>LSPZ01000003.1_pt1 | contig 181230 bp, 149 predicted proteins | sample 651281 | NCBI WGS metagenome assembly LSPZ01 (sample SAMN04438313, study PRJNA306036) | termite gut metagenome | isolation source: viral DNA filtered from gut of termites from termite colony 2 | host: Coptotermes formosanus | place: USA: New Orleans, Hayne Blvd. | collected 2013-06-18
GATGTGGGGATTCCATGTCGCAAAGGACTCTAATTCTGGTAACCTATTTGCCGTGTCAGGTTACACTCCCGCCAAACCCTCAGATTTCCACTTCGCAAAGAGATGATCAGGTATTCACACCAGGGGACGTCCCCTGGTGTGAATAATTCTTTTTTGTCACAGAATACCAAGTCTCCGCTTCCAATCTGATGGATCGAAGGGTTTCTTGGACGTGTCTGGTGGCGGAGCCTTCTTTTTTAGCACGAGTTCATTGGTCCTTAGATCGACGAACTGCCCTTCTGAGGATGTGTCGCGTTTGACAACATCAGGCTCTCGCATATAGTCCTTCATGGTCTCATCGGCGAGATCAGAGTCAATTGTCACAACATCACTTAATTTGGACATCCTTGATACCCTCACAATATCCTGCATCCGGTTTATTGCTGAGTCAGCCTCATCGTCCTCGTGTACAGGTAGGATGTCACGAGACCTCGGATTCATCACATCTTGGGAGAATCTACCACTAGAGTCCAGTCTCATACCACCAAAAGTGTTATCACCCATCAAAAAACGCAGATCTGCGCGTTTTCTCGCATCTGAGGTCATTGTATCCTCCTTATCGGCAACATCCACATCCTCTGACACGGATTTACTTCCTACTAACACCGCATCCACATATTTGTCACGATTCTTTGCATACTGACAGAACCATCGCACAAATAGGTATGCCATCAGTGTATCATCATGGCCACCATTCTGATCATGATCTATCCTACCAGATCTACTCACCTTCAACCCGATGATCTCGTTGATTATATTCACATCATTCAATCTTGCCACATCATTCGACACGACGACCCGAAGTAGATTGTTCAATAACAGTGGTCGAGTATCTTTGGTGGTGGCAAAACCAGGTTTATCGTTCATATCATGATATATACGAGACTTCATCCCATACGCGAAGTCTATCAGTGTATCTATTATCGCGATACCCATCGAATTCCGTTCAGGTATCATGACCATATTCGGAAAATAGTCCCTCATCAGTCGTCCAAGACATCTTGCGAATCTCGTGGTTGAGTACGAATTTGTACGCATGACACCTACGACCTCAAAATTTTCTGGATCTACAATGACACATGTGGAAAAATCCTGTAACAAGTTTCCACCACAGTCGACACCTGCCAAAAATCGTTTGGAAAAGTTTATATCCAGTATCGGACGATATAATTTCAGAAAATAGACCTCATCAATGACGATCGTCTCACATGGACGGTGTATATGGTTATGAATCGATGATATGATGTCCTGACCAAGCGGATGGTTCTCCGATGTGGCCATCCACACATTCAATACCTCACGTTTGAATGCATCCTCTGACGTGGAGTCTTTTCGCATCTCCTCCAAGTACTCATCATCACGATTAAGGTCCTGATATCCGAATATGATGCTGATGTACCCATTCAATGAGTTTCTCGTGATACACTCGTTCAATGTCGACTGATCCATGTCGAGCATATGTTCATCGTATGGAACACATGAGTTCATGAAGTCAAAGCTCCATTTACCCTCATCCGTGTCTAATCTACCGGCTGAGGATGTCATTATACGGTGGTATGGACTCCCGCTCTCCCTGGCGATCTGTGACACGGTCTTATATGCGTATACTGAAGATTCATACATCTCCTTCACATTCGCCACAAAACACAACTCATCGATCCACATACACGGTGTGGAAAAACCGCGTCCTGCCTTCGATGCAGCCTCTTTTGAGGTGGATGAACTCTTGATTCGTATATGATTATAGTGGGTGTCACGCACGACCTTCATTTCACGCAGATTATCTTTGTCAGTCCTTGGGTTATACAGATTCAGGAATTTTGGTAGTGTCTCGCGAATCTCCTTGATTCGACCTAGGTTACCCTGTAGGATGGCGTCAGAATAGCTGAAAAGCATGAATTCTGTGTTTTTTGCACCCCAGTAGAATAACCACATGTACATCGCGCAGACGGTGTAAGTCTTGTATGATTGTCGTGGTAGTATGACAAAATTTGACAGATTATTCAATATCGCCCAACATATCGCGAGTGATCCGCGTGTCAACTCGAATCGTCTCGATGTACCGGCCGTAGGTATCCTCACGATCTCGCGAAGATAATACCATGGGTTTTTGACAATCTCGGCATGAATCTTCACTATTGTTACCCTATCTAGTTCCTCATCGAATGGATCTACATTCAACAAATCCTCATCGAACAGCTCCAAGAAGAATGTACAATTCTGGATACCAAAACCCTTGAGAATGTGATACATCTTGAGGAAACTATTGTTCGTTGTATTGTATTGTATCACATCTCCACCTCCAAGTTAGGTTTTAGTCAAGACTATCGTCAGAAGGTCATCTTCCCAGCAGTATGACGTGAATATCAGATGTACCGGTTTACCAGACACAAATAGTGTAATTCCACTCTTACTCAATCTTCTTGCCGAGTTTACATCACTGTCTGATGCCCGTAGTATCTCACACACGGTGTCACCAAAATCTATGGTATATTCAGGTGCCGAGAATTTCTCCACCCACCATGTGACAGGACGTATCTCGTACAGTCTTTTCTTGAACATAATTTTCTCAAATGGCCATTCTGTGACACAGAATTGTGTGATATAATCTTCCATCACATCAAGTATCTCGGTACGAACCTCCGGCGTGAGGTCCCACATGTCATAATCGTGTTTCATAGGTATCTAACCCTCCAAATTACCCTGAATTGGCATATCTTGAGGTTTCTGGCGAACGTCTAAATGTGTCTGAATCAGACCGAAAATAACCTTCCCAAGGAGATATCTACATGGAAACCACCCTGAAATCTGCGGTTCTGAAGAAGATCCTCTCAAAACTGCCCAAACTCATGAACAAAGATGCTATACGCACACTGACGGCGTCTGAGAATGCTGTATTCAGCTTCGAGGACGGCGCTGAGGCGATCGACATTGTCGCATCCCACGTCGATGAGAAGTTCGATGATGAACTTCTGAGCCTTTTCCCGAATGTGAAACGGAGTGCCGAGCTTGAGATCGCGAAGAATATCGACCGTAATTTGTACACTGAACTCACCGACAAGATCTTTGAGCTGAACACGATAACGGCAAAGATCGATACCAAATATGGCAAGGACGTTGACTTCCTACTCGATGAGATCTACACAATCGCTGGTGTGGACAAGGAAACCTGCGAGAAAATCCGCAATGCCAAGGTCACATTACAGGACATCAACTCATCCTCGATCAAACTCTAATAATATCATTCAGGATCACGGGAAATCCCGTGATCCTGAATACTGTCTTATGTCAGAAATGCCCAAAAACGAATGAATATGTCAAAAATCAGGTAGATTTAGATTGAATCTACTGATGTCTGAATATATTGCTGTAGGAGATACCGAAGATGGCAAGTAAATATGATGATTTTAAACTCGGTGACGAGTTCTTCGGTGATCTCGGTGAATTCGATGACATCGAAGGCTTCGGCGAGGATTCTGCCAAGGTTGGAAACAGTTTCTTCAAGAATATAGGCAAATCTGTCAAGAATTTCGCCGTGGATCTTGGGAACCAGTACTTCGCCGAGGCACTCGATATGGCCGCTGACGCCAAATATGCGTACCAAGATCTTGCTGAGAAGGCCGCTGACGCCAAGGAAAAAGCGGGGCGTGCTGCGTCAGCCAAGTTAAAAGAGTTCAAGGCTGCTGGATCCGATACTGATGTGAAGAAATTGGCCAAAGAATATCTTGACGGTGCCAAGGCCAGATTCAAATCTGGCGACTGGTACCGTGGTCAGTCTGGCGCCGAGATGGACTTCAGCTCCATGATGGGTGATGACGAGGACTCGTATGAGGATGATACCTCCAGAAACGTGATAAAGCGGCGTAAGAAAGTCTCTCAGGCGAAATATGCCGCGAAAATGTTGAGTGGTGGCGGCGATACCACACGTGCGATAATGTCATCGACAATAGGTCAGATCGAGGCTAACGCGAAGATACAGTACGCGATGTACAAGAAACAGGCCATTTTATCAGAACAACACTTCCTTGTCGAACAGAAAGTACTGCGAAACATCGCCGACAACGTGTTCACGATCACCAAATTCATCAGTCAGGAAGGTACCAAGGCCGTCGCAGCATCGATAGAGTACTCCACAAAGAGCCTTGCGATGCAGAAGGATCTGTTGGCCATTCAGAAGGATCTTAGATCTTTGACCATGTTCTCGATGGGCCTCGGTAAGGCCGCCAAGAAAGCCAAGGAAAATGAGGATACCGCAGGTTATAAGGTACTTGGTAACGGCTTCAATTTTGGCGAATATGCTAAAAATATTGTTGGTAATGCGAAAAACGAGTGGGCGTCATCACCATTTGGGCAGATGGCCGGAATGTACAGTATGATGAAGGATATGTCTGGTATGGGCGGCAAGAAAATGGGACCGCTCCAGATGGGAATGTCGATGCTCACACAAGCCCTACCTGGGATGATGATGTCAGGTGCGACCAAGGCTAAATTATTTGGGATACAGAAGTCCTTGACGGCGTTACCATCAACATTGCTCGGAAGATTAAGTGGGTGGGGTGAGAATGAGACTGGAATCAAAGGTTTACTTGGACGTATACTTGGTGTGGAGGATCGTGCGAATAAATCACGATCCTTCGGGACTGATGATCCGACCGCATTGGCACAGTTCGATAAGATGTCCCATAAGTCGCTGAATGTCGTGATACCGACATTGTTGAGTAAAATTGCGGCGAATACCGGTAATGGTGAAGAGGTGACATTCGATCATTCGACAGGTACATTCAAGACGAATAAGGCCATAATGGAACAGAATAAACGTCAGATGGACGACACCTATAAACAGGATGAGAATTTTGCAAATGCTCTATCCGCCACAAGAGGTAGTGCCCTCAAGAAGAAGGAGTACCTGAAGACCGGTCTGACGCAGAATGAGATCGCGAATGGCCTTGAGAAGATGTGGCAGAACGCGTCAGACTACAATCTGTTACTCGGCGGTAAGAGTTCATTAAAGAATGTCACACCAGACTCACAATTTTTTGAGGGTGTGATGCTTGATGACAACAAGAAGAAAGCACTTGCAGACATATTCCGTCAAGAGGCAAATAACGATAAAGTTCTTGGAAGTGCTGGTATCAAAGCATTCAACAGCACTAGCACACTACGCAACAAGAACGTCACAGACCGAAATAGGTCACAAGTAGAGTACTCAAATACGTTTCTTGGTGGAAATGTCTTAGCCCAATCAGACATCAGTAACCAAGTTAATGCCAGACGTTCTGATATTGCATACCAGCAACGTCTGTTAGATAACATGACTGATGGTAAAGCCAAGATAAATAAACAAAACCAACTGTTGGATATGCGTCGGAGTCTTGGTGACTTTGAGGTTGATAGCGGGTTGTCATCGACATCCGCATCAGGATCACCGTCATCCAGTGTTACATCTGTGACGTTCGAAACACCAGATTTTACATCAGTAAATACTGGTTTGAAGTCAATATTCAGCCTTCTTCTATATGGTATAAGAGTGTATCCTAGCCCCACAGGCGGCGGTAAACTTAATAAACTCAACAAAAAACTTGAGGATGATCGAGTGTCTGATGAGAGACAACAGAGACTCGCCAAAGAACGAGAGCTGACGAACCAACTAGAACGTGACGAGAGTCTTGTCGAGTCTAGGAAAAATTCTCTTATGGGCGGACTACAGAATGGTTTGCTCTCAGACAAAGGTCCGTTCAAGTTGTTTAATGGGCTTCTCGGTACTGGAACTGGGTTCGCTGGGGAGGTACTGAATGCGATCACCGGTGATCAGACAAGTCCAGCTGTCATAGAGGCACAACGCAGAAATGACGAATTAAGTGCGAAAAAGGCTGAAGAGTCCCAGAAGAAGAAAGTAGAACACTATGCGAAGAGTGTAAAGAAACTCGAAGGATTAGAGGCGAAGGAGAAGAGTGGTAAACTGTCTCCAATCGAGAAAGCTGAAATGTTCAGACTCAAGACTACCATCGCGGCGATGGATACGGTAGATGATATATCTGCAAGATCTGGTGATGTGATGAATAAGTTCTATGGGTCTAAATATGGTTCTAAACTTAAGGCCTTCGTAGATGGTGATACCAGCGCAGTACACGACGCATTAGGAAAACTTGGTGATAAGTTTAAAAACTCTGATAATGGTATCGTAAAATTTGCTCGTAAGGGTATGGATCCGTTACTAGAATTCATACGGGGTGATTCTGCAGATGTTCAAGCCGATCTGAAGAGCATGCACGATGAGTCATTAAAACAAATCCCCGGTGGTTCAGATATTGCAAAGGCGGAACGCACAAGAGAGAAGGAAGAACGACGTGCATCTCAGGAACAAGAAAGAGAGACCAAACAGAAACCAGGTTTCTTTGACAGAATGAGAGCTCGTTCAGAAGAACGTGCAGAAGCAAAGGCGGAACGCACAAGAGAGAAGGAAGAACGACGTGCATCTCATAAATCTTCACATGACTATAGTGCTGGGTCATCGAATATGGAGTCAATCCTGATCAGTATTCGTAAACGCATGGATAAACCATTCAAAGTAAAGGGTGGTAGCCGTAGTGTTGATGGAAAAAGTGGACCGAAGAAGAAAGGTTTTCTTGGACGAGCGTTATCACTTCCATTCCGAGCTGCTGGTGGAGCATTAAAACTAGGCGGACAAGCTATTGGTGGTGCCGCAGGACTAGCTGGTAGAGGTGTTAAAGCTGGACTTGGATTAGTCCCGAAAGTTGCTAAATTTGGGTTTGACGTAGCAAAAGGTGCAGCTGGAATTGCATGGAAGGGTGCAAAATTTGGTCTTGGATTAGTTCCTAAGGTAGCCAAACTAGGATTTAATGTCACAAAAACTGTCGCAAATGGTGCATTTAATATTGTCAAATTTGTTTTCACCGGATTTATACCATGGGCGATACGTCTTCTTGGTGGTGTAGGTAAGATGCTACTGGCAACAGTTACATTACCATTCAAACTAATTGGTAAACTCTTAACTCTAATATTCGGTTCAACTAAATTAACAATCGAACTAGCCAAGAAGTATCCGATGGAGATTTCTGCATGTCTTGGTGTCGAGCATGAAGAATACCAGAAACTATTGAAGGATCCTAAGACTCTGATGGCGATGATGAAGAAGAATAAGAAAGCTATTGTCAAGGCCATACGTGAGTCGTCAAAGAATCAAAAAGGAAAGAAGGATCTTCCTCGAGGTCTGATTGGTGGTGCTATTCATGGCGCGAAGAATCTCGCCAAGAAATTTGCTGACAAACTCAAGAATTTCAAGCTTTTTCAGGGTATGAAGGATAAGTTCCAAAAGAGTAAACTCGGTATCAAACTTGCTGGTATGAAGGATAAATTCAAGAGTACAAAGATCGGCGGAGCACTTGCCGGTGTGGTTGGTGGTCTTACTGCTAAACTAGGTCTTGGAAACAAAAAACCTGCAGAAGGGTCCTATGATGATCGTGTTGGTGATAGGGAACGCGAAAAGAAAGAAGCTGATGAGGATGCGTATAAGAAGGATGTGTTGGATTCACTCCACAGTATTCGTGATGCTGTCGGTGGTAAGGACCCAAAGGGTAAGAAGGAGAAGGATAAGGGTGAAGGTGGTGGCGGACTGGGTGGTCTTGGTAAAGCCCTAGGACTCGGTGCCACAGTAGCCGGTGTTGCTGCTCTAGCTGCTGGCGCATGGAAAACTCACAAGAATATCAAGGCTAAAAAGGCCATGGCAGAACGCGAGAAGGATACCATGACAATGGGAGATCGTGTGTCGAATTTCTTCGGTGCTGGCGGAGCCAATTCAATGGTAGACTCTCGCGGTGAACTCATGGACGCCTCAGAACGTGATGCGCGTTCATGGGGGGCCAAGAACATGACGTCCATCGGTTCGATCAAAACCGCTGGAGCGATAGCAAAAAAGGTTGCAACTTCCAAGAACCTCATCGGAAAAGGTATACGTGGTGTAGGTAAGGTCGCCAAATTTGCCGGTGGATTATTCGCCAAAGCCGGAAAAGGTGCCGCTGGTGCCCTGAAAAATGGTAAGGCTACTGGTAAATTATTGACGAAAGTTGGTGATCTGCTCAAAAAGCTTCTGAGTACCGGGAAAATCGGTAAACTATTGGGTAAAACCGCCGGACAATCCGTGTTCAAGATCCTGATGGAATCTATCAAGAAGGGTTGGACCAAGATAGCAGGTAAAATACTGTTAAAGCTAGGTATAACCTCAGTCCCAGGACTCGGGATTTCGATACTCGTGGCACAGTGTGTCGCAGACTTTGTGTCTGGTATGACCACAGCATCAAGGTACTTCAAACTCGATAAGGGTACAAAACCGTCCATGGGAATGCGACTCACATCTGGTCTATTGAAGATGGTCAACAACAACTTTCTCTTCGGATTAATACCATTAGAATGGTTGATCAATAAGGTATTCTCGATCGTGGGTGGGTCCGATAAGGATGGGCTTGCCGCAGCGCAGGACTTCGGTCAGAAACGTGCACAGGTACTCGGTGTCGATAAACAACGCCTTGTGGCGTATGAGAACATGTCATTCTTTGAGAAACTGCAGGGTGCAAAGAAATGCGCGCTCATACTCGGTTTCGGGAAGGATAACGTCCGTGGATACGAGGAGTGGAAAGATAACAGATACGATCCTCTGCAGGACCTGTATGACGGTATCGCCCGGAAGTATGGTGGTAATAAGGTCAAGAAGATCGAGGGTAAACCATCAGAGGAACAGGTGAAATTCCGTGAGGAGTTCCTGGCCGAGGCGAAGAAGTTGGTCCAGTCTAAAGGGTTGGATAAATATGGGCCCAATGCGAAGACGCCGACGGACGAGACGGAGGATGCCGCCGTGAAAGAGGCTACCCCGGATCTGAGTGAGGGTAAATCTGAGACGGAGGCCACACTGGCCGAACCAGAGGGTCAGATGGACCCTGTGGAAGCCGCTGAGAATTATACCACACCAGCACAGCTGGTGGTACCTGGTTCAAAAGCTGACAAGGATGTCGAGGCCAAGAACAAGGGTAAAGGGGTATTATCGTCATTAAAAGATAAGCTCAAGGGCGGACTTGGTAAGGCCAAGGACTTCCTGACTGGTCTGTGGAATAAAGGTAAGGAACTTGCGACCGGTGCGGTCGGTGCCGCCCGTGGAGCTGCTGGTGCAGCTCGTGGTGACGTCGTCTCCACAGCACAGCGTATAGGTACCGTACTCTCAGGCGGTATAGACGCATTACGTGATAAGATCGGCAACGTCACGAACGCGGCATCATGGTTCCTGTCGAATCCTCGCGACGCATCCGCGACCGTTATGGATCTCGTGCAGAGGGGTGGTGTCGAGGGTAAGGCTGCATTGATCGAAATCGCGAAGAAGATGCGTGAATCTGCACCATTCATAGGACAGAATAAAGATGTCAATAGTCTCGCCCCAGGGTTCAGGGAGAGGGTCAAAGCCTTCCTGGATGATCCTGAGGCTAAGGCAAACGATGTCCAGATTCGTGAGGCCAGAAGGTCTCCATTAACACAGTTGGCATACTACGTCAAAGGTCGTGTACCAGACGTACCATTCCTGGACAAGATGTTCCAGACCGCTGGTCTGGGTCAGACGGCCTGGTCACCGACGGTAAAGAATACTGAGACGCTTGGGTCAAACCACTTCCTTGGAAACGCGGTCGACTTCGAGGACCGCGGTCGTGGGGTTAGTTGGTACCAGAAGATTGCGCCGATAGCGAAGAAGTATGGATTAGAGTGGGGTGGTGACTGGACCGATTTCCGTGACTATCCACACTTCCAGATGCCGAAAAACCCTGGTCCGTTACCCCCGAGGGCGACACCTGCCCAGGACGCGAACAAGGAGGGTGCGACGGAGACGGCGGACGCACACTACAACCCGAAGGACGCCAAGGCGATGCTGAGGCAGTCCAAGTCGTCGGAGATGATGACCGAGGTAAACCGTGGTCTTGAGCTCCTGGAGAATATCCATGAGGAGCAGAAACGTCACAATCAGATTGCCGAGGAGTTCTATCAGACTGCTGGTAACCTGATGCTCGGACTGATGAAGAATCTCGGTGCGGCCATGGCCTCACAGGCCACAGGTGCCGTCACAGGTATCACGCCTGGTAATCCGGACGCATTCGCGCAATTAGCACGTGGACTTTAGGAATAGGAGGTCGGACACACATGGAAACACGGTATTCCGCGAAGATGGTCTTGAACACCCTCGCGGAACGCGTCGACAAAAAAATTGTGGCAGAACGCAACAAATACCTCCTCGACAAGGAGAAACTGCCGTCCGAATACATCGGAATGATTGGTGGCGAGCCAAACTCACCATCCGGAACACCATTCGCAGGATCATGGGACCAATATTATGTGGACTCGATCGGTAACTCGGACGGTAACAACTACATGGTGTCCGAGGAGTTCCTCGACACCAGTGGTGAGGGTGGTGCGAACGACAATAGATATACCAACACTGGTGGTATCGCTGGTGGTATCGCTAATCTATTCAGCACAGTTAAAAACTGGGCGATAAATACGATAAAAACGACGGTTCGTAATGCGTGGGACAGTATGGTCGAACACACCGGGAACACATCAGTCCGACAGTGGATGGATAATCAGAATAAGAAATCCACGAGACTTGGGCGGTGTCCGGTGTTGAATCCACCATGGCAATTCAATGAACTAGATGACGTGAGGTCGAATCGACAGTTTCCACGTGTCGGTCGTATGTATCTCGAGAACATCATGCACAATTATCCAATAGTGTGCATCGTACCAGGTAGGGAGAAGTACAATCGTAACCCATTAAACTTCCTGAAGTTCGACATCACCGGATCCGCACAGAAACTCAACAACTACATCCGGTCAGGAGGTGTGATAAATTTCGTGTCACGCTTCCTGATTGGTGCATTGAACATCGTGACTGGACTGATAGACGGTGTGGTATCATTATTCGCAGGACCGGACCACGAGAAATTCATATATTTCAGACCATCAATACATCTGTTTCGCAACTATGTGAACAATCTTCTCTACGAGGTTGCATCGAATCTTGGATTAGTCGACTGGGATACCATCGGTGATGATCTGAATGACATCGAGACGGCCAGGAACAGGACGCTCAGTGAGATGACCTCGGATGCGATGGGAGACTCCATAAATGCCGGGTCTGCGGATGCGGCTGCTGAAAACACTAATTACAATAAATGGCAGTGGGGGTCGATAGACCTCGACAAGTATACCGACGGAAAGACTGATGATGGTGATGATGCCGCTGACCTTGCCACCGGAGATAAGGGTCGTGAGAAGAGCAAGAAGGATTTTCTTGATAATCTTATGGATTGGGATGAGAGGAAGAAACATTCTGAGACCAACATGCGCGACGGAACACAGCCGGCGTACATCGAGAATGATCAGGATGGTGATAACTGGTTCACACGGTCTAACTACCGTGGTTCCACACGGTTATTAGACCTATATGAGTTCATACCAGGTCTCTCATTGGCCAAATCTCTAAGAACAAAAAATGCCAACCAAGGCTACATACCGTTCATGATACCACAGGGTGCCACGATATCGGAGACATTTCAGAATACTGTCGGTAACCACCCGATAATGGACCAGATGAACTCAACCTCATCCGAAAAATCCGCCACGGCGGGTGCGGGTGTACTCACGACCGCCATGGCGAGCGCGTCATCCGCATTGGCAAATGCCGATGTCGGTGGCGCAGTCGGCCTGTTGATGTCGACGCTCAAACAGGGATTCGCCGGTGAGGTCATCAAAGGTGCCGGTGAGATGGGATTGGTATTATCCGGATCGGGTAAGCTTGCGATCCCAAAGATATGGCAAGACTCACAGTTCACGAGGTCATACTCATTCGAGTTGGCCCTAAAATCTCCGATAGGATCACCATTAGCGGTGTTCGAAAACACACTTCTACCATACATGATCTGGTTCTGTTTAGTAAATCCATTACAAACCGGTAAACTCGCCTACATGAGTCCATTCTCGATCAGGGTGTACTCGAAAGGGTTATTCTCGATCGATTTTGGTATGGTGGAGAGCATCACGGTGACACGTGGTGAGGATACAGACGACCGCACGATATACGGATTACCAAGATCCATAAAACTCTCGATCACGTTGGCCGACCTCACTCCGGTGATGATGCTGTCATGTGGAGGAGGTCCATTCTTCCAGTTCCGCAAGATTAACACCTCACTAACCGAGTACGTGGCCCTGTTGACCGGTCTCAGCATCTCTGATAGATACGATTTCTGGAATGGTCTGAGGGGTTTCATCGGCCGTGCCGTGAATAATTTCAAGACCAACACCATAAATTTCAACATGCTCGGTCTAAGACTATCAAACAGTATTTTTCTAAAGCCTTTTATGGTATTTAATGCCGATCGTGTCTCGGCGGATGTCGTACCGCCCAGGACCACATATTGACATGATGATCTCACCAGGAATATTCCTGGTGAGATTATTCTTATTTTTGGATCTACATACTATCAAGGAAGAAGAAGTGGATAATAAAAATAATGATCGATGTAGAAATTGGAAAGCCGCTAATCAAGATAAAATACGTGCATACAATAAGAGATACTATCAGGATCATAAAGGTCTCAAACCTCGTGTATACGATAGAGAATATTACAAGGAACGATATCAACGCCTGAAAGGTATTATAGCCGAGAAAAGAAAGAATGAATTACCAGACCAACGTGAGCATCGTCTCAAAAAGAGCCACGAAAGATACATCAGGCATCATGAACAGAACAAACAGAAGATGATCAACCACTACAGATCGAATATCGCATCAAACAAGCGATACGCACTTGAGAACTGTCTAAATCCGATGGATACATCATCATTAACTGATCAACAGGTTGAACAATTACAAATCATATTCCATCATATTGATCCGTCGACAAAGAAGTTTATCATATCCGGTAGATTTGGACGATCAAAAATAAATCAGTCATTTATTGATGAGGTAAAGAAGTGTATTATCGTAACACGTGACCTTCATTGGGCGCTCCATCGTATACATATGATGAATCAGGACGAGTACGAATCTGTCATATCAAGAATAATCGGCGGTGATGACAATATTGTTAACGAGGTGATACTCAAATATGGTCAGGGGATTAACCAATACAAACAGAATGAGATGATCAAACGACTCGAGAAGAAGCGCCATCTGATCGAGAATTGTGTGAAGAATAAGTTTGACACACGTCATATTACTGATGATGAACTTAAAGACTTTCATTTTCATCACATTAATGCTGACGAGAAGATATTCGAGATCGGCCCTCGTATTGTACGTCAAATGTCAAGAGAGACTGAGGTGGAGGCCAAGAAATGTGTCGCAATATCAGCAATCACGCACAACACACTCCATCGCGCTGAGAATGATACCGTCGATAGACAGTTCAACATTCTTCTCGCAATCATTCTTTCTGGGTACCAACATCCAAACCACGCACATTTATACACTATCCATGATATGCCTCAAGATATTGAATACGACATGTCAAAATACCACACGATCGAGACCATGAGACAAAAAATAGTATGATCCACGGGAATTCCCGTGGATCATACCTCATGTCAAATTCAGATCTTTTGAGACCTGTTCGAATGTCGGTAGATCAAAATACCTCGACCCGATATCCAATATCCCATGTTCAGGGGTCATCAATTGCTTCGCAAAAGGCATCGCCTCATGTTTCTTACCACCACACCGGATCTCATAGATCCTCCCAAGGATCGTGCTTTTGAATATATTGAAATTTATAAAAACGCTCGGATACAACGAGCTGAAGTCCAGGTCAACCACGTGTTCGAATACATAACTACGCTTTGTGGATATGGGGTCATCCTTTGATGTGCCTATTTTTATACCATCCAGACGTATGAAATCTGGTTTTGCCACCAAGGCACCAGAGAATTTCTCCACATAGTTTGGGTATGTGACATTATTCCCGATGATCTCACGGGGGGTCTTATCATACAGGAACCTGTAGATCTTGTTCTTAATGACCACGGACACCTTGTTCAGCTTTGATAATCGTGTATTGTCGGTAAGTATTATCTGTCTGTAGAGGTCTCCAGTGACCTGTTCGATCTGAAATAAACGGATGGTATCGATCATCGAGTATTTCAGGAACACCCTGAAATCCTGATGTGCTAGCTCCCGGATGTTGTATGTGGGATTAATCGCACGATAATCCAACTTTGTGAATCCGGTCTCAACCTCTGCGATGGAATCCAATTTGTACGATGGTAGGGTTCTTCTCTTGCGAATATGTGAGTACAATGACATCTGATCGTAGAAACATGTCACGGACGATGCCTCATACCAGTCGAACATCCTTGACGGATGACGTGAGCCCTTACCATTAAATCTCTTCTCCGTACGCTCTGGGTCGGCATGATATGCATAATGACGAAACTTCTCTGGTACGTCCGGATCAGAGGCTAACTCTGCGGGATCTAGGTCATTCAACCTCATCCTCTCCTCAATGTACGGTATATCGAAATTCATGTTCCATATACCGATGAAATCGAGTCTTGACATGTGGATTATTTTCCAGAATCCTTCTAGGAGTTCCTTCTCGGTCCTATACCACAGGATCTTGACATCGATGGGTATGTTGAGCTTGGCCAAATCATGGAATTCATTGACAAACTTAACTTCATCATTCTTTATCTCCTGGACTGCAGGGTTATCTGGCTGGTTATCGAGCTCTAGAACGAACAAAATATTCAAGACACTGTCGAAGAATGTGATAGAGTTGATAGGACATCTCGGATTCTTTGAGTTGCATGGTGTACCATGGTAATTATGCTGGTCGACCTCGATGTCCATGAATCCCTGACGGATCCTACCAAAATCTTGGAACACATTGCGACCATGTTCTTCCATGTGCACATGCTTGTAGTAGTCTTCGATGTTCACGTCACCATGGTACACCTTCGGATTATTCATCAGATACAACTGTATAAAATCTTTTTTCTGCTTGAATCCAGATCGCACTGCTGTCCAGAACTCATCGGCTAATCCGACAGATTTGGCGATCTCAGACTCACGTTTGGAGTACTTACACACGAATCTACATAGTTTATCCTCAGGCATCGATGTCTTTGGCCAGTTCTCACCATCATCTCTTCGTTTGATGTAGTATGGTATCGTTGGTTCCTCGATGAACTCTAGTGTTGTCTCGTTGGTGTCGACATCCTTGATCATCATGCACAGAAAGTCATTCGACAGAATCACACGTTTACCTGTCTGTGGATCCCGCATGGTCTTCTCGCGCACATAGAAACTATTCAGGAAATACTTTCGACCCACTTTATATACCTTTAGGTGTATTCATCAGATCACGGGTGATACTATCAATCTTCGTCATATCTAACCGCAGATTGATGATGAGATTCAATAATTGCTGAAGTGTGATTGTGGCTTTCTCACCATCTTTTGACGATTTCAGCTCCGATAGGAAGAATTCGTGCAATTTCTGCAATGCTTCAGATCGCCCAATAAGTCTGGACTTCTGTGTAAGTTCCTCGAGCTTGACATCATTTGACATCTTTGTTTACCTCCTTTTCTGGTATATCATGAAAATTGACATCAAGATACACATATGACACATAGTATGTGAGTGATGAGTTCTTGATGCTGAAAGTCACATGTCGTAGTGGTACATTACTTTTTGTTGTTATTTTATCAATTTTTCGTATTATGAACTGTTTGATTGTACCTTTCACGAAATCTGGGAAGATTTTTATGTCTGAGTGGTAGGCTGCATCATCTTTGAGCTGAGTGGTCAAGTCAGTCAACTGATCCTTTGTAAGATCGGACTTCCCATCGGCCATCTCATCAGACACATCCAATATCATCGTCTTCAATATGGATAATGACGATGACGTATCTGATGGTAGAAGATCCTTTTTACTGAGTATTGCTGGGATATCGACATTCAGGAGTGTCAACCAGGACGACGTCTCATATCTCAAATCATCTTGGTCATACATCATCATATCTGATGACACCCTAGACACAGTATGATCCCTGAAAAACTCATATCCGGCCAAATTAGCAGTCAAAAACTTGTCAGGATTCAGCATATCCACAAGGCTGTACACCTCGCGAAGCCGTAATGTCTCTGGCATACATATCACCAACGGTTGGTATAGACTTGTGTCTGGTTGATCTGACATGTCATCGCCCTTGAGAATACCTTTCAGATGATGTTCAGGTAACGCCGTCAAAATCGGACACAATGTATTCTTTGATGAGGTATTCGCAGTCTGCAACACCCCGTACCGACATGTGTAGAACTTATTCATCAATGAGAAGCAGTCTTTCAGACCACTCCCAAACTTTCTGGACACCTTGGGGTCTGTTATCTGTACCATTCTGGTCCTCCAATATCATAATATGGAGTTGAACATCGTCACAGAAGTTGACCAATTATTCTGAATGTCCTGAACGTCATTGTGTAAATTGGAACCAATCAGGAGGCATATTAATGTCAGAAAGCATCAAAATCTACGATTTTACTAATACCGACACTGTGAAGAACCATGTGTTCATCTACAAGAATACAGTAACGAATGAACCGCGTGACATGGTGAACCCACGCGCCGTTGTCATCGAACAATGCCTTGGACTCACGAATATCGAACAATACCTCATGAATATCAAGGATAAACCAATATCTCACCATATTGTGATATCTCAGGATGGACACATAAACAATGTGGTAAAATTAGGCGGTATATCACGATTCATGATCGAAACAAACTATTCCAGGATGGCGGCAGAATTCTTTGGCGACAGAATATGTCCGATGTATGACCATTCTAAATCTACCCCACACCTGTTATCCCCAAACGAATTCTGCTACTCAGTATTGTTCCTGACTGGTGATGGCATGAATATCAATGATAAGCAGTATAAATCCGGTATCCAGGCTGTGGCATATATCATGAACAGATACACAGACTATCTCACAGGGTTCGGTAACATAATATCCTATGGATCGATACTTGACGAGTCATCGAGATCCGAAAAACTCAGAAATCCTGAATTCTTCCAGAAACCAGAGTTTTTCGCTGCATTCAAGGATAACGTGGATAAACTTCAGCGACTATGGCTCGAGAAGTATCCGATAAACACCGACAAGACCCCAAGAAGATATCCGGAGATTGAGACAGTCGTATACGACGAAAAATGACATATATTCCACATCCGGTATCCCCGGATGTGGAATCATCATCAACATCTCACAAGTTCACCACAATCTACAGTACCAGGTATCTCGATAAGATTCTCTGGTCGTCTTGTGACATTCTTCATCTTTTTTGCGATTTTATCCACCACAGCTAGTTTTGGTGAACTGACTAGTACAGACACACCCTTGAAGCGGTGAACAATATAGAATGTCGTCTTCTCGTCGGTGAACCTACCTACTTCTGCGGTGAAAGCGTTCATAGTATCGTCATCATCCATCTCATACACACAGAATTTTGACGGGTCAAATTTGATGAATGGTGTCATAAATTCCTGTGCGATCAAAGCGTCATATTTCTTCACATGATACACATCAAACTCTTTGAATACCCGTGCTATACCATTACGGTCATTCACATCCTTCGCGACACTCTCACGCAGTGGTAACCATCGTTTATCTGATGGTAAATCCGAATATTCGGTCAGATATTCACTTGGTATATTGTCTTTTCGCAAAGTCAACACGAATGTCAATGGCTCCTGTGTTTCGTAGAAATGTATCATCTCCTCGGCAAAGAAATCGTCCAATTTTGGTAGAAATACGATCTTCGTCTCTTTAATCGATACCTTATCGCGTTTAGGTATTATGACGAACCTGTCGTCTGATCGTATACCATCATTCAACTCCAACCCACGATACATGTCAATCATCTCGTCAAGATAGGTGAAATCGTTATCCACAATCTTGATAAAACTATACGATTTTGAGTCGATAACAGCCTGATCTTTGAGTTTCTCGGTCTCGTAGTCAACAGCGACAATCTTTGGATGGGTTGATTCATGACTCTTGATCTCGATTATTAGATTCCATGCTGGTATATAGAAATCCGGCATATAGAATCTGGAGGCTCCCTCATATGTGTAGTTGAATGTGATATGACACTCCTCAATCATGGACCCTGGAAGAAGCTTAAATTTATCCCAGTATTCTAAGAATTCCTTCTCATACGATGATAGATAGTGGAGTTTTGTACCATCTTTGAAGGTGTACTCACCTCCAACCTTTCGACCTGCTTGCATCTTCTTCTGGTATTCTGGGTTGGCGATGTCCTGGTCAGTTCCATTTTTCTTCTTGAATCTATCCATGAATTGTTGACGCCATTTCTGGCGACATTCGGTACTCTCGCATATTGGTTTATAGCGACCAGCCGACTCCTGCCATTCTGTCTTGTTCAGATGGCATATGTCACAGATCTTCTCCCATCGATCATATCTACGACCGACCAACCATCGTTTCGCCGTAAATCCTTCTGGAATCTCATCTTTATGAACCGTTTCGGCATGACGTAACAGCAAATCATTCGATTTGAAGGACTCTCGGCATGCCGGACACTTGAATTTTTTGTGCGCGGCGGCATCCGCTCGCATCTGGGAAATGTTATTGATCACTTTAACCGACATCTCGAGTCTACCTCCAATGATTATTCGATATTTGAAAGTTTCGGACTCAAAAATATCGTGCCCGAACGTGCAAATAAGGAGAAAAGAGCCGATGGCAGACAAGGAATACGAGGAAGTCGACATCATACCGACCTATGACATCGACTCACAGTTCAAGAAGATCCGTGATACCAATAGATCACAACTAAATAACAAGATTTCGACACTGTTGAACTATCTTGAGATCATACCAGGTAAGAATAGCATCTTCCCATCTGTTGGTGTACGTGATCTATTGTCCAGGATACCGTATAGTCCGAATGTGGACGCTCTGATGGCAATAATCAGCAACAAGATCACACAGGACCTTGGTTTTGAGGTTGATGTTGAGATGGAGCGTGATATTCGTGACATGACGCACATAATCGTGAACATGACGGTTGGTGGATTACCTGGATTGTTAAAATTCTCGGTCAGTAATGACCAGGGTGTCGCGAGATTCATCAACCCGCGATATTTAGACCAATAATATTTCATGATGAACCATAGAATTGCAGGAGCATGACACGAGATGCCAGATAATAAGAATACAAACGACCATAGAGACAAAGAGATCCGGAAGATACTCGGCAGCATCGACACTGAACGGATCGATAAGGAGATCGTGGATGCCGCACCGGATAAATTCCGCGAGAATCTCCCCGAGAATTGGGATAAACTACCCCCTCAGGAGAAGACGGACGTCGTACTACAGGGGTTGGAACAATCGATAATAAGCCAATGGCCGTCAATCGAGTCACTCCAGAAGGAGTTGGACAAGGTGACAACGGTCATAGAGACTGATTTCAACCATAATAATGCTGACCCTCTCAAGCAGAAGGATCGTATAAATGTCTATGCCGGGAAGGTCAAGCTTGTTGTATCCAATGAGGGTGGTAGGGTGATATCATTTGATAATAAACTCCTCCTCGAGAAATATCGTAAGGCTCTCGCAGAATCTGAGAAATCGACCAGACATGTTGACACCTCACCGAAGGATCAGTCGATGAAGGAGAGGGTGAACGACGCGATACACTCATCACGGACATTTGAATGACATATTATGTAATAATGAGTGTCTCGGGACATTCCGAGACACTCATATCATCTGCATATTATCAATATGATGAGCACAATCCATTATGTCACGGAGGTCAGAATAGATGGCAAAGAAGACAACACCAGAAGAGAATGGTGTCAATATACCCACAAAACCTGTGATTCATATCCTTGATACCGACGCGTTCAGGAACCGAAAAAATACACGATCTGGGTTGGAATACTGGAATAAGTTCAAGGCGGCATTGTTCAACTACATATTTGACAATCCGTCAAAGAAAGATAACTTCATCCGTGTGAGGTTCACGAATACGTCTGGCGCGGCAGCATATGTCTTAATGACGGCCGCGGAGGTGTTATTTCATGTGATAGTTTGGCGGTTAAATGTCGTATTTCAACCAGAGTTATCCAAACACGGTGTGAGACTCATAAGTAACCAGGATTTCTACGATCTGTCAAAATATGGTAAGAAGACAGTTGAGACCATTCTGAATAGTGTGGTTGAGCGCATGTTCGAGGTGTCAGATGATGTGGACGCCATAAGTTTTCACACCTCATATGTGATTGATGACCTGGCGGAGATCGCCGAATGTTTTGCATTTGTAGAGTGCAACACCATCAGCATATGGGACATTCTGCAACTGATGAAACGCTCGAAGAGTTTCAGCGAATGTGTGAATACAGAACTCTCAGAGACGGCGAGTGTCAAAGAACTCGAGAATCAGATCGAGATTGGTAGGGAGAAAGTGGTATCGAGCGTGTTAGAAGACAAGAAATCAGGATTATACCCATACATAAGATCTGAGCGGATCTCGAGAGACCAGATGACTCAGACATTCTTCGCCGTTGGACCAAGAACTGATGTGGACAACACCGTCATACCAGGAATAATACGTGGAAACTTCCTGAAGGGGTTCCGTAACATATCCGAGTGGTATATCGAGTGTATACAGGGACGTATCGCACAGATTGCCAAGTGTGTGAGCGTGCGAGATTCCGGATATCTATCCAGACAGATCAATCTTGGTACGATGAATGTCGTCCTTGACAACCATGTCAAAGATTGTGGTACAAAGGAGACATTGAGGTTTGAGGTCAAGGATGAGGATTGGCTCAATGTCATACATGGCAAATTCATGGTCCAGGATGACGGAAGACTACATAAAGTCGACAGACGTCGTGACAAACATCTCATAGGCCAGACTATACGTCTAAGATCACAATTAATGTGTAAATTGCCGACAGATCATGTGTGTCAGACATGTTATGGATCAAAAGCTGGACGTGTGATCGGTACACGTATCGGTGGTCTACCTGCGATAAAGATAATCAACAAGATATCCAAGCTGATTCTGAGGCTGAAGCATTTCACATCAGTACATACCTCAGATGACACGTCGTCCATAATGGATAGATTCTTCGTGATAGAGAACTCGAAGGTGTTCCTACACCCAGAATACAAGTCTGCGAAGGATATGTTCATCACGATAGATCGTGACTATATCGAGGATCTCACAGAGGTTAAGGGTGGCGAATCTGATGATGATATGGATACAACGAGCATGATCGACGAGATCACTATCATACATGCGGGTGAGGAGTACACGATCGAGTTGGACAAGATGTTCCTGTCCATAACCGAAGAGTTATTAGCCGAATCTGACAATTTTATCACCGATGGTGATGCCGAGCGCATCTTGATACCCGTATCCAAGATAGATACTGATATCCCATTATTTGACGAGATACTGATCACAGAGGCTGCGACAATCCATCTCAAGGCGATCATGAAGGTGATAAACAGCTCACAGACTTCCACATACAGATCCCCAGAGGAACTTATGAACGCGGTCTTGGAGACATTGTTCACTGCCGGTATCAAAAACTCAATATTCGAGCACTCAGAGACGATGATATACAAACTTCTGCGCAAGGCCGGTAGGACCTATGAGAGGTTTGAACCAGGGTCCGGTAACGAGAATCTGGAGATATTGTCATTGAACAGATCCATCATGGAATCTGATCTCACGACATCATACTCATTCCAGGGACTCAAGAATCAGCAGAAGAATATCAATACCTACCGTAAGAATGATGCCGGGATATATGAGGACCTGTTCTACACCCGACGTCCTCCTCATGTCAAACGTGTTGATTCCAGACTTATCTCGTCAATGATGAAATAGATGGAGATGATCATACAACGCACGAGAATCCTCCTGAGGCCATATATACTTGGTCTCGCGGAGAATCTCGAGCATAAACTATCACTATTCGACATACAAAGTCGAACATACACTGACAGATTATTCGCATTTGATGACAAGTCCAATACACTGTCAGTACCGATAGGATTTGGTCCGACAAATGTCGTGATGTGTCTTAAGGCGATCGATATCAATGACATCAATATCACGACCGATAATGAATCCACCGTGAAACCTCGTGCTGTACAGATGTCGATGCGGGATGGTGTGAAGATTCGTGACTCACACCAGGATGCCTCTGTGAGATTCCTCGTATCTGACGAGGATACCGCAGGAATACGGTATCTGACACTACAGACAGGATATGGGAAGACATTCGTGGCAACCACTGCTGCTGTATTATCCCGAAATCCTGTATTAGTTCTTACGGACACGACAGTGCTCGCGGCACAGTGGAAAAAATGTATAATACAGTATACCGACATACAGGATGATCAGATAATCATGATAAACGGCATCCAGAAACTCAAGAGTGTCATGAGAAATCACCACACACAGAAAGTATACATCTGCAACACCCACACAGCATCATCAGCCGCAGATTCGTCATTGTTAGAGGAATTCACGGAGAGATGTCGTATTGGTACGGCGATAATTGATGAGGCACATAAAATGTTCGTGGCCGTGACCAGGATACTGTTGTCAATGAATGTGAGACGCACCTTCCTATTGAGTGCGACACCATCAAGAAGTGACTATGTGGAGAAATTCGTGTATGACGCCGTATTCAAGAATGTGGAGAAATTTGGTGAGTACACACATGCACTCCAGAAATATATACACGTGATGAATCTGACCTACGATACGGAACCGTCAGTACAGGAGATCTTCTTCTCACGCACACGTGCTGGGTTCTCTGCGGTCAAGTATGAGACCTTCATAATGCGAAATGAGCGCAAATTATTATGGTACGCGAATATAGTCAAGAAGATGACACTGAGACTGTTAAAAACAGATCCAGAGGCCAAGATTCTGGCATTATTCACACTGAATGAGACGATCGAACGCGTTCGTGATGTGTTGTCGAATGTGACACCAAATGTCAGGATAGGTGTGCTGAATTCCACGATCAGCAAGGACACAAAGACCAAGATCGTCGAGGATAACAATCTGATTCTATCGACAATTAAATCCGCAGGTGCTGGTATTGATGTCAAGAATCTCCGGATGACGATATGCTTCGAGTCGTTCAAGTCTCCTGTGGTGTTATCACAACTCATGGGTCGGCTGCGTCAGATCGACGGTAAGGCGGTCTTCTATGTGAATTGTGTCGACCTTGGGTTCCCAGACTGTGTGCGACAGAACAATCATAGACAGGATATATTCCGTAAGAAGGCCGTGTCGGTGAAGACAATGTCCCTAGACTACCACACATTCGCGAAAGATCCGATAAGATCACTGCAAGAATGACGTCCTGGGAATATTCCCAGGACGTCATTAACCCTTTCTTTTGATCAACATATCCCAAACTTTTTCATATGACGACCATAGTTGGAGGCTTATACCATGAGACGACAGTACACACTCATCACAGATGAGAAGAAGATAGAATCCTTCCTGAGGAGATTCGCCACACCGGATAATATTAATACAAAGAATCTCACCGAGGCCTTCTCGAGACGTCCAAAGAAGGACTCGACCGGCAAGATAGTCGGTACGTCAGAACCCGAATTCTACCATACGGACGAGTTCATCCTGAGGAAGGATGTGCTAAAGAACACCTCAAAAGACATCCAAACCACATTTGGATTGTACATATTCAACCTATTTTGTGTATCTAGTGTGTTCGGTACAAAGGTATCGTATGTTGAGGATGTGCTGAATGGTGACAATCTCAGCGCGCTCCAGACACAATTGACCAACAGGATACTCAAGAATGAGATATCTGTCGAGGAATATGGTAGATTTCAGGACAGATTCGTGTTCCTGAGCTACCGTGGATCGTTGTTCAATCCAGGGATGACGTACGACATGGTGACCACGAACGACAAGGTGATCGCGATGAAGAAACGTCTCATGGAGGAGAACAAGGACAAGCTTGACCCGTCAAACAGCGCGTACGCCGCGAACTACCAGAAATACGTCGAGAAACCATTATTAGAGTTCAACAAGACACTATTATCCGAGAATGCACAGATGATCTATGATCGTGGTGAGAAGCCAAAATATGGCAATGTGGGTAAGAATATGACCATATCGATGGGTCCAGTGGTCGACCCGCAGACAGGTAAATACAAGATCATAAAGGAGGCCCTGTCGGAGGGCGTCCGGAATGAGAACATTCCGGACATGTCTAACGTGATGATCTCCGCCATATACAACCGCGCGATCAATACTGCCGACGGCGGATACTCCGTAAAATTATTGTACGCCGCCATGCAGTCGATCACAGCAGACAAACCAGGATCAGATTGTGGATCGGAGAGATATCTGACAAAGACACTGTATAACGAGGCCGACGTCAAGATCAACCTTGGCAGATATTTCCTACCGTCCGGTGGTAAGAAACTCGTGAAGCTCACACTCGAGAACTACAAGGATTTCATAGGTAAACCCCTGAGATTCAGATCCCCATTGTTCTGTGGATCAAAGAATGGTCAATACTGTTCAACGTGCCTAGGTGACTTCTTCCATGAGCTCGGTATCGCGTCACCGGCCAACACCGCCACGGCGATATCGTCAAACTTCATGCAATTATCGCTGAAGGCAATGCATGACGTGTCCGTCTCGACAATAGATGTCGACATTGAGAAATATGTAGCCGCTGAGAGATGAGAGTTAAGACCGCTGACCACATGGTAATCTGTAGATCATGTGGTCAAGCTTTCATGTCGACATATAATCTTCGTCTGAAACGCGAATTAACAGATCGTCCACAAGATCTGTGTACCAAATGCTGTAGGATTGATGCGATGCGTCAGTTGTGTGGGTGTGACAATGTGATGCATAGTCCCGAATACAGACGACGTCAGATCGATGCTGTGAAGGAGATATATGGTGTCGAGAATGTATTCTCACACCCTGATATTATTGACAAGATCCACGAGACGATGACCGAGAAATATGGTGCACCACATCCATCACAATGTCCTGAGCTGCTTGATAGGAAAAAAGAAAATTTCAGGAGTAATTGGGGGTATGATTGCTCATTTCAAGACCCGGGTACACGAGATAAGATAAATAAGACGATGGACAACCGTTATGGCGGTACAGGTTGGGGTTCACCAGATATAATGGGGAGAATACAAACCACGAATCTGAGAAGATACGGGTATAGACATCCAATGGAGAATCCAGATGTATACGAGCGTGCGATCAAGAACGGATTCGGAAAGACAAAGAATATCTTCAAGGACGGTGAGTCTAAAGAGGAACAATTCGTCGCGAACCACATCCGTATGATGATTAATGACACTAAATTTCATCTTGTCACATCAAAGGTTGAGACATTCATAACTGGTGGTCGGACTCGTCGATGGGATATGGTAATGATGAGACGTGGTAGACCATGGATGTTCATCGAGTATGATGGTAGCTTCTGGCATAATCTATTCGAGTACAGAAGATTCATACCAGGACATTTTCCGAGAGGGTCTGATGGATACAAATCACAAGAAAAACGTGACTCAGAACGGGAAAGACTTATACCAGAAGGATCTGGATTATTCATCGTGTATGACAATTGGCGTACAAAGGAGTGTCTCGATGAACTCAACAAACTCATCCATGATGAAAATTTCAAGCCGTCAGGATGGGTGAATAGGTGGCAATATGAGATATTTGACGCATCAGCACGATTCCACCCAAGACACATGAGATTTGACGCCCCTATCCGTACAATTCACGACATACAATGACACCTCGGTAATACCGAGGTGTCATATATCCGTATCAACCCCCATTCTCGCTATGATATTTTGATGGTGACAAGACAAAAGAATAGCTGTACGCTGTTCGTCTTGCACAGTTTTTAAGGAGAAAAAATGATGAACAATTTTTTCAACTTTCTCAAAAGTCTGCCCGCGGTGTTCGTGCAGGCGGCCAATGCTATCGCGGCACTGGCCAACGAATACACCATCGGCGGGGGCAGGAAGATTGTCCGGAGCTCTGTGAATGCGTATGCGAAGTACATTTCGCAGTCGCTTCCCAACATGGAAGTCCTGATCATTGGTTTGATCAAGGACATCGTCTGTTCCCCGGAATTACCGGCGGTCGTGAAGGCTGTTAAAGAGTCTTCGGACCGTATCACAAAAACCTTGGAGGAACTGAAGGATGACCCTGAGATCAAGGCTAATGTCGAGATCATCAAGGGTATCATCAGGTCGTGGAATCCTCCTGACGAGGATTTCAACAAGGTATTGCGCAGTGAACCTATATTCGACCTGAAGGATGTTGAATCCATAAGCTCGGATAAGTTCGAGAAAATGTATGCTGAGCGGAAAGAATCCGACAACAAACGTCAAATTAAGCGCATCTGGCAGAAGAAGATTGATAAGGTCAAGAACGATTTTGACCTTAATCTCTTCGAATGCAACACGCCCGAGGAGCGTGCCGCTCTCCTCGCTAAGTTCCAGAAGGAACTTGCCGCTCTCAAGGCGGCTGAACCTAAATAAAGGGTTCTTAATCACACCCATTTTTCCGGGCGCCCCATATGGAGCCCCCGGGTTATACGGCTGACAATGGGCAGCCGCGGTCGGCCTTACCGTTATGGGCTTCCCTTGGTGTCGTCCTTGGGAGACATATTGTCATGAGTAGTGACATATGTCAAGGATCCGGCGCAGCACGACATTCGGTACTTGGGACATATCCTTGTATCGAAGTGCTCCGGAAAATATAGGATGTAGATAAGATATGTCCTTATCTCATCAAACTAACTCCGCCGGGGCGCCCCGGCGGAGTTGTTTTTCTTTTTGATATTATTGGTATACTAACCAATATCACAGTCTAAGGAGGACTGCACATTGAAGATTATCACACAATCACATGAGATCCTACAACCACGTATCGAGAAACTCCGTGATGAGTTAATCATGATAGAGTCTACTACCAGAGTCGCGTATAAAAGTGAGAATGCGATCACGCCTGAATCTGCTGGACCATTCGTGACAAAACTTAAGAACACACAACATCTGGCTGCATTAGAATTCGGTATGTTAACCGTAAAATTCATCACAAACCGTGGTGTGACCCACGAAATTGTACGCCATCGAGAATTCTCCTATATGCAAGAATGTGTGACTGGTGACACCAGAGTACATCCTCACTATACGATAGAAGAATTATACAACATGAAACAGCGCGGTCCAACATACTGGAATCAATATAAACAAATGCTTAAGCTCCCCTGTGTGAATGATGATGGTCTTATTATCAAGAGTGGTATGAATGACGTAATGTATAATGGTGTAAAGACCGTATATGAAGTTCGTACAAGTCTTGGGTATACCATAAAATGTACTAAAAAACATCAGTTTAATACGCCGACAGGATTTATTGAACTCTCGAATCTAAAGATTGGTGATCGTGTATATGTTAATGGACGACCATGTCTCATACCTTTGAACAAGGAAGAGATGGTTAAAATGTATCTTGCAGATGGTAAAAATCCGACTGAGATAGCAGAAGAATTTGGAGTAAGGTATGAATGTGTACTCAATTATCTAAAACGATTGGGTATATTCTCACCGCGATTGAATGATAAGAATTCTGAGAAATATACTAAAAATCACACAAGAGACTCATATGAAAAAATGCGGCGTACGATCATTGATCAATACCGAAATGGTCGAACAGTTTGGAATGCCGGATTATCTGCTGAAGATGATCCAAGACAGAAAAAGATAATAGATAACCTTCTCAAACATAAACACAGTAATGGATATGGTGTAAATAATTCGAATTATATTGATGGTAGATCATCCTATAAACGATTGAAATCGGATGTGGTGTCATGTGAAATATGCGGATCTACGGAACATCTTGAGGTGCACCATATCGATCGTGATAGGTCTAACAATGATATAGGCAATTTAGTTAAATTATGTCGAAAATGTCATAATATGCAACATTCTGGATTTAGTATCGGAAAGTATTTGATACTAGATACAATAACATCAGTAAAGAAGATAGGTGAACAGAGGGTGTTTGATATATCAATGGCAGATCCATATCATAACTATATAGCAAATGGTTTCTCTGTGCACAACAGTTCCAGGTGGTGTTTGTACACGAAAGATAAGTTTGGCAACGAGATCACCGTGATCAAACCTTCAACTTTTGACACATGGCCAGTTGCGGCGAAAGAAGTCTGGACACGTGCGATGAATGAGGCTGAGGCATCATATAAGTCCCTTGTGGCCAATGGATTACCTGCGGAAAGAGCACGTGGTGTTCTGCCAAATGATCTCAAGACAGAGATCGTTATGAAGGGTAATTTTCGTCGTTGGATGCACTTTTTCGAGCTCAGATGCGTCGGAAAAGCCGGTAGACCACATCCTGACATGCTTGATCTCGTCACGCCATTGTATCTACATCTTCGTGATGAATTACCTGAGGTGTTCGACTTAGGCGAACCCATGACCAAAATGTCATAGAAAAAGCATACTCGTCGGGTCATTCCCGACGAGTATGTTCTCATGATTTCGATACCATATTTTTTGTCAAACTTAGATATTGTATGTATATGATGGAAACAAGCAAGTTGTCAAAGATCACAAAGAATATTTTTCGGAGCGGTATGCTCTCGGTGAGGCATGTGGTCTTGACGAGACGAGCTCCATCAATTGACCCAAAGAGTCATGATATACACGATCCAAAGTTGTATAATGTGACCGTGTCTGATGTCAATGACTACCGTTCCGGGAGGACACTTCGTAAGGATAGTGTCAACCTATGGATCGATGAACCAGAATCCTCGATAATATTCGAGAATTCGTCAAAAATCGTCGACACTGATGGTAAGTTGAAAAGATCTGGGATTTTTGTCTATGTGGATGGAGACTTCATGTACCAACTCAATCGTGCATTTATGAATGCACAGAAATGGATGGTCGATACAGAATTCTCCAAATTATTCGTGCGAGACATTCATGATGTATTGATAGAGATATCCAGACCGTTACACGAGACGGTCAGGTTGAAATATAACCAACATCTGCTTCTGACGCCAGCGATATTGACTGATGACGTCGGTGTCACCCACGAGGCCGTACAATTGAAATGTGATAAGGGTATCCTAGGTACCATATCTGGTGAGTCATTTGTCAATCTAGCATGTCTGATACATGAGATATCGACGAATTTCTACGGATTATCACTACAATTATCGACATATGGGCTAGGATTAGTCAGGATGGATAAGGAGATACAAAAATGAGCCAAGAGTTACGTGGAAAACAACGTGACGAATTCATGAGGAAATATGACGTGACAAACGATGACCGCCTGTTATTGAAGGTGGATGACTCGATCATCGTCATAGACCCAGGAGATTTCGTCAACTATGACCACGGATACGTGGAGTACATAGGAAAGGTCAATAGCATAGATGAGGTGTCAAGTGATATCTCGTCCATATATCGCATTGGATCCCATGTATTCTATCGCAAATACGTGGCAAAAACACAAGACCTGTGCGCAGATATAACGCCTCCAGATGACGTCAAACCGGACACATCGAGGTTGATAGACTGCAGCATAAAACCAGACGATAATGAGCTAGCGGTGATGATCAAAGGGGTCATGAAGGGAATCACAGTGGATCAATTATCAGACATGTTCCAAAAGTATGGAATAGGTAAGATGTATAACAACATCCGACGTGAGATCGAGACTGGTGGGGCCATGTCCTGGTCAAGGTTCCGACTATTAACAGAGTTGTTGAATCTTCGTTATGACCTAAAAATGTACGTCAAAGATGACAAGAAGAAGGATAAATGACCCGTCGACGAGACCTCATACCGGTCCCGAGAGCCCCAAGGCCGTTGAGGAAGGAAGAGAAGACCTTTGACGTAAAGTCGTTCATACGCACAGAATACCACGATTATATGTGCGGAACGCTACAACGATTCGCATACTTGGTATACCAGATTGATAAACTCGTGTTGAGACCAATATCAGACAAGATTCGTAGTATAGACGACTCATGGGCTGAGCATATGTTGAGATCATCGATATCGATGTTTCGTGAGAATTTCATGTCTCACATGATCGATGTGCGAGGTGAACTATATCGCGCATACTATGGATATCAATTCACGAGAAAACTCCCTGATGTGATGGGTAGTGTGATCTCCAAGATGAGAGAATTACCAGATCTCACAGATCCAAATGCCATAATCGGCATGATATTCGGATCCACAGACAACTCCACCATAGACTCAAACAATCTCGTTCTGAACGACCTGTGTACGGATATACAACGTCGTGTTACATCACTGAGACGTGTGTTGACTGATCCAACGATCAAATCTGAGACGATCAGGATGTCGAGCATCATGATGAGCACGAATGTGATGATAAACACAGTTTTAACAATAATTGACCATTTCAAGATATCGTTCCTACCATATATTGCCGCGGTGAGACAGTATGGTGTCATGGTGTACGATTTACCATTGAGGATGCCGGACGAGAAACCTAGCTTGTCAAGATCATCCTCATGGGATAAGATCGATCTATACATAAATCTTGTGTATGAGGTGGTCGAAGAGATATCTGAGCATCATTGTTCTGCTGAGACGACGACCACATCATTCATATCAATGATGAACAACAAACAATCAATTCTGGAAGGAGATATGTAGTGACAAAAGAAGACAAGATCAATATAATAACCACCATAAATAATGCGATTAATGGTGATGGTGTGGCCGAATTTGACACATCCATCAACACCCTTGAAGATGTGGACGATACATGTATTGAACTCGTCAAATCCCACAAAATCAAGTCATATCTGATGTCAGGTGTGGATGAGAATGGGAGATTCGAGGTCGTACTGAGATAAATGATGAATTCAAGTCCCAGGGAAGTCCTGGGACTTGAATTATCTTCTTTTGTCATAAATTTCAGGAAAAACTTGCCATTATGTGATTTTGACACAGGAGCACGTCAATGAAGGTAGATAACGAGAAACTCCTCACAATGTCGCTGTCCTATGATGTGGTCAAGAACAACACGTTAGGATTCGTGATAAAGGATGAGGAAGATGACGAGGACGACCCAGCAATAGGGATATACATACCACGACTCATGCCACTCATAGATGGAGCACAGTTCAAGGAGGAATCATTCACGGTTGATATCAAGAGCCGATTGCTGAATTCCAAGACCAAGGACATATCAGACACCTCTGTAAAGACCCGTAACTACGTCGAGGTGCTACCGATGCAGAATAACAACATCGCGTATACAAAATGGGCAAAAGGTGAACGGGTAATGATCGAGTTCATCGATGAGGATTTCAAGTCGATGTCATTTAAACCGTGCACATTCCCAGGTGAGGATAAATACCGAAAAACTGATGTCGCAAGATTCTATGTGTGTGCCAAGGATGAGGATAAATCTGATCCTGATGATGAGAGTGCGTATTTCTTCGAGATAAACTCTCGTGAACAAATTGTCAGACTCCGCACGGCCAATAAGAACGGGGAGAAGTGTCCATTCACACTGAATCTGAACACGAAAGATGGTATAATAACCCTGTACGATGATGATAAGGATAAACGACTGTTTACGTGGGATCATGACACAGACATGATCGAGTGGAAGACAGAGGGTAAGATCATACACCAGTTGAAGGACAACAAGGTCTACATCGAGTGTGAGGACTATGAACTGATTGCCAACAACTCGATACATATGAAGACCTCTGAGTTGACCGTGGATGCTGATAAGGGAATATTCAATATTGACCAGGAAGAGCACCATAATACTGGTTATAAGGGTGACGGGTCGACCTTGGAATTGAAATATCAGAAGGTGACGTCAAATGGTACGACTGAGGAGAATACATTCACGTCAATCCTCGACAATGTACCCGTACACTCGATAACAGGTGTATGTCTAGCGGCACAATTGGCCATGGGTGCGGCCCCTGGTGCGGCCCCACCACCCCCGACAGCACCAGCGACAAAGGCTGCCGGATCAACTAGTGACACGGATTTCAAGGGTAGTATGTCTGGTCAACCTGCGGCACACGCGATACCGACAGTCGCGGCACTAACGGCCGTGGCGGCCGTGGCGGACCAGGCACTCGGTCTTGCTATGTATCATATGCATGTACCAGACTATATCCCACTATTACCGATAGACCCAGTACCAGCCATACCAAAGTCATTATCGATGATAATGAAGATCGCCACGCTGGCAGTAAGCGGTCAGAGTTCTAACATAATCGTACCAAACTTCAGGATATAGGGGATTGATTATGGCAGTAAAAAAATCATACATATCACGCCATCCAGGTGGTAATAAACTAAGCGTCGTCATAGATGGCGGTTCAAATAACACGATATTGTTCGAGAATCATTCGCGTATAGAGGAATTTTGTAATCCTGATATACCTACATATGATAAGACTGAGTCTGGATTATTCATGTTTGATGATGTGATCCTCGAACAGTTGATGCCGTTGGTAAGAGCATCTGCGAAACCAGTGTCGATAAATGTCGATACTGCAAAGAGATACGACATGAACCCATACCTATTCTCACAAGAACAATTTGGGAATCCAGATCTATGGTGGCTCATACTTGCGGCGAATGGGTACATGTCCGTCACAGATTTCACAATGTTACCAGACAAACTCCTGGTACCTGAACTCGAGGTACTGCGGTCGGCGATAAAGAACATCTTCGAGAAAGACCAAAGTATTGGCACGATCACCACCTACGGTTGATAAGGATGAGGGTGGTACACCACCCTCATCCTTATCATATCTGAATATTGTTATCATGTAGAACCGTACCACTATGGTCCAAGGAGGAGAATTTGGCAGATCTTGACCTCGAAATGATCAAAAAGCTCCTCAGATTGGAGCTTCTAAAGCTTCCAAAGACGCGTGAGCGGTCTGGTGGGACTGAGATATCGACCATATGTCCAAAATGTGGACACCTACACCCTAATTCTGACGGACACCTATATGTGGGTATGGGAAATCCAAGGTTCCCATTCAGTTGTAAACACTGTGATTTCCACGGAAATCTCGATCCGTCCACGTTATCTGACATTGGTGTCTCGAATGTCGAATTATTGGAGTTATTACGACAACTTCAGGGGTCAAATATCGAAAAATACTCTGGTGGGAAGGTCATGACACGCCTCCCAGATCTCAGATATGACATGATCGTCACCAATAATGATATTAAAAAGATTGAATACCTGAATGATCGCACCACGAGAGACTTCTCGGATATCACAATCAGATCAAGATACAAGGTATTCCTTAATCTTGGTGAGCTAATTCATCACAATCACTTGAGGATGTCGATAGATAATGACTTATTACGAGAATTGTCGATATACGGTGTAGGATTCGTGTCATCCAATAATAATACCCTGAATATCCGTAATCTCGGTTCAAAGAAATTACCAAGATACATGAATATCAAGATAGATCGTCAGGTTGAGGGTCCATTCATGTACACTTTCAACACAAAAATCGACCTATTCGCGAAGAGACCAGAGATTGTACTCACAGAGGGTGCGTTCGACGCGATATGTGTCGAGAAACGGTTCTATGATGGTGAGAAAGACGATGGATCAAGAATTTTTATCGCATCTGGTTCATCAGGATCATTAAAACGATCATTGATCGAGGTCGTACGTAGAACTGGGTGGGTGAACGCAAAATTAACCATATTTTCCGATTCGGATGTGGAAATATCGTTTTACAAACGATCTATGTACCGAATAATCAAATTATTGGATACCACGGTACATTTCAACTCTAAAGGTAAAGATTTTGGCGACATGCGCGAGACCATACATGACGTGTCGCAGGGTGTATGATATCACAGGAGGATGTGTAATGGATGATAAAAGCCTTAATATATTCGACGACACAGACGAATTTTCTGACGATACCGCCTCATACACCGAGGTGGTGGGTCCGGCCACTAAGAATGGGGGTCGTCGACAGTCTAAGAAGGTAATCACGGTGAGAAAGAGCACAAATAACAAATTCAATCTCAAGGAATTCCTATTATCAACACCAATAATGATCACAATACGACTCAAGATGATCGACGTGATCGTTCTGTCAGTGGTCATAGGTGGTCTTGTATTATTATTAAGGATTTTCAGGTAAGAACAACGATCAAATATGACATGAAAAGTCATCTGGATGTGTTCAGGACCCAGTGTTCGAACATGAGTCCATTTCATAAATACTATCAAGGGAGGACCAGGAAAGATGGCACGCAGAAAAATTGATCTTGAGAGAATGACTGTCGTCGGCGTCTCCGGGGTCCAACCGACCGATCTCAGACGTACATCATCGGAATCAAGACACGTGATGACCGGCGTACTGGAGAGCAGAAAACACATGAAGGAGATGAGCATGTCGAAGGCCGTCACGGGTGCAACCGTGGTGGACTACTTCATGCAGTCGACGACACAGGCGAATGACTACCTGGTGAACGTGAACTCATTAGCGACCGGCGATCCTGAACTGCGGAGCTACATCCGCATAAAGGAGTTGCCGGTCAAGATGGACTCCATGTCACCAAGTTTCGAGGATGACAACGGTGGACCTAAATCCGCCGGAGTTGATGGGAAGATGATAATCTCCCCAAATAGTGTCCAACCATTGATCGGCGACCATTTTCTCATGGATTTCTCCGGAAAATTATGCCTATTCATTGTGTCAGAGGTGACCCCACTGAGTATGGACTCAGAAACCGCCTATGAGGTGGGGTTCACCATAGCCGCAAGCGACTTCGTGTATGCTGGAAGCACACTGGAGTCCTGCGTCATCGAGGAGTACGTGTTCGAGTCGGAGCATATCGGTACAGGATACCGTACGATGTTCCGGCGTCGCGAATACGACGATGTGGCCGCCCTCAGGGTGTTATACAACGATCTTGGTGAGATATACCTTCGGGATTTCTACGACAAGGAACTTAACACGTTCCTTTTGACTGTAGAGGACCATGGTTCACCAGCAACGTTGGAGGTCAACGTCGCCGTCGGGAATACGGTCAAAAAGAGCCGGATGGAGGTTGGTGAGGAACGTCGTGGTACAGCGTCATTGAGACCATATGTTGGTCGTGAACTGTATGACGCAGAACTCACAGAATTCATCCTACGAAACAAGATTTTCGACGATATATACGGTAGGACGGTCTTTCCGACCACCTACGTCTCGACAACGAGACCATCATCGTATCATGACACACTATTCTATGCGCTCGAGAAGCGCGAGAAACGGTGTTTCAAGAGTCGATTCTTGCTACCAATAGAGACTTCTGCCGCGTCGCCATTCGCTCAGGCGACGATGTTCGGGAAGGTGAATGTGATTCATGTCAACACACGGTCTACCACAACATTGGATCTATTTCCACGTGATCTGTGGGAAACCGTGCACATGTACGAGGGTGGGGCGACGATCGACGCGACCGGAAACATTTGGCGCGGTGTGATCGAGCTCATCGGTGCCCACGTTAATGGTAACGATACCCCATCTTTGGCGTTTTTGTCCGCCGTATGTGGCCATCCAGATGGTCTACAGGAGTATCGTTCCCTCATGGAGAAACATGAAGCATTCTACTTATTCCCAATCTTAGGATTCTTGACACGATGTTGCCTGGAGAGGCTATTGTCCAAGCAGGATGGGAATCGTTTCAAGGATCCTGTGGTGCATGCTCCGGCATGAGCCACATTTTTTTTTCCGGCGGTGTGATCCCGCCACATCAGTGACAACAAGGAGAGCCACCGGATCATGGGCGAAAAACCTTTCAACCCGCGGGACCTCGCGACACGTGCACTGGAATTGGTCCAGAACGTCATGTCACCGGTCACACGCGAGGAGGCAAAGCATGTTGATGAAATACTCACGAACATGACTCCCTCCGAAAAAACTACAAAAATTGGAGCATATCATGGCCAATAAGAGAATGAGCTACGAAGAAGAGCTCAATGAGGAAATCGATCCTATCATAACCGAATCTGACGTGCCCGAAGACGGGCTCGACAAGGAAAGCGGCGTCGTGGACGGCGTCGAAGCACTCCAGATTGCGCGCATATTCCAGTCCCTCGAGGACGGTGACGATCCCACCATGGATCCCGAAGCCGGCGAGGAGGATGACGAGGAATCCGACGACACGATCAAGGTGAAGGTGTCCGTGGACACCGGTTCCGATGACGAAGGTGGTGATGATACCACGACCGAGGAGGAGGCTGCCGCCGAATCCTTCTGGAAATCCTTCGAGGATGACGAGGAAGGTGGTGAGGAACCCGCCGCGGATGAACCCGCTGGTGACGAGGGAGGTGACGAACCTGCGGAGGAGACCGTCGAGACCGATGATGGTGGTGAGGACGACGTCGACGTGAATGTTAACGTGAACGTGACTGTCGACCAGCAGGGTGGCGATGAGGCCGTCTCAGGTGCCGAATCCCTGGCGATCCAGCGGATCTGGCAGGCGCTCGAGGATGACGATCCCACCGTCGAGGTGGAGGTCGAGATTGACGGTGAGGAGGTCGCTGAAGGGTCGAACGACGATTCTGGTGACACCGATACCGATGACGAGGGTGAGGAGACCGAACCCGCGGCTGATGACGCTGCTGCCATCGAGGCGTTCCTCAACTGGTAGTATGATGATCGGACATCTCCCGTTATTGCGGGAGATGTCCTTTCTCATTCCCAATAGATGGAATTTAAGGAGAATCATATGGAAAAGATATTTACTGATGTCGAACTGAAATCCAAGAAGATTAAAGACATCTTCTATGCGATAGAATCACAACTCACCGATGAGGAACGTGAGGAATTCTCTAATCTGTCCGGAAATGAGCAGCGAGAGTTCATCTCCACGATATACCGGAGACTCAATCCTCTCCCGACGGAAGACGTCGTGAAGGAGGATAAGAAGGACGAGCAACCGCAGGCTAAGGTCACCGTTGGTACCAAGGGTGAGGTTCAGACCGTAACGGTCGAGGATGGACCCAAGGAGGAGAAACCCACAGAGAAGACTGAGACTGTAGACGAGACTGTTAATAAGCCGGAATCTAAGGAGACCATCGATGGGCCGATACAACCCATTAACGTGGAGATCGGTACGGTCACTGGTGAGGGTTCACCGACGTCATTCAGCGTCGACGACTATATCCAGTGTACCATACGTGGTACGCCGAATCTCAATGGTACGTGCACGAAGAGTGTACAGTCGATTCTTGAGTTGTTGTTCCGATATCCCACCGCTGTGGTACAGTTCAAGACTGTCGCACGTGCGCAACAGTTCGTTGATTTCGTGGTCGCGTTAAAATCCGTCAAGGGTTGTGGTATCATCGATGCCGAGAGACGCGCCAAGATCATCAAATCATTGAAGCTCGCCAACAAACTCCCCCTCTAGGATTCTGATGTGGCCAAACTGTCATTAGATTCCTTCGTTCAGGTGGAGGCGGTGAATGAGTGGGGTCACATACCTGAGATAGATGCATACGGTCCGTTCGGTAGGAGGATGATTCGTGCCGACAAACTCATGAACATGCTGAACCGAAACCTAGATGTCAGGCTGAGCGATACCAATGCGGAACGAATGTTCTTGTTGGTCTCAGAATATAATCTGATGGTCTCTGGAATGGGACCTGACGATCCGCAATATGTGTCCGCGACCATGGCCGAGAACGTGTTATCCACACGGCTACGTAGAACCGTGGCCGGTGAGGCACGTGAGCGTGCCAAGGAGAATCCGTTCGAGAATCCTACAGATTCAGATTTGGACACATTGGCATCCAGAATATACGACTCATCAACGGTGCGGAGTGTGCTCGATGACAGGAAGAAGTCTCGTAAACCTCGCATCCACGACCTGTTCAAGAATGTTGACGTGCAATCAGGATGGTCTACCGATGAGATGCTATTCGGTAATCTTGATCTCTCACCAAAAAAATAGGATATGTCACCTCCGTGGAGTTCCACGGAGGTGCATTCTTATGTGAAAACTTGTAAATATCGTGATGGAGATTAAATTTTCGTTGAATCTTTCGTCATTATGATAAATAACCCCAAATATACGGAGACGGACATGAACACAACACTTGATGTTGGTGCGAACCTTACCGTCATGCCGATGGGTAACCTCATCGTCATCGGTGTGTTCGCACTATTACTGATCGGAGCGATTGTCGCTGCACTAAAATTCCTGAAGATAAACAAGATAGGGTCGATCGAGTTGATGAACAAGCAGACGTTCAACATCACGACACTCTATCACATGAATACCGAGATCGATAAGGTCGATTTTGACCTTCAGACCAAGTTATCCGACATGATCGATGACAAGAAGATCCATGTTCGAAATATCATGCGTAACAAGATCACGAGTGACGTACTTGTTGAGGCCATGGCGACCGAGATCGCGTATGTGCAGTCAGGTATGGTCGTAAAGAATCATATGACACGTGAATTTGAGACCTCGAATCGAAAATCATACAAGGATAAGATACTTCAGATGCTGGAGGAATATTTCGCGGATGCGAGATACCGTAACAAAACCGAGACAGGTGAGTTCAAGGCGATCACGTGGGATGACATCTCCGAGGAGTGTGTCGAGATCATCGACGAATGGTTCTATGAGTCGGCACGACGTGTGATGAGATCGTGCGAGGAGAAGATCGAGATCTACTCCAAGTATATGAGTTTATTCTCCGGTGAGGAATTCTTCGTTAAGATCTGCTCTTCCTGCATCGACAAGAATAAGAAATACATTTCTGACCTGGATACAATACGTAAGAGGGGAAGTCGTCATGATGAAGACTAATAAAAAACATGGATATCATTCTCACAAACACATGTCGGTGAGAACACGGAAGATGATCGGTCCTCTTATCGTGACCGGAATCGGTATTTTATTGATTTCAGTCGCTATCGCGGTGTCGAATGTATATGCCACACGATTGATCGATGTGATCACCGATCAGTACACGGCGGCGGCAGAATATCTCGTGTACCGTGAGCATGACGTGTTATGGCAGCTTGGCGCGACTGGGACGATAGATGACATGCAGACAGAGCAGATCAATGATCGTTTACTGAATCTTCGTCGTATACTTGGTGTGATATCCGTCAATCTGTTCGTCAAGGATAATGACACATCCGAATACAAGATGAGGATGTCGTCATATTTTGCGGATAGATATAATACCACAATTAACAAATATAACGGTTCCATCGCGCATGTGACCTCTCTAGGAAATATGGTGACGAGGATCGCAGCATTTGACGAACACAGACTCTTCAAGTGCGACGACGAGATGGACATACCACATTATCACTATGCGAGATATTTATGTGATAATGTGGTGATGGTGTTCTCGATACCATCATTCTACGTCTATGAGATATATTGGTTCATCACGATCATGATATGTGAGATGCTATTCTTCTTTGCGGTCACATTCATGGTATTCCGGTTAATAATGTAGGATGTCAGGTGTCGTACGGGGTGGTCCCGTACGACACAAAACATGACATGAACCTGCGGATATGATCAGGAGGAATGAGAAATGGTTAATGAGAATGCCGCGACGCTGTTATCCGCCGTGATAGTGGCCGCACGTGACTTATCAGACTACATAAAGTCTGGTGGTGAGGATCTTGAGACCTTGAAGGGTGTCAACACATATGATCTATCTAACGGACGCACAAGTAATAGTGCCGAGGCGCAGAAGATCGTGAATAACAAGAACAAGAAATACAACGAGAAACGTGCCGCACTACAGTCCGCGATCGCGGCATGTTCGTCATTGTAGGAGAGACGATCATGGCATCAATATCAACATACACATCAAAGAAAGATGACCTTAGGAAGAAATTAGCAAAGATCGAGATGATCGCACAATCATTATTCCACATGATAGAGAATGTGCAGACACTCACATCAACTATCACTGTAAATCCACCACAGTCCACGACCACATACACCGTGAATCACACAAGGAATGACGCTGCGTTAAAAACTGCAATGAAGAATGACCTACAGACCGCATGGCAGAATTTTGCGAACTCGGATGGGTAAGGTTAGTCCAAAACCTCTCATTATGATTGATCACACGAGATCATCGCGAATGATCCGAAAATTAACACACAATATTAACCATGGAGGTCAGACATGTCTTTCAAGATTCTGATACGCCGTGTGGACGGACACTTTAACTTCTACTCAGAAGGTGGACACGAGTGGTCCTCGGCGGACAAGACTGCGGCTCAGTACAAGTATCTTGATGTGCTGCGGTCAATACCGTACGGGTTCGACAACGTCGAACTCGTACAGACGCACGAATTCAACATCGGAACTGGATTTAATCCACAGGTAACCACTTCGGTGCTCTCGACACCGATTCTTAACGATGGACACGTGTTCAACGTGAGAATCCGATTACCGTCGAGATATGTACCTGTGGCATTTAACGCGGATGCGATTGCGATAATCACCGAACATCTCGAGGATGTTGGTATCGTCGACATCACATTCGACAAGAATCGTGGCATAAGCGGTCGCAATAATAATCCATCCCACACCCCGATCGTGACGAGTATCCCAGTACCGAAGGGTTTCCTTCGGTTATATGATACCATGACGGAACTTGCGAATGTTGAGACCGAACCGTTCTCCATCGACACTGCGGCCACCAACCCACCGTATGAATCCGAGGATGACTCATCAATAATTGTCGTGCCGATGACCGGACCTACCAAACTGGTGAGGTTGATCGGGAGTGACACCACGATCCCGAAATCGGAGCTTCCGTCACGCTCATGGATGAATGTGACCGCCATATTCACCGATGGTAACGGTACGACTGGTCTATTACAATCATCGACCACCACATCTGTGATCGTCAAGACCATCAGCGTCTCACCGATGGGTTCGGATGAGCCCACACTGTTGGGACAGGTTGCCACCAAGGCTGACCTCCCGCAGAATATTAGTGATGCGACCACATTGTTCAACAGGGAGCCCTCCGTGGACGATTATGTGCGGGTCGTCGCCGACGAGTCCAGACCTGGTAATCCGACCGTCGAGACAAACATCGTCGGTATCGACGTGGACGGGAACATAACCTGGGGTAATGAGTTGGTGTTGAACACCTCCGACTACCAGGCACGCACCACATTGGCAGATTCTGGCAAGATTCTGACTGGTGGGAGCACACAGGGTACATATGGTACCCCGATAGATCCGGCGTCATTTGTCACACAGTCTGAGTTGTCGACACATGGCGCGAACACCTCGCAGGAGATAACTGACGCCGTGGCCGCCGAGGTGACCGCGCGTGATAGTGCGATCAGCACCGCAATCCAGACAGCGACGAGTTCGATAAACAGTAGTATCCAAGGCGTGTCAGACGACCTGGACGATCTCAATACTGAGGTCGAGGATATTGATCTGGCCTCACAAGGGCTTGATCTGGTGGGAATCAACCTCACCAGGGTTATCGGTGGTACCACTACTGTCCCGAAATCCTCCTTGTCGATCACCACATTCCCGACCAGGAAATTCACCATATACGATGAACAAGGTACGACCGGTGTATGTGAGAACATCACCGCGACAGATCTCGAGATAATCACCAAGAGTGTGTCGCCGATTGGTACCGACGAACCGACATTACTTGGACAAGTGACGTTAAGGACTGATCTTCCTGCGACGGCCACGGACGCGACCACCTTGTTTGGTCGCAGCGTCAGCATCGACGACTATGTACGCATCATCACAGATGAGAGTCGTCCCGGAAATCCGACCGTCGAGGTCAGGATCACCGACGTCGCCCAGGACGGTACACTGACGTGGGGTAACGACATCGTCTTGAACACCTCTGACTACCAGGCGAAATCGAGCGTATCGGATGCTGGTAAGATCCTCACGGGTGGGTCCACCGCTGGCACATATGGCACACCGATCGATCCTGCGACATTAGCGCTCAAGACCGAGCTTCCACCATACAACAATTTGATGGCGAATGTGACGGTATCGAACCCTAACCTTGACATTGTTTCAGGGAAAATCTCAATAGTGGGTGGTCTCGTTGTCGGTACGGTCGAATTCCTTGCGAATACCGACATCTCAGGAATCACTGGACTTATGTCTATTGCGCCACCCACACCGACGGGAATTCCCCTCAGCACCGTGAGGTTCTTCGCGACCAAGAAGGACTCCACAGGAATGCTCACACCCACCGAGATATTGATCACCCCGGATACGACAAACAGTCTCGTCGATTTCTCGTTCAACGGTTCTGAGACGTTCACCGCCGGTGAGGCATTAATTTTGAACTTCATGTATTTCTGGCTCTAGAATCCAGAAGACATGCGATATTAGAAACCAATTTTTAAGGAAGGTACATAATGATCTACAAGATTCTCACACGCCGCCAAGACGGACATTTCCAGTATTACAAGGAAGCTAACGCCGACTGGGTAACCACCAGCGACACCGCCGCCAAGGAGAAGATGCTCTCGCTCCTCAACTCCTACAAACTGAGCGATTTTCAGCTCATCACCCACATCAACGTGAGTCTCGACATTTCACGTCCGCCCGCCACACTCGTACCCGTATTGAACACTCCGATGCTCAATGATGGTGACGTATTCAAGTGCGCGATCGCGTTCGACTCACGTTATGTGATCATCGAACTCAACCAGGATGCCGTACAGGACCTCATCGACAGTCTCGAGGATGCCGGTCTCACCGACATCTCTGTCGACACCGGTCGTGGCATCCTAGCCACAAATCCTTCCGGGATGCCCATCGTGGCCTCCTTCACGCTCCCGTCCGGATTCGCACGTCTATATGACAAGCAGACCGGTTCGGACAATTTCATATCGGATCTCCAGGCGGTCTCCACCGAGGCCAACAACCCCGAGTACACGCTGAGATAATAATTGATGAGGATTGTCATGGTGGAGATGTTCCACCATGACATCACCGTCTTAAATCACAGCCTGGTACACATATTTTTATCCTGAGACATTCGTCAGAAATGTCCATAAATTCCCACAAAATCCATGGATGGAACCATGGGAAAGGAGAAAGAAATGTTTCGCAAAGAGAAGAAGCTTCCGGACCTCAAAAATATGGGGCGGAACATGTGGATCATGGTTGGGATGAGCGCCCTATTGTTGGTGCTTGTCATCGTGCTAGGGTATTTCGTCCAGAAGGACGTGCGCCAGAGGATCAACGGTCAGCAGATCATCGATGACACGGACGTCACGGTTGAGCAGTCATACATGACTATACCGACCGATGAACCACGCACGATCATGATTGAGATCGACTATCGTGACGAGGAGATATATCCTGCTGATGATGAGAACGGTTATGGTTGTTGCGGGTTTCCCGAACCAGGGAAGGAGTTTCCTGGGGTATGTGAGTATACAGAGGCATACAAACAGTTGGTACACATATTCCAGAATTACCACCACCTGGCGGATCCGGAGGTCATGCTGATGCTCGGACATGCCGAACAAACAGAGGTCGTGACGTTCGATGAACAACCGATCACGACGACAAAGTTCCCAGAGAGGATCCTCGTCATCGAGTACGACGGCATCAACAAGGTCACTTATTTCCTCGAGAGAAATCGCCAAGTTCCGCTCCCGGGAGCCGTATGACACAAGACAAGATCACACCTGGACCATATGGTCCAGGTGTGACTCTTTCTTTTTGTTGATGACCGAAACATCGACATATTATCTACATAATAGGGAGATCATAAATGACAGTACACGAACCATATTACGAGGACTACAAGAAATATCTGAAGATGTCGACAGATACCATCATGACACCAAACAAGATTGAACGAGATCATTTCAGACGCATTGCGGAAAGATCATTCACCCGGATTGATTGGAGCAAAGTACCGCGACATCTTCGTGAGGAGTATTTCGGTCAAGATCTGTCAATTAAACCGCAAGTTAAGGGAGAAACTGACGATGGGTTGGAGCGGGTCTAAAGGTCGACCGCTTACCACCCACACCGTCAAGGACAACAAATGCTCATGGTGTGGTAAAAACATCACCGTCATGGACATCGCGTTCGAGAATGAGCAGATTCCGAGATACAATGTCTACAGATGCCCGGATTGCGACACATTATTGTACGTGCGATCAGATTTTCCAGTACTGAGGCCAAGAGAGAAAGGAGCAAATAAGAAATGACACAGATGATACGAGCGAAAAACCTGATATCGATCGAGGGAATCGACGGATCTGGTAAATCCACATTCATTAAAAGTGCCGAACATTGGTATGACAAAGTGAAGGATAAATTCCTACCGAGTCTGTTGGTGACCAAGACACCTAACCCGGATCATCGATTCTACAAAGAAATCCGTGAGGATCTATCGAAGAACGACATCGACCTGAATGAATTGTTAAAGAACTTCCTCGTGAATATGCAGGATTTCAATTACAAGGAAGTATTAGCATATCGCCCTACGGAGAGGATCGTTATATCTGACAGACATATTGATTCCACACTATCATACCAGGGATTGGATTTTGACATATCACAAATCCTGATGAACATGTCTGAATTATCACAATTTGCCAAAGATGATGGTATGACGGACATCGCGTCCGTGATATTTCCGTCATTGACGGTGTTCCTCGATGTGTCGGTTGAGACCGCGATTAAAAGATTGTCTGATCGTGCTGGTACATCTGAACGGTATGAAGATGTCGAATTAATGAGAAAGATACGCACCAACTACATAAATGCGTTTCGAAGGTGTCATCCACGCGCAATGATACTCGATACAAAGAAGAAGAATCTCTTGTTGGCGACATACAGTAGTGATGATGCAGATTATGTACCGATGGAATCCACACCATACGATCTTTCACGTCTTGGTGTCGATCCGATGAAACACCGTCCAGGGGATGTCATGATCATACGTGGTGAACCAGAAGAATCCATGTATGATGAGATATTCTTGAATGTGATGGACCACTTCCTGAACGGATTCAGTGGATTCACTAAATTAGACATGTATTATACACCTAAAGACCAAGGTACCGAATAAATTGATAATCTCCCCAGGGAATTCCCTGGGGAGATTATCCTCTTTTGATATTAGACAAGACAATTATCATTCCTACAAGACCCCTTGAAACCTGTACCATCAGACCTCACGTTTGGTCCCGATAATATCATCCCGTATTCTTCTGTACCGAGATATGCCGGATCATCAAGATTTATCGACAATCTACCTTGTTGAAACTCGGTCATTTGTTGATGTTGGAGCATAGGTCCATTATTTAAATCTTCCATACAATGATGTAAAGTGTATCAACCCCCATTCTCGCTATGATATTTTGATGGTGACAAGACAAAAGAATGATCGTAGATCGTTCGTCTTGCAAGACCTTTATGGAGAAGTAACCAACGTCAACTGTGCCCTAGGAAGCCAGGTGAGTATGGTGAAACAAGACAAATGACAAACGTAACCTTTATCCGCAACGCTGAGACTATCGCGAAGCACATGGACAAATCCTGGGTGATGAAACACATCCGGAATTTCTTCAAAGCTGTGACCCACTCTGATGAGGCTGGCCACTATGACTACAAGATCCTTGGAATGGATCTTGAGGACACTGATGATGTCGTTGGTGTCGAGGCTGGTCACCTGGATCGTATCACGGTCCTTCAGGCTATCCTGGTCGCCCGTGCTGTGAGTTTCGGTCGTGGTGCTGTTGGGTCGAAAAAGAACATCGCAGCGGTGGTACACACTACCAACGAACTTCTTCGCGGTGTCGAATTCAACGAGGGTTGGAGGTACAAGGTCGGCGGTTCTGCTGTGATTGACATGGTATACTTCGGTGTATTGTGCAGCTATGCGCCCGAACAGCTTCTCAATGAATCAAGTGAGAAGATTGACCATTATGTCTGCATGTTCGAGAAGTATTTCGGAAAGCACATCCGGAAAACATTTCGCAACTACATTCAGCAGATGTAACTGACGCTTGAATTTGCAACTACATCATTGCGATGTGAAGATTGTGATGGTCGGAACTCTTATGGTGCGTCATGACACAGGTCATGATGTAAGAAAAGTCGATACACCATCGGAACCGACCAAGATATATGGAGGCGATTGGACCATATATCTCAGGTATCGGACCTCACACAAGACAATCTGAGAGATATGAGATGACCGAGGGAAATCCCTCGGTCATCCACTCTCATTCTTTTTTGTTTGTTGTTAGTGTGATGTGTTCACCAGACTGGTGCTTGTTCTTCACCCTGTCCATGACCTCTCTCGCATCTTGCTCATCATCATTGACTCCATCGTCATCCAGATCCGAGAATGACACCGTCTCACCATTGGCAAGTTTCTCACGTAGTCGTTGTATCACCTCACGTGGGTCCTGTTCATCATCATCAATCCCATCACCATCAATATCCTTGACATTCGCGATGGATTTGGCAACGACCATGGACTTCTGACCAACGGCGTACAATAACACCGATGTACCGAAACTAACCGATAATGGCATCATTTGGACATCGACATCAAAAAAGAGGTGTATCACAAATGCGATACAATACAGTACGAATGACTGTACAACGATGAATCTCAACCGTTCCGGGTGGCCAATATCGATGCTCGATGGTGTCCCCTCAGTGTTCTTCGCAACTAATGCAAAAAAACTAGCGCGATCAACACCGATGAATAATGGACACATTATCGTGTAGATCCACACGATTTGTTCTATGGGTACACTGAAATTCTCGTTGAGGTGTCCTGCCATCTCTGGCAGGAACATCCTCACGAGGTTGATCAGGCACTGTGATAACAATGACAGACCCGTGAACACACCATACAGCAGCACCCAGATAGAGCAACTGTTGGCGTTTATCCGGTTCAAAATACTCTTTCCCATGAATTCGTTCTCCTATGTGGTGGATCACACCACCATATTTCATGGTTTAGAGATCAGGATCACCTTCTCGTAGTTAACATCCTCACGATCCTCGTCATGTGACGCGACCACCATATGTCCCTTGTTAACAATTTTACCGACCATATATTTGTCGTATTTGGTCACCTTACCGTCAATCACGAACAGGTAGTCCTTACATTTGTATCTCTCGAGACATATGTCGACAAACTTCTCTGTGGTATCATATTTTGGTACCACCTTCCCATAGATCTCGATCGTCCCGTATGGTGGACATGTGAACAGACATGGATAACTTCCCTTCCCCTTCTCCACGTCCTCGATTTTGACCTCGGCATTAAGCTTGAGAAATTTTATTATCTCGTTGGATTCCTTCACAGTCACAGGGTTGATGTCACGGCCGATGTATCTCTTCCCAGACGCACATGCACCCAACATCCTACCTGAGAATCCAGAGAATGGGTCGAATATGACATCATATTTACCAAGGAAGTTCTCTATCAGCCTCTTGGCGAGTCCGGCGGTGAAAACGCTCACCTTCTGTGCGAGTTTCATTATGGTCAATCCATGCAACACCCGCACGGGATTCACCTCAGGCACATATATGAATCGATTCTCCACGCATTCCCTCAGCATCTCAGGGTGATTCCATGCCTCACGTGGGCTCATGTTGTCCTTCCTGAAACAGTCGTAGATGCTGTCGTGGAAGAAGTCGATCGGCGCATTTCCACCGCCTTCACGTGGACTGAACACGTTCGTGGTGTCGATCCTCGAATATCTCTTGAGTTCTTCATACGACCGTCGCACCATGTCGTGATTAATCCTCTTGTGTGGGTACGGGAATCCTTCCTTCACACACCAGTCCACCATGCGGTTCACCCACGAGTCGTAGTCTGGATCGAGTTTAGTGCATGGAAACACCATTCTTTTAATCTCGTTAATGACTTCGTCCCTTGCGATTCCAACGTCCTTGACGAGGAACCGTTCATAATGGAAAATCTCGTGTAGACCTTCTGGATCATCCGAATAGTTATTGATCAACGATCTGTCCGGATCTGGCCAATCGGCTTCATTCTCTAAGAAGTGGATCTCGATCTCGGATGAATTTTCACCAACGATGTGCATCGGCGTCTCGACGATCTGAACACATCTTGTTCGTAAAGTCTTCACGGTTGGATTCTTCTTGTCCCCAAACGCCCACTCGGTCTCACCAACCTTTGGATGTTTGAACGTCCACACCATCGTGGTCTGTAAGGACGTGGAACCGTCCAGATCTTCTATCGTCCAGAGCTCGGATTCGGCTCCCATCATCCCGTTCGTGAACATCTCGTTCAACTTCTTCTTGAACCTGGTGATGCCCCCAGACACGTTTGGATCCTTGAAATCTCTTGGACCTGGGTTGGTTCTGCTGTTTCTGTCCACGGACCCTATCCTGGTGCATGTCACGTCTTCGTCGTCCATTATTGCCGGTATATGTGGTTGCATGTCATTTCTCCTTACACACGAATAATATTGAGAGGTGGATCGTATTTGACATTCATATTATGGTATATGATGGAGGAAATTATGAATGACATCATAGATGGTCCGTTCACGTGTTCTGTGTGCGGATGTTCATATACATTACCGAGACGGACTGTTAATCGTCGTAGACAAGAGGGAAGATTGATAGACACGATATGTGTTCAAGGCTCATTCAAGACGCGTAGGAGACCTGTCACAGACAGGTCCAAATTTCTTGAGGAGGCCATTAATAAGAATCCATATACGTGCTCACGATGTGGGAAAGAGTTTACGCAGTCCAAAGCTAATATCATCAACAGGATGACACGTAAACTCCCAATCGATATGTGTGGACATTGTATTCGTGAGACGAAGAAGCTTGAGTGGGAGTTCATCCCGTCAAATCGACAAAACCGAATCATGGAGATATTAAATGATAATCCATATACTTGTATCAGGTGTGGAGGAATATTCGATCATTCCTACACAACAGCTGGTCACATTGTCGACAGATCACGTCGGATAGACATGTGTGGTGAGTGTTCTAAACATGAGAATTTTAAGGAAACATGTTTGGATAGACTCGGCGTTGATCATCCACTTAAATCTTCTGAGGTACTCTCTAAATGTCGTGAGACATATCTTACAAATTTTGGTGACCATCCTTCTAGAATATTATCAATACGTAAGAAAATTGAGAAGACGACACTTGAGAGATATGGTGTAAAATGTGTCCTATCAAGTCCTGACATGCCAGAGATCAGAAAGGAGAAGACTGGGTTCTCATATCCGTCACAGAACCCAGCCATAAGAGAAAGATCCAAGGAAACCTCTCGACAAACATGTCAGAAGTTGTATGGTGCTCCAACATTTTTCGGTAGTGAGATTGGCAAACAAGTCATATGTGATAGGAAGATTCAGAATATCATATCTCAACCAGATAAATGGACGATTGATAAAAATGGCGGACCATGTCTTATTCAGGATAAATTCGGAAATAAGAGTGAGAGAAGAATTTTGGATAAGATTTCATCAAAATTATATGGACCAAATAAACTCTATGCACCATTCAATAATCCGCCAGAATTCACAATATCATGGTTCACATATGGCGGTCACGCTTGGGACATGATCATCTTCAAGGATATATCACCATTCATATTTATTGATTTCGATGGTCTGCATTGGCACAATTGTCTCGAGGATGAGCGTGATGATCGTGGTGTCGAGAAGGTAGGTTCACCGGAATTCGATAGAATCCGGATACGGGACCTGAATCGTGAGAATCTCATACCGCCAAACACACATCTTGTCGTGATCTACGAGGATCGTAGTGTATGTAATGACAATAGACCACGTGAGGACGAGTGCATCGACAGGATTTTCGAGATCATACGGGGTGAAGAGATAAGACGATCGAATCTGGACATGTTCATGATGTGGAATGTGATGAATTCGTTCCGGAATCAGGATCACATGATCGCGGATTTTGACAATTTCAGCACTATCGATAGACCCGGTCGCGGCATACCATTCACATGACAGATATAACCTCCCAGGGATCTCCCTGGGAGGTTATTCTCATCTTTTATCGGTGGTTACACCAGGATGCTTCCGTCACCGGAACCGGCGAACCCGGAACCGTTGGGGAGGGCGTTAGGAGCAGCACCAGCACCGAGGTACGGGGTCTCGAAGGCCGATTCCTGACGTCCGGTGTAGTCTTCTCCGTTATACGCGCCAGGTGCCGGGGCGACCGCGTCGAATCCGGCGGTGAAGGCCGCGGACTTGGCATACAGACTCAGATCGTTACCCTCGAGGGAGATACGAGCCTGGACCAGCGTCGGGATGTCCTTCCGGTCACGAGATGCGAACAGCAACGCAGGCCTCTTTGAGAGATCAGGGCTGATGCCGGAAAATATTCTGAACATATAGGCCCAGTATACTGTGGTCGGGGCGGCCATCGAGAGGGTCTTAAGGACGGCGGTGATGGGTTTGTTCAGCCAGCGCTCATCATGGGATCCAATCACGCGTACGCGACGTTTGAAGGAGTCGATCCAGCCGTATTGATCATCGAGGGAGAACCCGTAACGGTAGGCGTTGACACCCTCGTCACCGGTGACCTCGGCGGTCGCATTCTGCCAGGTGATATCCGGGAGAACGTCGAGATCCTCGTCGTTACCCATGATCACCCAGTGGCGTTTGATTTGCTCATCAAAGAAGGTGAATTTCTCGGACCGGGTGAAGATACGGGTGAGGTAGTGCTTCATACCCTGGCGCTGAGTCGCGAAGAGGTCATCAGTGCCACCGACCTTGGTCGGGATCATCGGGAAAGTTCCGGAGAACTTGTATCCACCAAGCTTCAGCTGGAGCTTGGAATCGGACGGACGGAGCGTGAAGGCCTCGTCAATCGCATATTCCAGGTCATTGTCCCGGATCCCACCGTATTTCTCGGTAAGGAGGTCGGTCATGTAGGCCACCCAGGACACACCCTCGCCACCGGCATTGAAGTCAGCGGTCATCTCCGGGATGACGGGGATCGAGCCGTACAGCTTGTTCTCCACATCCAGGGTCAGGGTGTATTTCTTCAGATCAGACATGACGGTCGCCATCTCGTTGGCGGTGTTGGTGACACGAGCCTTGAAGTGTACGTGGGTGATCGCGGTGGTACCATCGGAATACACCTGATAGTCGCCGGTGTCAAGGTTGATCTTGGCCGCCAGGGACAGGTATTTAACCTTCGGGGCACCGTCGGAGTCCGTGTACTGTATCGCCACGGATTTGCTCCACACGCGTTCCGCGATGTCGGTGTCGGTTACCATCTGCCGGTCGAAATTCAACCGGATGAGCTGGGTGAACAGTTCGGTCGGGTCGGAGGTACCACCCTTGGCGAATGATACACGGATATAGTCGATGGACACGGAGCGTTCGAGGGCGAACCTCTCCTTGGCGAAATCGGACTGTTCGAACAGGTTGCCCGCAGAACCAGTTTTAATCATATTGATGTGCGGGGTGGTCTGCAGTGTAGGCGCGGCGGTGATGATCCCGCCGGTCGCCATAGCGACAGGTTCGACGTTGACGTTGTCCGCGGATTCCACGACACTGTGGGGTTCACAGAGGGGAAGGTCGAACATGCCACGCACGGCACCAGACCGGATGGCCTTGGTCGCGAGCAGACGATCACCGTTGAGACCTTTCATGATGTATTCCGCGGTGTATTCGCGGGTGAAGGTCGGGCTATCATGGTTCATCACCTGATACATCTCGATCGAGCGCGCCCGTGCGAGGTAACCAGCGGTGATGACCGGCGAGAGCCGTGACCACATGTCGTAGTTGCCGGACACGGCGGTGGCACCGTAGCCCTCCATGGAGGTCCGGTTACCGTGTATGTCCTGGTACTGGGTGAAGGGATTACCATGTTCCTCAACCGCGTGTTTCACGCAGGAGAGATAGGCGTCGGCCAGCTGGCCGCCGTTATCTTGACGGAAATTATCTGCCATCGGGGTGGTGAGCTCGTTGATGAGTCCGGGGATCGCGAGTACAGACTCGAAACCTTGTTTACTGAAGGGTGCACTTATGTGCTTGGCCTGGCACACGCTCGTAAAGCGCTGTAATGCGTCAAAATACGGCTTGTATGTCAGGTCCTGGTCCCTGTATTTCAGAGAATTCTTGACCATGGTGGTCCTCCGATATTTCTGGAGTGATAAGTAAAAGATTCAGCGTTTCTGGGGTATAATACCCATTGACAATCCTGGTATGTCGTCTCGTCAGGGGTTCCCAACAACAATTAACCACGAGGAGACCGCTTCGGCACCCAGAATGTCCGCAGAATCATATAAAAGTGTTGTTTGACGCCATTTCGCACATGAAAACACCCATCCGGGACGTCCCGGATGGGTGTATCTCAAAAATTATCTCACGGCCAGATAGTCGTCGAGGATCTTCTTCGTGTCACCACGGAGCATCCCGAGTTTCTCGGCACCAATATAGAGTGTGGTGAGTGCCGTGGCTTTGTTCTTGACGCGTATCATGTCTGTGATGGACAGGTTCTCGTGTGACATCTCCTCACGACCTATCCTGAGGACGAATTTCTCGAACACGGAGGGTACGAATCCCACCGGATCAGTCGCTGATACCACAGACTTGATCGTCTCGATCTCCTCCGCGGTGAGATCACGCACCAACTGGGCCTCGAGACGAGATTTCGCACGTTCAAAGATGGCCTCATCTGGGTCATGTGCCTGGTCTGTGATCACCTGACGCTCGTCGACCGCGATCTTGACATCCTCCTGCAGCGCACCATCCACCATCACACGCCCGTCAAACTGGACATCCGCGAGACGTAGCACAGCCTCGATACGTTTCCGGTCCTCTTCTGGTACTACTGATGTACCCTCCCAGACGAGAGTCTCGAGCGATTTCACGGCATTTTTCATCCGGTTCGTGGGTGTCTTGTTCCAGATCTTCCTCGCGGTGAACAATCCGAATGCACCAGTGATACCATCCTCGACAGATTGTATTTTCTGCGGTATCTCACCGACGATCCTACCCTTCAGGTGTCTCAAGAGTGCCCGTCCGACATACAGATCAGCATCATTCTTCCTATCCACAAGACCATACGGGGTGAACCCGGCTCGACTCATCACATTGGACAGCATCTTGGCCGCATTGAGCGCCTCCTCAGAGGTCTTCTCAAGCTCATCAACCTTCTTGTTCGCATCCTCATCATTCTCACGTGACACGATGTTCCTGATGAGATTCATCCTACCATTGATGTGTGATTCGAGTGATGTGAACAACGTGGGGCACTTGACGAAGATATTACGGAGATTGCGAACTGACGGTACACGACGTTCGTCTAAGGCCGTCGGACTGATCGGATATAACACCTTCCCGATCGCTTCCTCACCATACTTGTGGTGAAGGAATATGGTCCGGAGAGCATCCTCCTCAGCCTCTGTGGCTCCAAGATCATCACTCTCGTCTTCCTTCTTCTTTTTATCATCTTTTTTCTTCTTTCCGAACCCGAAAAGTTCCATGGATGTGAACCTCTCTGAACTCTCCTGACCTCGCGCCACGGATCTCAGAAGGCGACTGAGGACGCTTTTCCGGATCTGGTGTAGTGATGTGATAGATTCTGTGGCGGCTTCCTCATTCTCGTCTGGTTCGGTCTCGTCAGATTCCTCACCAGATGCGGCCAATGTCGCAACTTCATCCTGCATGTCTGAGGTCCCTTGCACACCTAATTCCTCGTCAAGCGCGTCCGCCTCGGCGATCTCGTCCTTGTCCGAGCCACCATCATCGATCACCTTGAACGGCTCCGGATCAGTGGCCGGAATGTCAAGCGGGTTCTGCTCAGTCTCAGGGACATCATCCTCGAGACCAAGCCACTGCATCACACGATGTAGACCCTCCTCAGAGGAGTCCTCACCAGCATCGTCACCACCTTCATCGCCAGTCGTACCTGCGTCATCAGACGTACCTTTGTCCTCAGGTTCACCCTCAGGCGGAGGGTTGTCCGCGGATGGTTCATCACCATTCTCATCCTCGGTGTCGTCCTTGGAGTCCTCCTCGAGTTCCTTCCGAACCTTCTCCTTCTCCTCGGTTATGACATTGACGGTCTCGTTGATGACAACATTCTTCGTCTCGGCCTGGACGATGTTCGAACCGACATCGGTTATGATGTCCTGGACAATGTCCTCTTCCTCGTGTGACCGTAGACTCTTGATGCGGAGTTTGTAGTCGTCCTCATAGGATTTACACATGAAACCAGGTTCCTTGAAGTATTTTACCACCATGTCATAGTGTGATTCATTGGAAAGGTCAAGTTTCGACTGTTCAATACGATTCATGATCTTCTCGAACCGATAGTCGGCCTCGAGTGCAGCATACTGTCTCACGGTAGATTTGATCGTGCCGAGATATGATCCATCATTCTCAGGTATCCCCTTGAAGGCGGCGTCCGTCACCTGACCTATGGCCGCATTCAGTGTCGCTGTCACAGCGTCATCTGACAATGTCTTGGAGGCGTCAGGTACGGCCTTGACGACGACATCCTTGACGATTCCGCCGAGTTCCTTACGTTCAAAGTCTGATTGGAAGGTGTCCCTCATGTCATTGACGAACACCAGTGTCTGGTTATTTATCATCTCTGCAACTCCCTTGTTTATGGATATATTCGAAATATTTCATTATTTTATCTCCCTAACGGTGATATCAGGATGGAATACAACTCTAACATTCTCAGGGTCTGTCATATCGCTCTTTTCCTCGTCGATCAGACGTCTCACGTTCAGAACGTCGAAGACAAGATCCTGACCATCTCGCTTGCGTATCGCCTGGTACCTACTGTATGGATAGTCGTTTATCGAGTCACCGACGAAGAATGACACACTTGGTAACAGACTCCGCAATCTTGCGAACACGGTGTCCATGGAGAATGAGATGTCTTGCATACTATTGACGAATGTCTCGATCTCCTGTATGATGGTCTCAATGTCACCAGCATGATTGGAGAGTATGTCATCCTTGAATTTCACACCAATTTTGATCGAGATATCGACACGGTCAAGATCAACCCACTGGGCTGTCTCCTGGTCATATATCTGGTATGCACCCTGACCTGCGGTATTACGCAACCCAAGTACCAAGGATGCACCCGATGGTGCTTTACCATACAATGAATCCAACGTGCTCAGAAGCTCATTGTACGATTCTACGATGGTGAGGAAATTGCTCGGATATGAGCAGATTCTGTCGTATACAGGCACCCGTTTGAGTATACCCTGGTTACGAGTGGCCTGGTCGTATATCACATTACCTTGTGCGTCCGTCATGACGCCACCGGCGACGTGCTCGAGTTCAGGCGTCACACCATCCTCACGGTATATTATGTCGCCCGCAGCATGTAATATCCTCGGTACCTGAACTGATACAGTCTCACCATCGATAACCTGCTCGACATCATCGACAATAATATGCCCGGTCGAGTCGGTCTCAAACACGTTTGAGGTATACCGGCGTGGCACATCTGCACTGTATAGTCTCGGTACGGCACCAAGAACGCGTATATCGGCCATTATCTCCATCGTGTTGCTCAATTTTCTGTACAGTGTCACATTTGTCGCCTTGTACACGGTGCTGACGAAAAATTTATCAGACACTTCATCTTCAAACAGCACCATATCATATGGACTTGGAAGCGTCTCGTTTCCACGTTCGATGACGTACACGTCTACATCCACGGATGGTTCGACGAAATAGTACTCGATCGGTACGTCGATGTGTGGTACTGGGTACATCGCGAAATCTCGTATACACAATCTACCATTCTCATCGATGGAGTCGTGCGTCTTCAGGTACCCAACAACCGTGACCGTTAATGTTGACTCATCCACACTCTTCACCACACCGTCGATGGCATACTTGTTACCACCGACACGGTTTGTCACCACGAATCTGTATTTCACGATTGGATTCATCGGATCGTGTACAAGATTGTTTATCACGACAGCAGATGTCACCACATGTACCGTCAAGGATATGTATCCTGAGGTGTTCGGGTTGGCGAGGTCACCGCCAGGCAGATCGTGTACAGACTCTCTTATAGGATCGCGTGCGACAAACAGGTTGCCGATGTTCGATTCTGAGGATGAATGTTCATCGAAGTACTCGAATGCGAGCTCCTCAACCTCATTGTCGCGTATCATATCGAATATCGAGGCGTCGAGCTTGCTATCTGCCTCGAACCGTATGTGGAACGGGAACATGTACTGGTTCTTGAGATTAGCGCGCATCTGATCATAGTATTCGGCGAATGTCTCAGGTTCACGCACATAATTGCACACATTATCTTGTGGGTCATACTCGAACACCATTTTTGGTGTTATGATTCTCGCGTTCACCTCTCCGTTAACCGGAATGTCGGCGAACATGAATCGCAGATCCACAGTCTTACTGGGTACTGGATACCCTTGTGAGTCTGTGAGTTTTATTGACGCACGATATTCGAGGCACCGTATGTCGTCACGGATTTTCTCGACGATTATTCCATGTTCCCGGGCCTCTTTCTCCAGCTCACCAGGGGTTAGGATTGACACATTAGTGCCACGTTTTATCACCATATCGCGTATCTTGTCAATATCCATGAAATCTGTACCACCAGTGGCATCAAAGTCCTTGATCGATAGGTACGGAACCATGTTTATCACCGCGTCTTGTTCTGGAACATTCCGATCCTGCTTCAAGGAGAGTTCAAACGGTGATGAAGAGATAGTCTTATCACGAATGATGAAATTACCTTTGGATCCTTTCGTCGTAAATACGGTTATTCTTAACGATTCACCAGCGACAGGACGCATCGCATTTGGAAGTCTCGAGAATGATATCCCAAGTCTCTGCTGACCAGTGTCTCGATTGATGTCAATATTGAAATTATATCCAGATGCAGTCTGGTTACCATCTGGATATCCTGTGAGTTTACGGTATCCAGATGACGTGTTACCGAGATAGTACACGTCGAATCCGCATAATTGGTCCTCAAATGGTATCTGTTGGTCTGGGTTTCCGGACGTCATTATCACCTCGGTCACATTACGATTGAATGCCCTGACCAGTAGGTGCATCACCAAGATATACTTATTCCCGACACGAATTGTCTGCGTGTTTATGAATGGATTGGTAATCTTATAGAAGTGAGATCTCTCATTTGAACTCGGTATGTTGTAGATCGCGTAGATGTTCTGATTCACACGTCCAAAATTCGTTATCATTATCTGGACATCATGTTCAAGACGAAACACTCCACGATCACCAAAGTTAAATTCCGCATCTTTGTTGATTGTGATGCGTTTCGTCAGACCATTCCCGGATATCGCGACAGCACTTCTAACGATGTCGGCCTTGTCAAAACCTACAACGACACCGATTTCTGCTGGATTACCGTAGATCCCAGAGATACTGGAGTCATTCAACCGATTCAACAATGACCGAAGCTTTATTGCGGTTGATGGAAGCATCTCATTCTTGTACATCATCTGCTCATAGAAGTTCTGCGACAGCATTCTACCGTAATTTTCAAGCATGATGCTGTTTGCAGATGAGTGATTAGGGTTAAGTGCCTCATTCTCGAGAAGCACATATTTCTTGAACGCATTACGGAGCAGTTCGATCGTCTTGAACGAACTCTTTGCGACCCCGAGTTCATCGAGGATCTCCGTGGATACGTCACGGGTGGTGGTTGCCATGGATTATCCTCCTATATCAGATCCAGATAAGTTTGTGATTATGAATATACGGACAATGACCCCAGAATGTCCTGTCCTGATCATCGATACCGACAGCAATGTTTGTCTGTCTACCATCCTTGTCAAGTTTCTTCGGATAATACAGTTCGGCATCATTCAGATAGGATTGAAGGTCGAATTTTGGGATTCTTGTATGTTCCTCGTACATGTATGAGAAGAACCTTTGACTCATAGAATCTGAACCATCTGGTATCTCAACACGTCGTTGTGGTCCACCTGCGAAATTCTTCATTGAGTCTATCTGAGAATACGGGTAATTTTCATCAGGTTTCAGGGATCCGGGTTTCATCGCATTCAACATTGATCCAAAATACGGTTCGACCAAGAAATTGAAGTCTGCTAAGGTCTTTGGATTCATCGGTTCGAACATATTGTATTCGAATGGAATGCTCAATTTCCTCAAAGCATCTATATCAGGACTCATGTTATGATTTATATTCTGCATTGGTACTGAGCTTGGGTACGCTCCAGTATATTTACACCATCGAAGGATTGACTCACCATCACGATCCACAAGGAATATGTAGATCGAACATGTATAATCTATTATCCTCTCCATCTCATAGACAGTACGCGTTCGAACAACCCCACGGGTGAGGTAAAAAATGTAATATACCCACAGTAATATTGATATAAATCCTGGGGAACCCCACATATCCTCAAATTCTAATGTCAAAGTGCCGGGTCCAAATGTGTCATCCGCACCTTTAGCATACTGCAATTTATTTCCAAATTGGTCACCCTCGGTCTCATACTTCTCGAGTGAGAAGTCCTTTCCACCTTGTGTGGCCGTGCACATGTTGATCAACGGAATATGAAATGGTGTGGCTATCATCGAATCTTTTGGTATATTGACTAATCCAACCTTCTTTGTAGATCTCTCACCTTGAACATACACAGATCTGAATCCGTCATGATACATCAACCATGGAAAACATCGTATTCCGATCTCTGTACGAGAGAAGAAGTCAAACATCTGTACTTGTCGCACATTCACGAACCCAGACCTGTCGCCACCATCAAAATTCATGTCAGGACGTGTGATAAACACGTATGTCCTACCGAGATACGGTAATTCGGCCATATGTTTCCGACCAGTTCTGTTAAATCTGGTCATATTTGCCTTCGTCGGGTCCATGAGGTTTATACCATGTGCACTCAGCATATTAGCATATAGCCCGGTCAATTGAGCATAATAATTCTCATCAGGGAGCCACCGTATGTTCGGATCAGCTTCCCCAGTGTCAGTAAACTTCCAAGTTGTGTCCTCAGACATACGATCCTCCATCAAATCTACGGTGAAATATGTCCAAAAACTGTATTTCAACACGTCATATAGACGTGTTCAGGGGTACATTTTTCGCATGCGAAAATATCATACCCAAACATCGAAATATGCAGAAATCTATGTTTTTGATGGTCAATAACAGACGATTTCTCTGAATTGGAGAAATAAATCAATCAGGAGAAATACGATGAGTCTATTAGGTGATATCCTGAAATTCGGCGTGAAAGAGGTCACGAGCGATAGCTCTACCTTCAACCAAGAGTACGTCGACGCGATGGGAGATGTGAGGTCGATTGCCGCTAGGGCAAAGAAAAGTATCTTCACATATCCGGTAATATTCACGAACAGCATCTCCGACATCAATGTGGCCTCAAAAATAGCCAAATTTGTCGAGTATGAGTGTGCTGTCTTCACACAACTCACCATTGGATCCACGTCCAAGGTAGGTGGTCCAGATCTTGGTGAATATCTGAAAAAATATGGCGGCGAATCCGCCATGAACCTCTGGAACGCATTTCTTGATGAGAATCCGGACTATCTCTACTCCAAAGAGAGTGACAGTAAATCATTCGAAGACGATCCAGGCAGTAAAGGGGGCGGCGGTAGTAATTCTGCAAAAATCATTGAGATGAAGCTATCCAAAGCTGTCCCGACCATGATCGAGGCAGAATTCATACTTCCTGGTCAGGGTACATCCGATAAAATCAAGGTACCGATAGCCATAAAGGCGATTCCACACTTTATAACCACGGAAGAATTGGTGATGCTGTGTGATTCGGCGGCTGACGGGATAAGTAAACTCACACGGTTCGTTAAATGGACAACAGGAGAGATCTCATTCTTCAAAGATTTCATGTTGGAGATGGATATTGCGGCCAGGGACTCTGAATTGTACAAAAAATTCGGAAAACATCCATGGTACCAGCAATTCCAGGACCGAAAGGCAAAAAATAAGGCCAAGGGCACCGCCCTTGGTATGTCGGCGTTCTTGGACATCGGAAATATTGTCGGCCGGGCGGCTAAATCTGTCGGTGGGACACTCCCAATGGCATCGATTATTTGTACACGTACTGAAATGGAGAAATCCTCAAAAATGCGGTATGATTTCATGAAACGTGAGTCCAGGTACATCAAACAGATGATGCAGACACTCCATATTCTAGGTCTCGGTATATATGACCCGGATCTTGAGGTCGTGACCTTCTATTTCAACGGATTGGATAGTCCAATGATAGTCAGTATCAAGGATATGGGGTCTGGTGATTCCGATGCGAACAAGGTTATGGCCGAGACACTCAAACTCATGGCCCAGAGGGGGATATGATCATGATAAAGACACTATTAGCGGATACATCATTCGCCGGACTTAGGAAGAGGATAGATGAGGCCGAGACACGCTCATCAAGACCAGGTACACCTACCGGTGCGATGTCAAAAGTGGATGAACTTGGACTAAAGTACCTGTCGCGTACCTATCGTGAGGCAATAAACGGACGTGCATCCCGTGTCAACAGTCTGATTCAGACCGTTGATGGATGTAAGGGTGATTTCAAGAAGATCAACAAAGATGTGTATACGGTAACGAAATTCTACAGGGATGTGGCTACCGATGTCATGAAAGAGTATAAGGGTAACAAAAATATCTCACAATACTCAATCCTTCGTATGTATTGTGACGCTTTTGACGCACTACACTCAGAAGGATCAACATTTCAGAAGGCGTATTCAGGTTTTGCAAGCGCAAAACCTGGTGATGAGAGTCTCACCTACGAGTATGTGAACATTTGTTTCCTGGTGTTGGCCGTGTTTGTGATAGATCTGTCGTTTCGGTTACATCTAGTGACAGGTGTACCTGCAGGCGGTGTCGAAAACGAGAAGCGTATGGAGACCTTATTGGAATCCATTGCGAGAGCGAACAAAGAATTCATCGTAAATGTCGGATTCGCATGTATTGACATATGCGCATTCGTGCACAAGAACCACGGTCTCACCACGCTATTGACTGGTGGTGCAAAGGCCGAGGCCGAGGCCAGGAAGAGGATGGCGGCCAATGGTCGTGAATCTTTCACACAGGTCGCGTATGACCTAAAGATGGTGTATTCCTCTGAGTTAGCTCGTTCAAATGAGTTCCTTGTACCATTATTGATCGTCGGCGCAGTGATTGTCGGCGCGTTAGTCAGCATTAACCTGATAAGACGTGCGCTGTATCACATCGCCGCAATAAGGATTGACATCGTGCGGGACATAATCCGTGAGAAGGAATTTCTCCTCATCCATATAGCCGAACTCGAGGATGCGGCCGCCAGGGCATCACCGAAAGACCAGAAACGCCTCAATGACATAGTGAAGAAACAACGTGAGTGGCTCAACACATTCGACAACTGGTCGAAAGCTGTGGCCGGTGACGACATAGAATCCTACCATGAGGCCGAGTCGCGCACGACATCGGAAGATGACCAGATCAAGGAATCATCCAAATCTGGTGCCTCAGATGATGACTACGACATTGTCCTATAGGAGGTCACCATGATCAAAGATGACCCCATACTTAAGGACATATTCAGGGAGAATGATCGAATAAATACACGAGAATTATCTGGCGAGGAAGCTTTTGATGTCGGGATGAGGGAAGTGTCGTCAGAGATGATGAACGCGGCCACAATCGGCGGACAGTTAGTTCAACTATCAGATCGTCTCGATAAATTGATCAACTTGAACCCAGATATCTCTCTTGAGGACCTGTCCGACGTATACAGCGAGGAAGACGTGAAAGAATTCGCCAAAGGTGTCGGTAAACAGGTGAAGAAATTCTTTGCCACAATCACAAAGGCCCTACAGAAGTTCTCCGGAACCACACGCGCGTTCATAAACAACACATTCCGCACAATATACAAGAAATCCTACGACACTGCCGTTGGTGCTGGTTGGGACACACTTGTGGAGAAGAATGGTGATGTGACAGTAAAGTTGACCGAGATCAAGAAGGACTCGCTCCAATCTTTGAGTGGATATGACAGTACGATGACCAAGAAGATCGGAGATGTCGTAAAATCGAAGATGGATGGTATAAAAGGCGCCATAAGGACCGCCAAAAGCGACGAGGATTTCAAGAAGATTGACGAACAAATTGCGGATCTGAAAAAGTCTACCAAAAGCGTCGTTGAAGGTCTGTGCGGTGACTCAGCGGATGTGAAGGATAAGGTACTGAGTAAGGTCACCGATGATGGTGGACTGAATTTCCTTGCGGACTCCAAGACCTGCGTGTACGGACGGTACTACACGTCAGCCGACCCGAAGAAAGCCGAGAAATCCCAGAAACTGAGCGACTGGTTATCCGGTTCGATGTCGAAGGAGATGATTGATAAGATCTTCTCCGACGAATATGGTAAGATTTTGGATGAATTGGTCGGTAAATCCGAGGAACTTGGCAAGGAAGTCCAGGAGATGGCCGCCGAGAGTGAGAAATCCGAGGCGACCACAGGCACGGAGGATGATGCCACCAATGAGAACCCTGAACCATCGAAGACCGATAATGTGAAGAACAAACTGGATAATACAAAACGCGCCTTGAATTACCACATGTTTATTGGTAGATGTGTGATGTTTTTATCAGGTATTAATATGCATGAGACACAGGTCCTTATGAGACTTGGTAAGAGTGCGTCCGTGATCTGTAAGAGACTGTCTGGGGACAAGTCAAAGGATAAGGATAAACCAGGTGACAAGAATGATGTCGCCGCCGAGTTAGGATAAGAAAAAAAAATAAAGAGAATACCCGGGGATATCCCCGGGTATTCTCAAACGTCGACCAGGGTACCGGAGTAAGCGAATACCCTCCTAGGTCAACGCCTCACGGACAGAACCACCCACACGTCCAGAGGTGGGCGTACCGACCGTAATACGCATCGACGATCCGTCGGTGTCACGGAGCTCCTGAATCTCAACTCCATTGTTCATGGGGTTTGACGCCGGTCTCGTCTTCGGCGTGTTATCCTTCAGGAGTTTCTCGACCATGGCGATCTGTGATAGAGTGTTCATATCACCGCGCATCAACGCGACGCGTTTTGCGATCTCCATCGGATCCATGGTCGTAAAATCGATGCTCCCGAAGGAGTCACCATCTTTTTTCAGTGGTTGTTGTTCTCGAGTCTTCACCGGTTCCTCATTGTGACCTGCCTTCTCAGGGGTCTGGGCGCTCACCGGTTCAAAACTTGAGATGTCATCGTAGATAGGTGCCGACGGCACCTTACAGGCGGCAGATTCCATCGATTTTGCGGATGGATTTGCCGCATCCGCGATTCTCAGCAGACTGACCAGTCTCCGCAGCGAATACACGGTGAATACCATGAATTTCATCGGCGGATCAACATTGTTATCCTTGTATACAGATGTGCTGAGTGCGTCACAGAAATCCATGAACAACTCATCCGAACATTTACCCCCACCCGACATTGCTGCGGTAAGGATCGTCTTGTATATGACACATGCCTTCGTGTAATCTGCAGGTGTGAATGTCTCCACAGGTGTCACCTTAAACTTGAACTTTCCTGGATTTGGTCCGAGTCCCATGGAACCGATAATGTCGAAGAGCTCATCACGTCTCAGCCTGTACCCATATGACCCACCAGAATCCCTGATAATGACCTTCTGACCGTCAAGAGATGTGGTGTTACCACCAAGAATCATGGAAATAGTGTCACGTTCAAGATCCTTGTCCTTGGCGAAGACATCGCCAAGTTCCGTCAATGCCGTCGTCAGCTTGTCATCAAGGATGACGCTGACGACTCCGTCATCTTCCTGAAAAAACTGCTTAATCCTATCGAACGGTGATGGTCCGATAGGTCCATCAGGCGATGGACCCTCGACCTTACAGATACCATCAGCCTCATCCTCGAACGCACCGTATTTTTCGGCGATATCCAACATTCTTCCAGTCAGAGATGTCATGAATTTATTCATGTACGCTGCTGAAATTACCATTCCTTTGCTCATAATAAGCCTCCAACTAACGAATTTAAGCCAATCTATGATCAGCTTAAAAGATAATATGTAAACACAAATATATGAGATTTCGTATCAAATATCAAGAAATACTCAAAGAAGTCCACCAACAACAGCTTCTTTGAAGGTCTGGTTAATGATACGACACATCCAATATCAACTTTTATCCTACGAGGAGAACAAAAATGGTTCAACTCAGTCTTGAAGACTTAAATCGTGGTATACACGGCGTTCGTGGCCGTGCAGCTTCCACCTCAGTGAAAGGTATTGAGCACCTTCTCACCGCACTCATAGATCCCTGCAACGACCCTGCGCCGTTCGCCATGGAATCGGCGAGATATGCCGGTGAGAGCGATCGCTATGCACAGTTCGCCGAAACCGCTCTCGCGGACACGATGAACAACATCAGCCTCCTTAAAGCTGTAAAAAGCAAGTACGGTATCGAAGGTCTTAATCCGTATTCATTTGGCGCTGAAGATGTCAAAGATGTCATTAAGACCGTCGGTGCCGCCGTAAAAGGAGCCTTCCAGAAACTCATTCAGGCTGTTGCCAACTTCATCCGGTGGGTGATGAACACCATCCGTGGTGCGCTCATGAAGGGTCAGACGAAATGGTATGCTGAGAACAAGAAAGAGATCGAGACCGCACTTGCCAAGGCGAAGACAAACGACACCATCAAGGTACGGTCGATGTCGAAGAAAGCCATCGAAGCTGGTAAGAACGCCAAAGGCTTCGCGCAGTCCCTGCGTGGTATCGTACAGGCTGTTGGTATGAAGGTCAAGGATTTCAAGAAAGCCATCGCGTCCGGAAACCAGCAGAATTATGTGAGCGTAGTCGCTGACATGCTCACGAAACAACTGATCACCAATCTTGGAAAATCACTCGGACTTTCCAATATCTCAGAGAATGACATCAAGGTGTCGGCCGACGGCAAGATGCCAGATGCTGGTAAACTCGTCAACAAAGCCGTATTCGGCGAGGAAAAAACCGCGTTCACGACCGTGACCCTCAAGGCTTGGTCGGCGGAAAATGGCGCTGGTGCCATCGCTTTCTTCGATCAGTATCTCACGGAAGGATTCTACACGGAGATCAAAGATAGTCAGGAAGCTGCGAAAGCCTTGATCAACAGCCTCAAAGAGGCGATGAAAGAAGCCGACGCCGTTGACGCTGCGGCCAGCAAGGGAGACCAGAAGAAACAGGCCGCGTCCGGAAAGGCAATGCGGTTCTTCATGTTCACCCGTAACGTGTATGGTTGGATCAACTCACTGCAGTTGAAGTGGGTATCTGCCAAACTGAGCAAACGTTCTCTCGCATACAGCCAGGCAAAAGCCGTCCTCAAGGCCGGTGAGGAATAACATTTGATATCTCAATACCCCAGATATCTGGGGTATTGAGATATTTATGTCAGTATGATCAAACAATTTTTCACATTTCTCGACGATAAATCACACAACTACAAATTCTACGTGGTCAAAGACGGTGCCACCAGTGATGAATATGAGTTCAAGATGAAGGTTATACCAGAGATCGATATGATGCTCAACGACCATTATGAGATGACGCACATGAGACCAAAAAGAGATGAGCAACTGACCGACCAGAATGGTCGGTCAGTTGTTTTGTTCTTTTATCGATCAAAGACGACGAAAATAGTCGTTATCATCGCCAGTAACACGGTCACCAATCTCCGCCTCACGATGACAGACGTGTAGTATCTCATACGACACATCATTATCATCATACTCAGTCTCGACCATAAGTCTCACCGTCGCACCGGCGATACCCTTGTGGCCACCACCACCTACGATCTTCATCATCTCTGAGGCGTCCACATCTGCGGCCTCCTTGTCAAACATTCCGGTCATGAGGGTGACAAGATATGTCCCATCCTTGTTAAATAAGTCTGGTCGTATGAGTAATCCACCATAGAACTGTTGGAGTTCATCTACGGAATACGCATCCTCAAACACCTTAGAGTTATTCTGGAAGTCCATGGCGACCACAATATCACTCATCAACCCCTGACCCTCAAAATGTCCATCTTTTCCATAGTCCTTGTCGTGGAATTTCACCATCTTAAATACATGATGGTTTTCACGTAGCTTCCGGTTACGGTCAGCGACATATCCGAGAATACCTTTACCGCGATCTATCGTATGTTTGACGAAATTCATGTGTCCATCTGTGTTACCATCAGAATACAAGATCTTATCCACCACAGAATCTTCAGTACGCAGACCGAGATGTTTCAAATTAATGTCAAATGACCTCATACCATACTGAAATGGAAGAATCTGATCGTCCCACAATTTAGAATCTCCGATTGTATGTGTGTCATACATCGACAGAAGTATTAATGGGTGATTCCAAACGTAGTCAACATCCTCCTCAAGACATATCACACCACGCGCTATTTGTTCCAATATCTTCAGATCTATCGGTAACTTGGATTCAGGTCCGGAATGTTTGATGTCATTGAGTATACTGATGATAGTATCATTATCTACCGACAGTTCGATATCACCATTCTCATAGTGACGATTATTCTGTACTAATGTCCACAGTCTTGTGAGCATACATGCAGATACCCCGCAGATATTGTCGACGATGAGACCCTCAAACACGGAGGATCTGGATGTACTTACCGGCATTATGATACCATTATCATCAAGTGTGATGTTGTAGTATTCTGCCGCACCAGGACTATCTTTGATGTGTTGTCCCGCGGATCGGTGATGATCGATGATAAGTACTGGGTTGTCGCTTCTACTAAATACGTCCGAACAAAATTTGGCACAGTTTTTCGACTGGAATGGGACGCAGTCCACGAATGTGATTAAATCTCCGTGATTTACCATGTCCAAGACGTGGATTGTCTGTCCGAAGTTCTCTTCTGTGAGTTTGTCGAGGAATACTTCCTTGAGGTCATCGAATTTCACAGCGAAATCCTCACCGTATAGATACGGAATGTCTATCGACTGTATGCCAAGATCATGAAAGAAATTCTTGAGAATCACCCCAGAAGCCCATCCGTCAAAGTCTGCCCCGTGGTAGAAGATCCACACACGGGAATTCTTTGTCAATCTCATTATCTATCTCCTTGAATTATGATACAGAGATAATATCTTCTAATATGTATCAGTACATACGTCGTGGATGATGTTGACATCCAAAACCTCTGAATATGACCTGAGAAACGGTCGTGGAGGATTTTGTGATGATTAATGAGAATATGGTCCTAAACCACCTCCGGACGAGGCTCGGGGACATCCTTTTCAAGGCAGTTGAACCACGGTACTACACTGATGTGATAAACGAACAATCTTTGTTGACATGGGGTATCGCATTTCCACAGATTGTACGTGGTATAATAATGACACAACGCGATGTAATACCCACAGTTCATCCACAATCTGGTCAGAGGTTGGCATACAAGTATCGACTACCGGATATTCGCGTGAATGGGCAGAAATGTCAATGGATAAACGTTGAACAGTTCCTGTATCCACCAAATAATACGTATTCCCAGCAGGCAAGTGGTATACCGATCCTCAATGGTGCGATGAATATGGTCTCATCCGCACTTCCGGGTGCGGAATATGTCGGAATGACACGATTCACATGTATTTTCAGCCCACCAAACATGGTGGAGATATCACCACCTCCGATAGGTGGTCATGTCGATTTCTCCCTCATGATGCAGCGTGTACCAACATTGACCGAGGTCCCATTATATTATCGTGAGCTGTTCCTGGAATTAGTTTTGGCGGATGTGAAGATAGCCATGCATCACAAATATAAGCATCTGACCGGAACCACTAGTTTCCAAGGCTCAGAGGTCAACGTCGATGCACTATTAGAGGATCTGAAAGATGGTGAATCTGAGAGAAAAGATGTCCTCACAAGGATCGACAAAGAATATTGGAAGAATCCACTACGGTTCCAGACATTATTGGACCACATGTGATCAAAAGTATAGGAGAATAAAGATATGGCATTAATATCAGACCCAAGATTTCCAGATGGCCGAGATGTCAGAGAACTGCTTGTGAATCTGAAGATTATGGGTATACCTCACCGGATAACAACCCACGCACAGACATATATGGTCACCTACGGGTGTAACTACAACAGCAATGTGTTCGCACGAATCCTCGTACCGTATAGGGACACGACGGTATTTCCTAAGGTTGATGGAAAGAATGGTATCGGTGTCGTCGAGGTCGTTATACCGTACTCACAAATAATCGACATCGTCACATTCGCGTTCAACATCGCCGATTATGACGGTGTCGATCCTGGCACCTTCAAGACGCTGAGACTTCGGACTATCGAGGAATCCACAGACGGTAATCCTAATGTCACCATCAAGTCAGACAGTATTCTTCAGGCGACTGGTTATGTGGTCGACAGGACCAATAGTGAGAATGCTACACAGCACGACTGGCCACCGCCACCACCTCCTAGACCGCCACGACCATAGGAGATCCATATGTTTGAGACCACAAGTCTGAGCGATGGACTCCTAAGACCTGTACGAGATCCGTTCATCATCACGAGCGTCTCTGACGATGATGTGACGCTCGAGGATCTCATATTTGATAATTTCTCCGATCTTGAGGCCTCTGAGAGGCTAGGTCTCGAGGCCGAGATGAGAATGTCTGACATCGCCTCAGATCTGACGCTCATGTCCGCGTCAAGATCACAGGAGGGTGTCGGTGCCGTGTTGAAGACGATAGGTGACGCGATCGCGGAGGCCATGAGACGTCTGATACGACAGATATCCAACTGGATCCAGTCATTACTGAACTGGATCAGCGGTCTGCGTGCCAGATCAATGATAAGATATGTCCAAAGTCACATTAGTGAGTGGGAATCTGGAAAGAAATCTTCGAAAGACGTCAGGATCCGTGTCCCAGTTCCCGCAGATAAGATCGACAAGATCATCGATGTGTGTGACCGAGAATTCAACGTGCATGCCGAGAAGGTTGCGGATGTGATATCCGACAGCTTCTCTACCGTGATAGCAAGAGTGAATGATGCTCGAACGGGATTCGGTGGGGTAAAGGATAAGATAGAGATCGCCGTAAATTTAGGTAGAATTTATGGAAGATTTGCCGATATGGTAAACATATTCGGTAAGCTGCCGCATGGCAGGAAGATCAAGGAGATCGAGGATCTGCGTGCTAGCGATCCGACAAAACCGATCCATTCCATATTCTCCCGCCCGGCCCAGATAGCCAACATCGTGTTCTATGGTGCGGAATCAGTCAAGACGCGGGATATAACAGTTGGTACATACGAGAAAACCGCGGGTAGCATCACGAGAATTCTGTCGACAGACATGCATGAGAAGGTAAAGAATTTCGTACAGTCTGGTAAGGTCAGCATGGATCGTATCCAAAAGGTGCTGAAGACGATGATGACGTTTGATGAGGTTATCACACACATCGGAGTATCATTAGCCGCAGACACACATAAGATCGATATAAGAGCAAAACCAAGTAACTCACGATCAAACTTCAAGAAAGCGATGAGGGATGGGTCCAAACTCAACCTGCTGTCGCGTGAGTTCTTCGGATTTGTCGTCGGAATAATGCTTAATATCGAGAAGAACTATCTCCGACAGGTGTCGGCGTCATTCACGATATTCCGTCGTGTCTGCAAGGAATCCAAGAAAAAATCTAAATAAGGAGATTATATGAAAAAAATCAACGTATCTGCTGGAAAAGAGAACTTCTCACAGCGCAACAACGCGATTAAGCCATTGGAGTCATGTAACGTGACCTCGATGGTGATGGCGCTGAGTTACCGCGGTGTCGAATTCCCGAAAGGAGAGTATTCCCAACCTGAGGATAATCTCAGACAATACATTGAGAAACACGGTAAGAACCCAGAGAATCATTATGATCTGTCCGCGGGTGTGAACAACTGGATCGGTCGGAATGTGACAAACTTCTCGACCGCAAGGAAGGTACGTGACATGCTGAACGAGCTTCGGAATGGAAGACCAGTGGTGGTGTCAGGAACATTTCCAGGACACCCCACGGCCAAGACCAAACCGTTAGGCCACATCGTGTGTCTAGTGGGTATGGAGTGGGACAATGATAACCCTGCGGATGATGTCCACCCGGACAGGATGATATGGGATGATCCGTATGGTAACACGATGAAAGACTGGCAAGGTTCCGGAAACGACATTATTGTTCCATGGGACCTGTTTGTCAGGTGGCTGAAGCCGACTGGCGACGCGAACACAAAATGGGGACACTTTTTCACGGTTTAAACCACCGTGAGATGTCAGATATATCGCATATAGCATCAAGGAGAATACAGACATGAAGAATCAAGTATTATCACTAGAAGACATATCGCGAGGAATACACTTCGCGATGTCCACAAACCAGCGCGCTGAGGACGCGAGACTATTCGTCGGCGAGGAGAGCGAGATAATTCAGATCCTCACATCCGATGATCCTGATCACTCAACATTCGCCGCAGAGGCATTTCATGAGTACGAGGCGAGCGAGAGATTCGCTGCATTCGCCAACAGTGCCATGGAATCCATATCCCATGACATTAAAATTCTGGCCGACGTTAAGAAGAAATACGGTATCGAGGCCATGAATCCGTACATCTTCGGTTTCGAGGATGATCCTATACGTAAGAAGGGTGTGCTTGCACGTGTGTGGGGTGCGATCGCCGAGGCGTTCCGCCGTATCATACGCGCGATCGCCAACCTCATACGGTCGATACTGAACTGGATCGGCGGTAAGATGATGTCCGGTCAGATCAAGTGGTATTCCGCACACAAGACCGAGATCGAGAAGGCGATGCTGGATACATCCAAGATGGAACGCACCTTCAAGGCGAGGATCTCTACGGCGAAATGGTGGACGATACCTGCGTCGACCAATGGTTTCGTGAAGGATATCAAGGACGCGACGTCGGGAATGCAAAAACATCTCGACAAGATCATCTCGGAGGTCGAGAAGATCAACTCTGGTAAGGGTACGATATTCACTTCTGGTGCATTGCTGATTGATGCGAAGATGGAGAAGATGGCCGAGGACAAACTCCGCAATGCATATGACGGTCTTGGCGGTAACCCGTCGAAACTCTCTGACAAGGACCTCAAGAACGTCGGTGTCGTGATAAACAACATATTCTACGGAGCTAACATGCCTGTGTCGGTGAGTATCGTGTCCGTTAAAAGATATTTCAAGGACACCGGCATAAAATCCCACATTTCCGAGATATTTGACCAGAAATTCCTGACGGGTATGAAGGAATTCGTGAAGGCTGGTAAGACGGCCATGGCCGACACCCAGAAGGCCATGAATAACATGGAGAAGGCGCGTGCGAGCTGCGAGAAGGCCGTGACGAAATCCGCGGCTGGTAATAAAGGTGGAGCAAACAAATCTACCCAGAGCAACATCAACAAGTGCCTCTCGGCGATAATGAAGGTCTCCACACAGTCACGCGAGTACTATGGGATCCAGGTCAGCATCCTGCTGAACATCTTCCGTGAGGTGCTCGGTCAGATGGGTTACGCATCACGCGCGATGCATACCCTGGTGGCCGGTTCCAAGAAGGATGACGGTAAGAAAGATAACAAGAAATAATTGAGAATACCTCCAGGGGATTACCCTGGAGGTATTTTTACGTACGAACACAACATCACGACATCAACATAAGGAGAATCAGATGGATAATTTTCTGAGAATATGTGGGTGGGTGTTCCTCGCACAGATAGCGATCATGACCGTGTTCACATTCACGAGCATATGGAAATCGCTCGTCGACAAGATGACCAGGATAAGCAACCTGAAGCGTATCATAGAGTTCCAGCGTATACTTGCGGCACGTCAGAAGACGGCCGAGAAGGCCAATGAGGCATCGCCAATCACACAGGAGGAGGCCGACAAGATACTGCGAGATATGGGCGTGAACCCAGAGGATTTTGAAAAAATGTTCGCGAAGGCTGAGTCACAGACAAAGCACGGCGATAGACCAAGTTGGATACCTCCACTACCCCCAAAACCACCAAGTTGATATCCTCTTTCTCTCGATATTATGATCTTGATGAAGGAGATAATGAAGAATATCATGGGTAAAAATGACAAAGATATCAAGACAACCGCTATCGTCGATGACGCCGAGTACGCTGACAAGCTCAAACAGATGATATCCCTGTACTCAGAGGCCACATCGGAGCGTGCATTCCCATATGCGTTAGATGGGTTGAAACCTGTCACAAGACGCATAATCTACGGGATGTATAAAGCTGGTGTGACGAATTTCCGGAAGAACATCTTCTCGTCCGGCAATGTGCAGGGTTCATACCATCCATACGCCGACAAGTCCATCACAGACGCAATCGTGTTATTAGCACAGTGGTTCACGACACCATTTCCGTACATAATAGGTCAGGGAAACTACGGATCTCTCGAGGAGATGCGAAGCTTCGCCGCACCACGGTACCTTGAGAGTAAATTGTCAAAATTCTCATTGGATGTGGCGTTGGACGATCTGGATGACGTGTGTGTCGACTATGTACCGAATTTCGATGATACCATACTTGAACCTGTGGCGCTACCGGTAAAACTACCGTTGATACTGTTACAGGGTGCGTTCGGACTTGGTGAGGGATATTCGACGTCAATAATGCCACATAATATCCATGATGTGGTCAAGATGTGCCGGAAATATATCATGAACAAGTCCATCCCACTGGCAAATCTCGTCGATGATGTGTACCCAGATTTCCCGACAGGTGGTATAATCACCAACAAATCTGAGATCGCAGCATTCTATCGTATGGAGGGATCCTCGGTCGAGAAGGTGCTGAACGACAAGGATGGTACATTCATTGTCCGTACGAGGGGTAAGACCTCGATAGACCGTGAGAGACACAGAATAATAATCGAGGAACCACCATTTGGGGTCGACTATGACAAGATTGAGGAACAGATCTACGACGAGGTACTCAAGAAGAATAATGCGGTGTTGGCGAACATTGTCGACATGATGACGAGCAAGCCCGCGGACAAGAGTCGTGAGGAACACCTAAGGTGTGAGCTGATATGTGCCAAAGACTCCAATCTGGATGAGATTCTGCGCCATCTGTATAAGAAAACTTCGCTGTCGAGCACATCATCGATGCACCTCGTGTTCAACTATGGGGAGAACGTGCTTCGTCGACTGAGCTTGAAGGACATTGTCAGAAATTGGTACGACTTCAGGGTGTCCACCAAGCGACGAAAGTGTAATGGTATACTCTCGTCGACACAGAATCGCCTGCATGTGCTTGAGGGTCTGAAATTCGTCTATAAACGCCTTGATGAGATCATAAATACTATCAAGAGCGGTAAGGATAAGACCGATGTGATATCGACGATGACCAAAAAATATGGCTTATCGCCGATACAGGCACGTGGTATATGTGAGATGCCACTGATATCGTTGTCGAGACTCAGCGAGGGTAAACTAGATGACGATATATCGAGACTCAAGGAGATAATACAGTCCACGGAAGCGATACTGCGTGATCTCGACAGTGCGATATTACGTGAGCTTGACGAACTTGAGAAACGCTATGCGAGACCACGTCAGACACAGGTGATAGATCTGGACCAGGAGTCTGAGGCGTCTAATTTGACGATCGGCGGAGGTGTGATACTATTTAATAAAGAAAGTATCGGATTGTTTGACGCGAATGTGGTAAATAACCCAAGAATGATCCTGAATCAACTGAAAGCATATCGTATCGACGGGAAATTTATCCGTGAGATCAATGGCGCACATCGTATACTGAAGGAGATGTCCGGGGTGACATTCTTCACCAAGTCTGGTATATCCAAGACTGTGAAATTAGGTACATTCACGTCACCTAACACATGGTTAAAGGTGTCTACGATAGAGGATGAGATCGTTGACGCTGTACCATTCTACACAGGTGAACACGACACCGTGTTGATGGTGTCAAAGGACCGTAAAGTGCGCCGCGTGAAGTCACAAGATCTCGTAAACCGATGTACTGTCGGGGATGTGATGTCGGCCACGTCAGTACCAGGGGATGTCACATACGTGATCCTGTACGATGATACAGGCCAATATTTGTGTGTGGAATCTGAGGAGATACCAATACTCAGTCGCGGTGCAGGTGGTGTACAAACTGGGTTCACATCTGGAATTGTGAGATGTGCACCATCGTTGAATGATGCTGACACGGCTGTCGTGACACTACATGATGATCATGGTGAGTTCTTCGCTGTACCATTCGAACAATTATCACTGAAGGTGACACATCGCACGAACAAACCGAAACCATTCTCAACAGACTTCAAGAAGCTCAAATTCTCCGGATTCGGACAGCTATGTGCCGAAAAACCTGAGAATGGTGTGTTGTTGATCGGTACCGGTAATATACAGGCTGCCAAGACACGACAATTCGCCGGAAAGGCCGCACAGGGTGGCAGGAAGGTGACAGTCGACGCCTTCGTGGTGTTTCAACTGTAGATTGAGAATCAATATTGTATTTCGTGACCCATGGATGTCGGTTCGATTCATAGGCGGCGTTTCCCTCCCAAATCACGCACACCTATGATGGTTTACACGGTCAGTCCATGGGTCACTTTTTATTTTCAAGGAGAAACATATGATGCCAGGAAATGAAGGTTTCAAACCGAACATCACACCTGAGGTGATGAGAAAAACCATCGAAGGATACAAGAAGGAGAACGACGAGCCCTTCTCTGAAAAATCGCAAGAGTCCTTTGGACGCGATGAACGTGGTGCCGAAGACACCATCGACATGCTCGAAAAAGGAAATCTGTGACAGCGCAGAAAATGAATGTCTACACACAGGCGATGAAGGTCGCAAAAAGGAACGCGATAAAAGAATCTCGTCGAAAATACACGTTCCTTGACGGTCTTCGCCTGTGGTCAGAGATACGTCGCGGTATAATCGCGATACGGTCGGATGTCGACGCATTGATGTCAAAAGTTGTGAACGAGGCGTCACTGACCGTCACCGACGCCCGCAGATTTCGTCCAGCGCGTACATCAAGTATGCTGATGGATCTGCGTGATGGTGTCGAATGTATTCGACGTGATGTGAAATTTGCCGAGAGATCACCAGGATCATCGACGAAATACGCGTTACGCGCAGAATTCATCAAGATTCCAACCACCGTACCGGACATACCATCTATGGTGGCAAAGTTGTGTAAACTCTCAATGGTCAATGTGAACTTATCATTCACAACATCCAGACTGGAACAGGTTGATCTGATGATATCCACCGAGATATCTGTGACATCACATGACGTGGTTCGCAGAGACTCGCATGACGTGTCTATCATCATCCTCGTCTCTGGTATACCATCAGGTATGTTGATATGACCATCCAGTCACCCTGTAAAAAGGGTGACTGGATTCGTATCGACCTCTTTTTTGCATAGAATACGCGTGGAAATCACATATTATACCATATGAGACATGACATATTGACATATCTCAAGAAATCTATATCAGGAGGATTGGAAATATGGAAAATCCAACCAAAGAACAGAAAGTCACAGTAGAGATGGACGAACCCAAGGTGGAGAAAGCTGAGATGATCTCCGCGAAAGGAGATGTCATTAACAAGAACGAACTCAAGATTCGCATCCTGCCGATTGGTGTCGGTCAGGGTGGTACAAGGGTCGCGCAGGCCATCGCAGCGAAACTCGAGGATGAGGATAACATCGTGCTCGTGAATACCGCGTTGTCGGATGTGTCCACCAAAGATGTGAAATACATCGAGGCACACCTCGCGAAACTCGGTGCGTTACACGATGTCGAAGGATCAGGAAAGAATCGCGATTATGCGATATCGACCCTGAAAGACGGTATCGGAGCCGTGTTGAAATTCGTGGCAGATCGGATTCGCATGAACTGGAAGGATGCACCGAGAATCAAGGAGGACACCGACATGTCCACCGTGCAGGTCTCACCGGCGCAAGATGTCGGTACAAACCTTATCGTGGTGTGTTTCTCCACCGCGGGTGGTACTGGATCAGGGTGTGGACCGAAACTCGTGTCCATATTGGATTCGGACATGTTCTGGTCAGACCACGTGAAGGTGGACTTCTCCACTGACAAGACCAGGAAACCTGTGGTAATCGGTCTTGCGATCACGCCTGACCACGCTACCGAGGGTATAGTGTCACTCCAGAACACCATCGCATGCCTGGATGACATGAACGTGCAGATCAACAAGGGATTTGCACGGTACTTCGTGGTGAATAACCATGTGGACTGGGCGATCACAGACAAGGCGGGTGGTGACCTGTCAAAATACGCGCTCATCAATGGTGAAATCGCGAATCTACTTGACAGGTATCTCAGGAGCGACGTGAAGTCCGAGATCACGGTCGACAAGGCCGACAAACTATCCTCTTTGTCAATCATGGGGTTACATGCACTCGCGACCTACAAAGGAAATGACGATGAGCACGAGGTGTCACCGTTCATCCTTCCTTTCGGTGAGAGGGTGCGCCGTGTGAATTTCGAGACCTTCCGTGGTCATGAGACGGTGATAACGAGACGTAACAATCGCAACGGTATCATCTGTGATGACATGATTCGTGGTATCTATGACAAGGATGTCGAGGGTAACAAGGGCGTCGACCCGATTGTCGCCTATCACGGGTTCAAGGTCGTGGCCAAGGTGGCAGAACCGTTCTCAAACGCCCTCCAGCAGCTCAAAGAGCAGTCTGAACGTCAGGAACGTGCTCGGCAGCTCTCAGCCTCAGGGTTTGATGAGATCAAGACACAGAAAGAGACCGTGACCAAAGAGTACGGCTCCACTAATGCCAAGAACTTCGAGGAGATCTGGGGGTAGAATAGGGTGGTGGGGAGAAATCCCCACCACCTGATCTTCTTTCATTTTTTGTATCTTACATGATCATATCATAAATATTATGAATAAGATGTGAAGATATTTATACATCAAGGGAGACTATATGAACAAAAACAAGAACCGCGATACGGTGATATGTATCGATGGTCAAGATTTCGATGATCCAAGGGATCGTAAGAACCAAAAAATGGTCCGATTCGACCTGATAATGGCCTCTGCTATTGAGGACATCAGGGAAGAAGAAGACCCTATCGAGTTGGATGAGGAATACTCCACACAATTCCTCGAGTTCGCGACATGGTTTGACGACCATGTACTGTCAGGATCTGGTGGTAGTTATGAGGATAACATCCGGATCATCACCGAGATACTGAACAATGGTCTCGAGAACTATGCCTCCGATTCTGAAGATATGAAACGTGACTGGGTTGATGTCATGATGTCACGAATGTTCGGAAGTCATGAGACCACAAAACACATTGTGGCACCAGATGAGTTCGAGATCATCAAACGATTCCGAATGTTCAAGAGTTGTGAGGAAGACCTCGTAGAGATTTTCCAGTCCATCCATGAGTACATGGATTGTACATGGGAAGAATTTGCACCGTCATTAGACCCACGGTATGAGATCCGTGAGGCACTGAGGTCTGGGGACTGGAACAAGGTGATGGATCTCATATCTGACGGTTGAAACCAGACTGAACACCTCCATATGATTCAGGAGGTGGGACGGTGAGTACACTGAAAAACATCGTCTCAGACGGTGAAAAAATGCATCCAGATGGTCACGACGAGTTCTTTCTACCATTCATACGTAATGAGGCCGATCTCTCAAATGAGGGTATACGGACGACATTCGTTAAATCAGTAGAGAGACTCGTCCGAACATCTGACGAGTATTCTGGATACAAGGCATTCTTGATGCGTGAGATACCAGGGATGAACAGATGTGCACTACACGCTGATATCACGATCGAGAAGGCCAAGATTGACATGCACCATGGTCCAATATTCACGATGTATGACTATGCTGAGATACTGGTGATATGGTTCATCCGACATTCTCCTGAGCGACTATGCTCACTGTCCGTGGCCGATCAGCTGATTGAGGAACATCTGAAGGACCATGTACAGGTCGTGATGTTATCACAGATGGTGCACAAGGCTGTGCACGCTGTGAGTCAGGATCGTGGCCCGTTCATACCTGTCGAGTCTGCATATGGTGATATAGTGGGATTCATTCGCGAGTATCGGGATAGTGTGACTGTCCACCATGCGAACAAGGTGAACCGATACATACTGAGATATGAACGTGAGCACCAGAAGTCTGGTAAGGAATCGTCTGATATGGTATTCGTGGAAAATGTGAAATCCTTCAAGGATGCGATAAATAATCTCAGATAATATTTTTTTTACAGTTAGGAGGCGACATGATAGTCAAATTGGACATCGGTCAGAAATACATCCTTTTCTCAAAACGTGGCGCGATCGCCAACAGAAAAGTTGTGATTGAGAGCATTCTGAATTATGACCAGGTGAGGGTTCACCTGAGTCAGATACAAGCCACAATCTTGAATGAACACGTGATAATCACGGACGATGATCTCGAAGGATATCTGAAGAATAAGTTCTTCTATGTGAGTAGAACCCTGTCAGATAACCCAGAGATAATCGTGATTTGGGATGACATTCTGGATGTGGCGAATACCACTCTATTATCAATAACACAGAGATACACCCTGGATCTCGGTATAAGGGTTGACAACAATCATAGTCTCACAGAGATTGAGAATGACATCAAAACCCATATCCTTGGCAACTATTCTGGTAAGATAACCGTGAACCTCACACGTGTCGGTCAGGTTGGTGCGTCAGAGGACAATAGTGGTGAGATTGAGGCCCTACAAGATCAGCTGAATCGTGCGATGGCAGTTGTACAACAGGTGTCAAAACTCAAGTCATTAGAGACCTTGATCGAGGCCCTGACGAACGCACAGATCACGGAGAATTTCAAGGTTATTCAGGCTAATATATTGAATATTGAGAGTTCCATCGGTAACATTGCTGCGATGATCAAATAGTCATTGACCGTCGCAACTTTGATATTATTATCATGATCGACGACAATATTTCAGTCATCGAATCTACTCAGGAGGTCCTAGGAAGACATGCCAAAAAAGAACAATGAACCAGCGGACGAACACAAGAAGACTGACGCAAGTTTTGAGGAGATCGTCCTACCGAACACCCGGACCAAGATGCACTTCGTGACAAGTTTTGCCATTCCGAATGGATGTTATGAGAAAGGTTACACAAAAAACCACGATCATATCACGAAGATGATTGAGGATGGGATCAAACAGAGAATCGTACATTCGTCGGTCGTTGAGGCGATGAAAGACATCGAGTGTGAGATCACACTGTCCGGCAGTCCGAAATTTGATGTGACAGCGATACTGGATGAGGAGAAAGACCCTGGTATATCGCTTTTCGTCAATGTCGACATCACCGTGATATTAGATCTCTCAGACTTCACTCGGAGTGTCACAAAAGATACCAAATTCACCGAGTTTGACATCCAGATGTTCCTGACGGATGAGGTGAGGAATTGTTCCTACAAATCCATCAAGAATGCATTTGGTCGGATAAAATCGTACGAGGGTGTCCTATCAATATCTCAGCGTGTGACGAGACTCGAGAAGATCATCGCTCATCTGCCGGGATTGATGTGTGCTCCGGACCTCACAGGTGAGGTGTCAAAACGGAATCAGATCTGTGCCAAACGACTCCATGAGATCATCGACAACTTCAACGCTGAATAGACATATCCGAAAGTCCATGGTTCGATGTGAGACGAACCATGGTACTTATTTTTACATCATATACTACAAATTTGATTAACCATGACCTGCTGTTTAGCAGGTCATGGTTAATATCCTAAAATCTCACATATTTTCAAATTATATCAGGGCCAATCGCAAGGAACGACAAAATGGCAACACAGACTGGTTATGGAACAAAAATAATCAACGACAGTCTAAGAGACGTATGGTTGATTGACAAGAACGGTGACGAGATATTCCTCGCTGCTGGACGTGATCCTCACATGGATCTCTCAGACGTACCCGAGTGTCTTCGGGTTGTCACATCAGAAGACTCTGAATCACATCATGGACAATTAAAATCAGAGATCAATCTCTCAACAGTGTTTATGCTCCAGATGGTGCAATCTGGAAATGAGATCACGACAGATGACATGATGAAACTCGCACTAATCCAGTCATTCTCTGGAAATACGCAACCCAAAGCTCCGAAGAAACAGAATGGTATCACATATGAGATGCCGAGTCCTGGAATACCGACGTATATCGAGAAGATGCAGATATTCGCATACTATTCAAAGGAAGAAATGCTGACATCGGTTGAAAAATATGGTGATGCCGATAACTTGATCAAGAAATATGAGGGAGATGTTGAATCATCATATGGGTTCACACACACATTATTGAATCTCTCCGAGAATGACTATTATTTCATCGAGAATAATAGGCCAAGAATAGTAAAATCAATCCGCGACAAGGAGACTCGTGGGATATTATTGAAAAAATACCGCAGCTCGATAGTCGGTATTGGTGAATCTAATGTCCATGATACATTCCTGGTGATCACACATTCTGGTTATGATAACAAACAATCCACACCAGAGCATACCAAAGTTGAGTGTATCACACTCAAGAAGAAGGGTGTGGAGTCTGGGAAACCTTTGATGATCCCAGGATACAACATGTTCGTCTTCAACAGTCTTCATAGTGCGGAGACATTCTTGGAAGAATATGACGGTAATATCGAGAACTATGCGTTCGAGAAGGCTGAGGAAATCACGAGGGAGGAATTTGAGGAGGAAAGGGATGATATTGAGTACGCTTGTAAGAAGCAGTACAACATTGCGGAAGCAGTCGCCACGACTGTGGTCTCAACGGGACTTATTGGGTCAATAATCAAGGTTATTATTGACAAGATCCGGGAGAAACCAAAGAAAGTTGTGGACTTTGCGACGTGTGCAGGCATTAGTGTCGCACAACCTGTCGCAGCCGGTATAGCGACCTGGGGAGGTTTCAAGATCCTCAAGTCAATCGGTTCTGCCATCATTGGTGGTATCGGAACCGTCGTTGGTGGTGTCTTTGGTGGCATCGCAGCCGGCATTAGTGCATTACTGTCAATATTCTGACGGTGATCCCGGGTCTGCATGGGAGCTCATGAGCCCATGAAGATATATTCTTGATCCCACATGAGATATGTACATTCACATCAGATAGCATCGTATTTCCCCGTGAGAAAGGGACCTATGATCGCGAAACTCACATCGTTGACACCTGAGAAATGTCATGATCGTGCTGGTAGGTTATATCCCGTGAGAAAGGTGAGACCCACATTCTGGAGTATCTGCGACAAGATCTAATGTTGGAATTGGGAAGAAGTCATTGTAATATTGTAGGATACCACATCATCACTGTGAGAATGTTGATAGATGTGGTTAGGACATGTTCTAGGCCTCTTCTTTTGACCATTTTTACCATCTGGAACGACACAATATTGAACAAATTGTGAGGAGAATGATATGGATATCACAATGGAAGACTATCAAGGTTTCTGTGTCATGGAACGAGATTTCCGTATCCAGAATGGTATTGAGAACTATGACGAGTATATGGATGCATCGATGGAGGGTATGGAATACCCCGGCACAGTTGATGTTGATAACATGTCGATGGAAGCGATATCGAAAGAATCGTCTATGATATACCATAATGCACCAAAATATGTCGACACGATAGGTAAAGATGTCGCATACCTACACAGGTATGATCCAGAACTGAAGATTGTCACCAATGCCGAGAAGATCAAGAAAGGTGACAATACCGTGTATACAAGACTATTAAAGCATGAGGATATCCTTGATGAGAAGAGTGTCAAGAATGGAATCAGACAATATCTGGTGGATTTTCTTGGTGCTAATATGTCGAATTTATCTGTACGTGGACCCACGGCTCGTGTGATATTCTCGAATGCCACAAGAGCAAAGCTATTTGATGTGTCAAAGGTATCAGAATCTACCGTGAAAGACGCGATAAATGCGTCTAAAACTATCACGTCCACGTGGAAAACCGCAGCCGAACCCGTGAATATTCTTATGGCATGGGAGATATCACACTATCTTAGATTCATGACAAAAGAAGAGTCGAAAGAGGATCCTCCAAAGCGCATGGCGTACATCGTGGCGCTGATACTTGGTCTCCGGTTCTACTCCTGGTTTCAGATGAGATATATGCCGTACACACCGGATGAGAATCTGATGGCATCTGTGATTGACAACCTGCACGAACGGTATCTTATAAAACACTTTCGTAATGTATATGATCTTGTGGCATTCATAAGCTACTCGAATGTGGACTATATGTGCGATCTGTTGGTCAAAAACCTTGATTTCACATATTGTTACTTCCTGAACAATCTTAGCTCGCGGTTCAACTCCATAATGAAGGGTATAATGCGTGCATATATGGCAGCATACAATGAGGGTAAACGATCACGATCAGAGAGCATTAAAAAGACTGATCAGGAGGATGATTCGACCTACGTAGAATCCACAGAGAATGATTCTGCGGATATCGAGCAATTGGTGCGTAGACTATCGATGAAGATGGCGCAGTCGGCGGACGTTGACGAGTATTGTCTACGGGCATCGTGTAGATCCACCACAGTCGTATATGAAAAAATGCGCGCCACACTCAATAATGTGCGTGACAAGGAACTTGATATGTTGTCATTGTTGATGCGTGACATAATCCAATACTACGTGGTATCTCTGAAGAAGGACATCAAGACCATCAAGTCGGCAGCATTCATCACGATAATGAAGAAGAGCTACTCGATATCAAACACCGTAGACGCGAATATAATCGAAATCAAGAAGACATTAGATGAACTACTCAAGAAATACCATGCGGATTTCGCAAAGACGAACCGTGTGGCGACAATATCCAATCTTCGTACATGTATCTACCTGTATTGTGTATATTTCATCGCCAAAACCGTGAAATGATCATATTTTTTACCATCCTGGTAGATCCAGGATGGTAAATTACATAAAACAATAAAACACAGAAATAAGCGGTCGAAGGTCGATTTTACCGTGTTGATGTCGAGTTAGACCCTATTTTTATCATATCGATTGACATTCATAACAATCAGGAGGGCCATAAAAATGGTAGCAAACCAAATCTTCCTCAAGTGCCGACGCACCCACAACCTCATATGGAAATATGAGGACGTGGAACGATATTTTGAGATGTCCAAGGGCGGTACGACCCAAGACCCGAATCCGAAGACAAAGAAACCGTCAGAGTACGAGTTCTTCATGATACAGCCTGAATATAGGTACGGCTCACAGGTGGATAACAAACTCTCAGATACTGAGGACCAGATCTATTTCGTGCTCCTCGGTCTCAAGACGTCCCAAGAATCACCATATTGTGTACCCGAGTTCGTCTCATATATAAAATCCCGCCGTCAAACCGTGCGGTTCATGTGATAGATTCAGAAAGATCAACATCCATGGTGGGTGGATTTCGCCCACCATGGATGCTCACATATTATCTTGGTGATAAGGAGCATGAATGAGACAGTCTACTTTCGTCGCCAGATACAGTAAGAAATTCGACAACTTCAATGATGAGCTGATACGATCCATCCGGCAACGTGAGCGGATGGAGTATTTTATCGATGTCATATTCAAGGAACTTCAGAAACAGATACCGAAAGATCTGAAATATCTAGGATATAGGTACGCAGACACGACAAAGAGTCTATCTGCGGTGAATGCCGGTGAGGCAATGAAAGGGTTTGAATCCACCGAGAATAAGAGCATGTCAATAACAGAGACATTCGCGAGATTGGCCATATTCAGCTTCAAACTCAATGGAATTGACTCTAGGATTAACAAACATGTCGTGAGATTCATCGATGTTCCAATATACATTCCAGAGTCCACGGATGAAAACTCACACTATCTGATTCATGGTAACATGTACAGCGTTCCGATACAGATCTCAGATAGTCTGACATACACGAATAAGTCACAATGTGTGATCATAAAGTTCCTGACGAGGGCAGTAAAAACGACAAAATCTCGTAAGATGATACAGGATGTCAACCACACAAAGTATGTGACAAATGGTTTCTATGTGTTCATAAGCTCAAAACAGATACCCGCATTATTGTTTTATTTCTCAGAATTTGGTTTCTCTGGTACGATGAAGTATTTCGGAGCCGATAAATTCATCAAATTCTGGGATGCTCCCGTGATGGACCAGAATCTCGTGTGTTTCCAGATTGGTAAGATATTCATGACTGTTGACACCACGGTATTTGCCACCAACAGTCTGATAAAGCAGTTCGTCGCAATGATATTAGATTGCGCGAAGTCCACCATGGATCAGAGTGATGTGGAGAATGTCACACGATGGCAGATGATACTGGGTGGATATATCTCAGAGAGTAACCAGTTGATCAAGGGTCAAGGGTTGGTCAAGACATTCAAATTGGCCTTTGACAATATCACACAACAGATGATAGACAAGCTTGGTGCGTATGGAGAGTCGAAATCGTCGACATTCGCATTAATCAGGTATATATTCCTGAATTTTACATCGTTGAGCATGCGGAATGAGTCACTAGTGAACAAACGACTTAAATTGGGTGAGTATCTTACAAACCCAATAACCCAACGTGTCTGGAGATCATTATACCGATTCCTAGGTACAAATGAGCGTAATCGCGACATAAAACGACTCATGGATATCCTGAAGATACCACCGAGCATCATAATAAACGCAATTTCTGGTCGTAACACATCCGGTGTCGACCTTAATATCGATATCTCGAAATATTCATCGAGTGTAAATGATGACGCCATATCGAATACTGTGTGTCAATATACATTCGGTGGTGTAGGATCCAGCGTGTCCAAGAGTGGTAAACTGACCGGAAGCAAGAGTCGCGGTATACATCCGTCTTATGTAGGTAGGATAGATATCACCACCTCAAGTAACTCGAGACCTGGATTGTCTGGTATACTCGTACCATCATGCCAGATCGACTTGAACTCGCTCACATTCACAGGAATCACATCAATATGACAAAAGAATGACATGAACGGTGGGAGGATGTCCTCCCACCGTTAATATGTGCCATTCAGGATGGATGTCACATCCTCAGGACGGATCTTGACACCAAATTTCTCTTCAGCCATCATGCGTGTCACATCATATATGTCTAACCCCTCATATTTCGATAATTCACGTGTACGAGCTTCTTTTTTGTCATTTCTAACACTCTCCTCGCTCGTCAATATCCTACGTCGTTCGATATTTACCTCTGGGTTTGCGATCGAGTATGATCTCAGATCATTCAGAATTGGATCATCAAGTTCCGTGTCAACGACAATCCTCAATCTGAAACAAGTCTTTCTTAGATCATCAAGTGTCTTAAATATCGATGATGTGTCGATCTCAGACGTCTTTTTTGTAAGATATATCGGAGCCAGAGTATTCTCAATGAACTCCTTCTTCAGGATTTTGTGCTTAGAAGTGTCATATTCTCGGTATAAGAATCCTTTTGGAGCTTCCTCACCAAACGAGTCACGCGAGAATGACCCCGCATACTCACAATTCTTACTTATTACACGTATATGAATATGACCGAAATCGACTAATCCAGACACATTTTTGAAATCTGATGTGGTAAAAAGCACCTTATTTCGTTTGTATGTCTCGAATCTTGCATACGATCCCGCAAAATCGAACATACCATGTCCAAAACAAGCATCATGGTGTTCAGATAATAGTCCAGAATAGTAATCTTCTTTTGACTCGACATATTCCTCTGGGATAACCACAACATTCATACCATGTATATTGTCATGACATAGTGTGTCATATATCTTGAAATCCACACCTCGAAGGTGGTTAAATGCCGTCAACTGGTGAAAATCGTGTGATAATGTACCATGAATTATGTATACTGGGTACTTCTTGTGTAATTCGTGGACAAATTTTGATGCACCAGCAGAAGCCTCACTATGTAGATATACCTTTTTATCATATAGATCGCCTAATATCACAACAAAATCTGGTTTTAATCTATCACACTCACCTATGAACCAGTCAAGTTCTCGCATCAATGACGACACGTCACGGCTACCAAAGTGGATATCAGCTATTCCGATGTATTTTATGACCATATATCATCTCCTCAAGACTAAAATATCAAAAACTAACACACCATCCGAAACCTCTCATTATCAATTTCAGGGTTAAATCTCATCGCCTGGAGAGAAATATATGAGCGTTGAAAGACAATTTCTCGCCAAAGGCGGGAAAGCACTCGCAGAACGGGTGTTGAAATTCATGGGAACACTGGTGGTCAAGATAGATCGTGAAGCTGCATTATATGAGACCAAGGCATCATTCGCAGACTGGTCCACGTATAAGCAAGCATTCGAGCACTATGACAACCCGTACACATACGAATACACAGAGAGTGACCTACTGTCAGCCGGATATAGCTCACACGAGATATCATTCTTCAGATTAATGCGAAAAGAGGATGCGTTTGCAAGATTTCAATCTGGTGACTCGCGTATGCGCCATGTTGTTGAGACATGCCGTTCAAGATACCTTGCCAATCATATTGAGACCAATAGATACTACATGCAGTTCCAAGGTGAACCACTAGATGAATCACAAGAATTGTATGTGAAGAATCTTGACTACCCAACATATGGTAACCGTACTGAGAGGTTGAAGGATATCGATGATATCGAACTATACCCGAAAACCTACAAGTACTACTTCCTTGAGGGTCACATTGCTGATGTTCAAGCGGATAATCCAGAGTATGTATACCTCAAGTTCATCACAAACCCACTCAGGATCTACCAAGTACGTACGGCAGAGAACTTTGACATTCTGTCCTACGGTACAGGAATACTTAATTCTCATGAATTGGAGAATTTCTCGAAATGTTGGGATCGTCAGCGCCGGTATATTGCTAAGATGGTGTATATACAGGGTATATCTTCAAGATTCGACTCCTATGTGTATGTGATCGAGGCACTCCTGTTATACTCGGTATTCGCAGACTTCATGAACACCTACATGGACAACTGGACGATGCAGATATACACGGATCAGGAGATATATGACATTTTAGACTCATATAACCTATCAAACCTGAAGAAAGTTAAGATGGAGATCCTTCGAAAGCTGATACGCCACGTACCAGATCTCATGGAGATTCGTGGATCGAATGATGTGCTTGGTAGGGTATGTGACATTGTCACGGATGGAGACATAACCATCCAGAAGTATTATCTTCGAAAGAAATACCAGACGAACAACGAAAACTCCACACTGATGGTCTCTGGGACAGATTATAAGGCAAATGTCGATGTAGTATTCTCACCTGAGCCGGTATATGTCGGGTCCAGGGTGAACTCCCGTGCGTTAGAGAGCGCAAATGAGGAGGAATTCATCGCGTTCATATCATCTGATGATACCTGGGGTGGTGAATTGTCCAATCTGTCAGAAGGTGCCAAGGAGAATGCGCGACAGATGTTCAAGGATGAGATACGTCAGATGGACTTCACAAAGCTCCAAACTAAGTATCTGGCGATCGCCATGGAGGTGTCAGCGTATGAACGTATGGTGAATGCGCATAACATATTAGGACTGATCTTTCAGTATAATGAGAATGACAAGTTCCTGGAGACTGATGAGGTATCGCTGTTTGGATATTCAATATCACCGATGTGCGTGTATGCCGCATGTTGTTGGCTTGGTGCGATATCCAATGGAGTTGTGAATCCAGCACAGATCAAGGATTATTCCAAGTCATATGCCGGGATCATGATACTAGAGCGTGTACAGGGTCTGGCGGGCCTGTCGAATGAGGATCTCGCACAAAAAATTATACGAATTCCTGGGACTCCATTCGATATCAAACTTGGGGACGTCTTAGGTGAGGACTTCAACTTCGAGAAGTATATAACAGATTTCTCGATGCAGAATACGTTAGGTGACGTTATATCACACTACACGAATGATGTGCAAGATGTCATGAATGACTTGAGACGTAAGATATTGGACCAGACGGATCTCGATCATCGTGCGGCATTCCAATACATGTTCGATCAGAATATGTTCACCAAGACATTCCAGAACATGTGGAATGGGTTGGACACATATTACGAATATATCTCGTCCAGATCACCAGGACTCGCAAATTACATCGATTCCATCATAAATGACCCGAATTTCGACACGCCAGAGTTGTCTGAACTGTTGGGACAGTGCTCAGAAGTGTTCGTCAATTATATCAAGGAAAAGAGTTCCGGAAGACTTGTTCTACAGGACCAGAATTCTGGTGCTGAGTCATATGCGTATATGGACGATCTCAGACTGATTCTGAATAATTTCCTGTCCGTATACCAGACCTTATATAAGTCAAATGTCACATATGACATGTCAGACATGCCATACAATAAGCTTGCACAGTTCATAAAATTCGTGTGGGATGACCTTGGCGACGCGATATCTGACGAGATACATATAGATGATGATACTACAGGTGACCATACACACGTGGTATATCCTGGCGACAAATTGACGTCAGACCAGGTCGAGAAGTGGTCCTGGTTTCATGACGAATGGGAGATGTCCCTGAAGTTGATATTCCGGTGTATCATGGATAATGTGATCGACGACGACTACATCCGTGAGGAACTGATACCAAGATTCGAGGAGATGTTCGACGAGGAATGTACAGATCGTGTGGATAAGGTTGAGACCGTACACGTCGCACAGGAAGGACCTGTTGTATACGAGATTAATGCTAGATTAGCACTGTTGTTGACAGAGAGAATACTCGGATACGCCACCCTGGACACGATGATGAAGGTCATTCTGAGATATAAATCGAAGGACGACGATCTTGTCGAGTCAAGATCACATAAAGTTGGACTTACCGAGGGTGTGTGGCATGAGCTGTTTGCTGATGACGAGTTCTTCGAGACGACCATCAAGATTCTGGCGGATGTCATAGGTAACTATGTACACGACAGTGTGGACGAGTTCATGTCTGACATGTCACAGGTACCAGTAGATCTGTCTGAAGTACATGTGTACCGAGACAGATTCTCACTCATACATGTGACCGATGATACCACCGCACCGTCATTACTTGACGAGATCCAACGCCTTACTATCGGATATATCACAGATACGTGTGAACATCTCCGACATGGCGAAAACGTCATTCTAAGATCAGATTTGACCTCAGATTTCACAGTTTGTGACCATTCTGGGGGTATATTGTTGCGACACACCATACGTGATGTCACACCACCAATTTCATGATTTTTTGTCATAATAAACCTCAGATACAGGAGTAAATACAAATGAGAGAAAGATATGTAGATAGAATCTCTACACGCGATGAACTTCGTGGCGGTAAGATCCTTATGAACGGACGTCGCCCGTCGACACTTCGGACCGAGATCAGTATCATCGACTATGATGGAAAAGAAGTCGTCGGGATGCATAAAGGTCTTCATAACATGACCATACTCGGCGGACGACTCGACATACTCGAGAAAACATTCGGAATCAACCCGAACCCCAACCAGAGATTGCTTCTCAACAACATGATACCCGTGCCAAAGATGGCCTCGGATGTTGGTGCGACAACCTACACTGATGTACCGCATCCTGTGAATGTCATGGACGGACCCACCAATCCCAACAAATTCAACCGTTTCTGCAAGTATTTCTGTATCGGATCTGGTGGTGAATCCGCCACCCAGCAGTACGTGGCGTACCAGGTGAATGACTGGGAAACTCGACTGTATGATATGGTACCATTCCGAATGGTGCCTGTGACCGCACCCTTGACCCCTGCGGAAGCGGCCAACTATAGGCTCAAGAAGCAGGTATCGGTCGGTGGAACTGAATACTTCGCGTACTATGCGAAGAAATTCGATGTCGGTGTCCTACATTCCGTCAAGAATGAACTTGAGTACGTGACCCCAGATCTGTCGATCGATGACTCTGACCCCATGGAAGGTGATGGTGCCGGACACTCCATGCATGGTTACACCGTCCAGACCTACATCGAGTTTACCCTCGAGGTCAATGAGATTGAGTTCAAGGAATTCTATCGCGCGACCCACAACAACACTTTAGCTTTGGCCCGCCTCAGCGAACTCGGGTTGATCACCGGATTCGACTGTCCTGTGGACGGTATCGGTGGCTCGAACTACCTCGAACTCGCCAATGCGGAACTCTTCGCGAAACTCACGCATGAGCCGGTATTCCTCTCTACCACCGGTTCACGGAGAACTGTCAACTACAGGATCTACAGTTAACACGAAATAACCATGTCCGTCATATGACGGACATGGTTATTCATATCAATATTCCAGCTCAGTCTGACCTGATTCGCATGCGCATTGGCATGACTTTCCATACCTCACTGCCTCGATACAATACATCGGTCTCGATGAGAATTTCCCGTTGTATGAACGCTGGTCTGGTTCGACAAACGATGTCACAAATACCCGTCCTCGGATCACCAACCCGTCATCAAGGGCGTCTTGTACCAATTTCGAGAATTCTTCGACATCAATCGAGTGTATCAGTTCATACTGTACGATCTTGTTCCGGTGTTCATGTTGTGGCTTTTCCATTCAAAAATACTCCTAAATAAGTCTCTGACATGTGAAAATGTTGAAAATTCCACATAAAAATACAATACACCGACATACCCAAACCTCTCATTATGTCATCATAAGAATGACACAAACAGGAGAAACAAATGTTCAGAACCAACACTTCCAACAGCGTGGATCTCTCAGTCAATGAGATTCGTGAGACTGTACCACTGCAGGTCGCTGAGATCGCACGGATATGGTCTTCGGCCTCCAAAGGAGTTGCACGCTCACTCAGAAGTATCGCGGAACACAAATCTGGCTTATTGAAGGCCGATGTGATCAATGTGCACCGGATACCGTTCACACGACTATTGTCGGTCGTAAACCACCAGGCGTACACGAAATTCATTGTTGCATGTGACCGTGTCACCAGATTTAACCTGAAGACCCCGAAAATTCACCCAGATCCCAAAAAGAATGGATATACACATATGGAAGAGGCCGGCATGATGGGAGCGGATATGAGAGTATCGCTCACCAATGTGAGATACAGGCTGCTGGAGACTCCAGGATTACCACTCAGACAGTATTTTAACAGATGGGAAGTTGGCGTACATAAGAGCTCCATGGTACCGATCAAAATCACGCCGATGGCAAATTTTGCGAATCAAGACCATACATGGGACGACTCGACACACCAGGCGCCATTAAACTACAATGACAATCCGAGGTACCTGGACACCACCGGCGAACGCGGTATATACGGAATCGGTCACGAATTTCCAGTGTCCTCGATATATTGTAACGCGGATGTAGACCTGGAATCCTTACTGGTGGCGTTCGAATCCATGTTACAGGAGATATACGCCGGTCTCGAGATAAATAGGAATGTGAATGAGGATCAAGAGGAGAGATGCCTGAACGACTGGATTCAGGCACACGAGATGGTATTAGAGGATGATCACCTGCGTAACAAACTCTTCAGTGCTGTGAATACCTTCTCAGAAGCGTTGAGTCTGTCCATGACGATGGCATTCCTGGCATGTGTTGTACGTCTTAGCGATGCCAACCGAAGTTTCATGGACGCGCTGGCCGCGGATGTATACAAGACCGAGGCTGGTAGGATCGAGTCGGACGCATTCACCGCCGGTGACGGTCTCGAGGTGTCAAAACAGCGTATGGCTGCGGTGACACGCAATGACGTCGGTACACTGTTGAATGCCATGAAGATGGCCACTGGTGAGGAGAATCGTGTGTTAGCGAACCACATCAGGGAAGCCATCAACACCGTATTTGGGCTAAAATACACCACATGGAACACCTTCAAATTACCATTCGAACTTGGTCGTAAGAACCTCAGCAGCGTGATAACCGATGTGGCCGGCAAGGCCAAATGTCATCTCAACATCGACACACATGCCTGGATCACGACGATCATGAAGACCGTACAAAGTCAGGGTTACGGACCATCCACACTGTTCATGACGAATGACATGGTCAAGATCGCCGCACCGTGGTCTCTGACTGTGAAATACTATGGTTTGGCAAAGGAATACCTGAGATTGTTGTGCGTGAGCGTCATATTAAGATTCAGAATGTCAAAAATCGGTGGGTATGACGAGATAATCCTCGACAATCTGAACAGAAGTGCCGGGGACTACAGGGACCCACTAAGGAAAGGTGCGAGGGATGTGAAACGCGCACTCGGGAACATCAAGAAGATCATCGATTCCAAGTCTGAGCACGTGAATCTCAGATCGATATATGGTGTGAATGGTGGTAGAGACATATCGAGACTCCTTCAGATATGTGAGAAAGACAAGAGAATCGCGTTGTGTATGTTCATATACGGGCTGAGTCCTGAATCGAATCTGTCGGATACACAACTCGGTAACACCGCATTCTTCGCGACTGCGGATGAGGTAGCTTGGAGGCGTGACGCTACCCATAGACAAGTCGAAACCGGAATATCGTGTCAAAAACTCAAGGACGCGATACATCATGAGGAGGATCCAGGATGTGAGAGTTCAACGTGTGAATTCAACGAGTGGTTCAACGAGTTGTATGCGCGTGACATGGTAGCTCTACCATTCTCACGGGCATTCTATGACTCATCCTATCCTGTGGACGAGTTTATCGCGCGTGCTGCTGATGATATCTCCCGTGATAATGTGGATGGTCCGGCTGGACATATACAGTCCACAAATGATCCAATGGATCTCTCATGGATCGAACAGTGCCCACTGAATGCACGTGTGCTTGGGGGACCGTTCGCAGCGATGTCCAACGAGGATCTTGTTGAGAAGATCGAGGAACTCAATGAGAAGAATGAGGATACGGTCGAGGCAGACGCGCTGAGCTACCAGCTCACGAGGGAATACCTCAATCGTGAGTCTGCGGGTACCCTCGATGGTAGATCGGTGATATAGGATATCCGATGTACAGGTCGCATGACCTGTACATTGAATTCTTACGTCTACATCCGAATATGTGAGGATTACATATGGCAACATCAAATGATCTGAAGAATCAGAATAACCAAGAACAAATGAAGGCGCTCGAGAAAGAGCGTCGAGACAACGCGGTTGCACAACGAAAATCAGCTCGTGAGGCTGGTGTAAAATCTAAGCTAGCCGCCATAAAAGGTGTCGTTGACAAGGCTAAGGCCGGTGTCCAGGACTTGAAGGACAAGATCGCGAATGCGGTAGCATCTGGTAAGGGTGCACTGGACAAGATGAACTCCAAACTCACAAGTCTGATAAAGACACCGATAACCATACCTGGTAATAGCCATTTCACAGATTTGTTGAATTCAGCGTTAGCAGCCGGTCAGAGCGCGCTTGGAAATGCGCTGAATTCGGCATTGACATCCGTGATCGCCTCTGTGGGAAATATCGCACAATCATTGGCGAATCAGATTGTCGGGATGCTGATGTCGAATGTATTTGTACCAGAAATAGTATTTCTGGCCGCTGTGAAGGTTGCTGACAAGATAGGTGACATAAAATCACATCAGAGCTATCTTCGATGGTGCGCAATCGACCATGACCAGGCGATGGTATTAGAGTACTTTGACGGTGAGACTGGTGTCAGATATACTGCTGGTCGTGGTGCATGGTCTGAGGTGTGTCTCCGAGCCAAAAAACATGGTTCGATCCACGTGATAGAGTATGTGATAGGCCGATTGAACGCGGAGTTACAGGAGTTGAGTCGTGTTGGTGATACCAACAAAGCCATACAGTCGAGCATTCTGAAAACAAAAACAGCGATGCACATGTGTCTCAAACACCTCATAGTTGGATCGTACACACACCTTGAGGTTGGACAACCCAAGAATATTGCCAGGACGATCATGAATGCGTCTTCTACCATAGTCTCAAAGGTCACTGGTGGAAAGATTGTGACAGTTGCTGGTGTGATAAGTGAGTATGGACTACATCCGTCCGCACTCGGTGATACCGACAAGGAGTTCGGGAAAGAAGCCTTAATACGGTCAACAGATATCGATTTTCTGGCCCCATTCACAAAATTTGAGAAGACAGAGCGCACCAAGGAGATCGAGTCTGCGGTTGAACAAGCCCATAAAGATGCAGTTGTGAGGGTAGAATACCTTCAAGGTAGCAAATACAAGCATATCGATGAGTCAAAGATGAAGAAATACATAAGTCCAAGGAATTTCAACATCAAAGACATCTATCTCTACCTCACAGAGACCACGATCCATGGACAATACGCAATGCGGAACGCGAAGCTCCATGAGCGTCTGAGATATCCGATATCGGATGTATTCCGATCGGAATGGGAAAATCTCAAGGCTCAGACCGGGATGTACTCATCCGTGAAAGAGGGCGATGCGGTATATATCGTGTGTAAGAAGTTTGAGGACTTGATATTCAACCCAGACAAGACCGTGTTCATGAACGTGGCGACAATCATGGGTGAATCCAAGATACCAGAATCTCTAGCGCCAGTACCACAACCATATGTACCACCCGCACTGAATAGTCCTGGCTCTGGATCTGGTGGCTCTGGATCTGGTGGCTCTGGATCTGGTGGCTCTGGATCTGGTAATGTTACCCCAGTAACAGAATATACACCAGGTAAATTTTACCCAGCAGGTTCATTTTTCATGTATAATGGTCGATTGTACTATGTACAGTCAGATATGATCGCTACACTACCATTTGATCCATCATTGTTCATCGATCTCGGTGAGTTTGATGGAGATTGGTCTATCTATGAGTTCAGATCAGGATACCACTATATGCCGGGTGACTTAATCTACGTCAACGGGGTATTGTATACCGTTGAGTCCGAGTTTGTTTCAGGAGATACATTTGATCCAAATCAACCAGGACTGATATCGATGGGTAGCATATCTGGTGGAGGGGCGCCTAATACTGGTGATAATGGTGATGGTAACCCATATGAGCCACCGGCACCACCACAAAGACAACCGTGGAACGATGTGGATATCGACGATCCTAATGAGCGAAATCGTGTAATCGCGAAGGTATACGGGTTAAAAGACGCTGGTTGGATATGGTGGATCGACGAAGGATTCACACTACCACAATAAAAAAGAATATAATAGACATCCGGGATAATCCCGGATGTCGTATATAATCCTATTTAGTCGATAGGATATCGCGTATTATGAATCTGTGTGACCAGATCTTATTGTAAGTCTTTCGTAGGTGACTATCCTCGATATCTGATGTAGTGGCATGTGTCGCAACATATTCAAGGAAAGTCTGTAGAAATTCGATTAATTCTGGTCCTTTCGTAACATCTTTCATCAATGATGGGAGAATAGATTTGAATATATGTGGATTATTAACCCTTGTCAACATATCCCACTCAGAATCTAATGTACATCTTGGAGTCTTAATGACAGCACCTTCACGTTTTATGTATGACATATTGGTACCAAAACTCCTCACATGACCATATTCAACGGTGGTCGATGCGTCAATATACTGCTGGATACGGTTTGACGTGGATTTATGAAAATAATATGTGTCAATATCGTACAATTCTGAATCCGTGACGTTCAATTGGACAATTTTTGCAGAACCAATCAACATCTTCATTGACGCAAGCTCTATGTCAACCGGCATACTAGTCTTAAATGCTTCATCACTTGCGTCAAGAATGATATTCAAAGTGTCAATATCTTGGTCTAATCTCGACCCTTTTGGTGACAATGACCCGATTGTCACTGTTTGTACATCATCTTTGTCGTCAAGTAGATCAAACGACTCATGGATATTCTTACTTATCAGTAATTCTAGATACACTTAAAACCTCCATACACTTGATATTCTGATGGTGTCATGAGATAGAATATATAATCAATGATAGACTCGCGCATGTCATGAACACTGAATTATTCTGGAGGTAGATGAAGGAAGGTTTGATTAATATGAATCATAGATTCTTTCAAAATACAGACTGTGAATTTTTTCCATGTCATAAAATGGACGAATTGAATTGTCTATTTTGTTTTTGCCCGGCATATCATTCTAAGGAATGTCCAGGATCACCTGTGACATATCATGTCACAGGATATAGCGGTAAGGATTGTTCACAATGTGAATATCCTCACGACCCATCAAACTACAATAGTTTGATGCAGTGGATTAATAATAATCGTATATTTTTCAATAATTCTGATGTATAAGGAGCAACATACATGCGTAGTTCATATTACGGAAACATTAATGTTAGTAATGACGCCAAGCAGACTTTCACACTTGATGAGGAATTTTTGGCAGAATATAAGACGAAAATACCAAAATTCGACGTACTCGGTATCGTTACATACTATCGCACATATTCTAGGGTGATCGAATCAGAGAAACGAAATGAGGTATGGTGGGAGACTGTACGTCGTGTAGTCGAAGGCACAGTGAATATCCAGAGACAATATTGTCTCTCACATAACAGGTCATGGAGCGACGTCAAAGCTCGAAAAATGGCTCATGAACTCTTTGCACTCATATTTGACCTCAAAATGCTGCCGCCTGGACGTGGATTACAGATGCATGGTACTGATTTCGCGATGAATCGTGATGCATCATGTTTGTTCAACTGTGCTGGTGTCTCAACCGCCGACATAGATACTCGTGGTCCATTCGCGTTCTGCTGGACATTCGATATGCTCATGAAAGGATCTGGTGTTTCTGGGGATCTGTTGGGTGCCGGAAAGATCACAATTACCAAAAAGAAGGGTACAGACGAGTACTTAAAACTAATGTATCCAGATGGAAATCTCGATAATCCCGTGTATGATCTTACTAATTCAAAGGACGTACAGAAAATTGTCACCGACCTTAAATCACAAGGTGTTAAGGTAAGATCATTCTTGATAGACGATTCACGTGAAGGATGGACAGAGTCTCTCTGGACACTGTTGATGTCATATTTCGGCAATAATCACAATACAAAACTATCAAATCTGTATGATCCTGAGGACGGATTCCCAATCTTCGACTACTCAGTATTACGACCTAAAGGGGCTATAATACGATCATTTGGTGGTAAGAGTTCTGGGCCGAAACCACTATTTCTGATGCATGAGCGCATGCGTAATATGCTCAATAGTCGCGATCAACAGGTTATCACATCTGTTGACATAGGTGATCTATTTGACTATATCGCGTATTGTGTAGTGTCCGGTAACATTCGTAGATCTTCTGTATTATTATTGGGGGATCCAGAAGACGATGACTTTGTCACGATGAAGGACCCTGAACTCCACAGTGCAGAACTCTATGAGCGTAGAATGAGCTCGAATAATTCTGTTACAGCTAGGATAGGTGAGACGAATTACAACAAATTCGTTAAATCTATTGCAGCTAACGGCGAGCCTGGATTTATATGGTTGGATAATTGTCGTGCATTCGGACGTACTGGTGATAGGCCAGACTACTCAGATATGGGTGTGGTTGTAACAAATCCGTGCGGTGAGATACCTCTTGAGTCTGGAGAGATATGTAATCTTGCTGAGGCATTTCCTGAACATTGTGATACCTTTGAGGAATTCAAGAAGGTACTAAAATTCTGTTATTACTATACGAAGACCCTTACGTTGGTTCACACTCCAAGTCCAGAGACAAATGATGTAATTACGAAGAATCGCCGTATTGGTATATCTGTATCCGGCACCATTGATTCCTTCGCACGTCATGGTCGTCGTAAGACATTAGAATGGTATGATAACGGTTACAAGTACCTCAAGGAGCTCGATAAGGAGTGGTCTGCCTGGTTGGGTATACCTCAGAGCAAGAAGATCACAACAAGTAAACCGTCTGGTTCGATCAGCCTTCTTGCAGGATCATCCCCAGGTATTCATTACCCACACAGTCAATACTATATCCGCCGGATCAGAATACAGTCAAACTCTAAATTGTGTGATATCCTCTCAGATCACGGATACAAATGGCACTATGAGGTATACGGTAAGACCGAGGAAGAACGTCGAAACATGAAGGTGTTTGATTTTCCAATGAAGGTTGAGCACTTTATCAGGGCAAAGAATGATGTCACGATATGGGAACAGGTGAAGAACGTGTCTGATCTCCAGAGACTTTGGGCGGATAATTCCGTGTCTGCCACCGTCACATTCTCAAAAGAAGAGGCTGATGATATACCACGCGTATTAGAAGCCTATGAGGATACACTGAAGTCCATATCATTCCTCCCTAATTCAGACGCAAAATACGAGCTCATGCCATACGAGACGATCACAGAGGAACAATTTCTGGAGATGTCGAAAGGTATCAAGATAATAGACGTGAACTCCGTGAACTTGTATGAGGAGCCAGAGATGGAGAAATTCTGTACAACCGACAAATGTGAGGTTGCTGCTGAGGTGTCAGCTTGACCACCAGATATGACTTCAAATTTACAATGTCACCAAGTGTGTGCTCTGATCATGTGAATTTCTCGATATTACTTGATAGCAATGGTCCTGAGATGTATCTAACAGATGTGAACTTCAGTGGTGGATGCCAAGGGAATCTCATGGCAGTATCAAGGCTTTTGGACGGTATGAAGGTCGCTGATGCCATCGACAAGATGGATAATATCATGTGTGGAAAACGTAAGACATCATGTGCTAATGAATTCGCCTCAAGATTGAGGTCTGCTGCGTTATCACTTGAGTAAATGATATGATATACCATGTGGGAAATTTCCCACATGGTATTCTTTACACGGTTAGATTATTGAATATATTGGAGGTATGAGATACGATGAATGAAGACCACATCAAGATACAAGAAATGATCAATAATAATCCACATCACTGTGAGAATTGTGGGAAACAAATATTTCTAAAGAAATCCACAATAGAAAAGCATATACGACGAAAAGAACCTATTTGTTTATGTAAGTCATGTATGTATATACGGACTTGTCAACGGATATATGGCTGTCCAAATGCGTTTCAAGCTGAATCAATTAAACTTAAATCTGCTGAGACAAACCTCAGAAAAACCGGATTCGTGAATCCAATGAAAAATCCTGAAGTGATCAAGTCTCGAGAATCTAAATACCTATCAGAAACTGGATATAATAATCCATCTCAGAATCCTGAAGTTAAACAATCTAAGGTCGAAACATCACGTAAAAATTGGGGTACAGACCACCATTTTCAGAATAGATCTAAATTGAGTGATATGATTGATAATAATCTCTGTAAATACGGTGTTGATAATGTATCAAAGCTCGATACAGTAAAAAATGCCAAGAAAATGTCGGCAAACCGAGTATATAATGTGCCTGAGAACGTGTTCCAGGCGGATACCGTGAAGGAAAAATCCGTCAATACCATTAGAGCGAATTACGGTGTCGATAATGTGTCTCAATCTGAGGTCATTAAGACACAAAAACGAACCACGATGCTATCTCATTTTGATGAATCTGGTAAATCTGACCTGGATACTGTGACAATAAATAAACATGGTAATCCAGTGACATTGGTTCGCAATGTCGGGAATAAGTTCGAACAAAGAGTGTTCAATGAGATCTCTAAACTATTGAGACCAAACATGTCAATCGGGTCAATGCTCAATAATGAGGAATATATGAGACCATGGATAATTTACAACCATCAGTGGGATATGGTAGTATTTAAAGATCGACTTCCATTTATATTCATAGACTGTGATGGTTCATACTTTCATAATTTGTTTGAGCATTCAAAATCAGGTGTGAAACGTGACACGCCAGAATCAAGAATTCATCAATTAAATAATGATCTCAAGAGACGAATGTTGATTCCAGATGAATGTCATCTTGTCATTGTGTATGAACGACGTAACGTTCGAGACACTACTAGGGAGGATGAGTGTATCAATCATATCAAGTCTATCATCAACAGCACCACATCAGATCATGATAATCTGTATTTTATGGACATATTTCAGACTGATTTTAGGTTTGATAAATTGTTATTGACATCTTTGATGTGGTCAATGTTCAACTCAGAGCATATGTTCACAGTACATGATTGCGGTAGATCATATGAATGCACCACATCATCATGGATCTTTAAAACATAAATATCGTGAGGGAAATCCCTCACGATATTTTTTTTTGTCACGTAGACTCAAGTCTCTTGTTACGATATGTCAGCGAGTACATCCCTAGGGATGATGTCTCGGAGAATTTACGTATGATGTCACCTGCGGGTGATATGATGTTGGATTTCGAGTGTATGTATCGCTCGGCTTCCTCATTGGCCTCGTCTGTGAAGACACCCTGTATACTGCATATATCTCCATCGAAGTCCGCCCCCAAGGAGGCCAGATAACTGGGGAAGACTTTCAGACTATCGTCGAACGATCCTCTCGGCGATATCTTCTTGTCGATTATCGGAAATCTTGGGTATTCATCACCATTCAGTATCACCTTACGATACTTTATACATGGGATGATGTTCATCCCAGCAGGGTACATCGAGTTCATGTTCTCTATTGGGAATCTTGTGATATACACATGCTTGTCGCGCACTTGTTGGTGTGCCACAATGTAGAACAGTTCAAGAAGTGTTATCGGGTGCACTTTGTCTATATCCTCAACATCTGTCGTCTTGACATCGATCACACCATTCTCATCAGGTTCATTCCGAATCCATAATAGTGGTTGAGGGCCGTCGATTGTTGGCACATTGAACGTGTCAAACCGGTGTTCCATCGAATCATAGTACAATGATATCAATTTATCGACAGTCTCTGACGAGTAGACAGATTTAAAATCAGCTGTTATCTCGACCCGTTCTATCTTACCAGACGGTTTCACGATTGTCAGGAAACGGTTCCCGGCCAGCACATTCTCGACAAAACGTTTCATACCATACTTGATGAATGGTGCGAAACATTTCACACAGGATGCCAGTGGGATAGCGGCATGAGAGAATGACACCTCCGATTTAGACACGTCATCCATGTCGAATTTGGGTGTCGTGACCACATTCCTTGATGAGAAATCGGTATTCTTACCGAACACGTTACGATGCAGGAACCCCTTAGATCCACCTATTATGGTGACGAAATCCTGGTACATCTCCATGATCGTGTCCTGTATCTTGGTGTGCGCCGGGGTCCAACCGAATATCACACCTATGGCGGATGATGCCGCTAATGATGACACGTTGTTCAATATCCTGTTGTACTGGCTGTTCATCTCATTCTTTTTTCCACCCTTGATCTTCACATCACGGTAGAATGCTGGAATAACGATCCATTTCGTGATGAAAATCTCGTCACGAGAGAGATTTCCGAGGAATTTCTTACGGGTCTTCGTTGTCGGTGCGTCATCGGCCTTGGGTTTGAAGTCCAACAACTCCCAGTTCTTGTATAACCAGTCCATACCACGACCGACTTTTGTGGGATTTTTAACGTCGTCAGCGCGTTTGAGCTCCCCAGCGACAATCGTAAAGTCTTTGGTCTGTCTCATACACTCATCAAACAAGTTACGTTTATATCGATTCAGCTCATACATCACATGTGGATGGAAGAACTTGTCATGTAGATCGATGTACGCGAATTGGAGTCGACGCTCACGAGACCCTGGTTTACCGAATATCTTGTAGCTAAGCAGACCATCATCGTGTGGTTCCATCGTGTTTGTATTGTAAAGATTCGGGTGTGTGACCTCAGGTAGGTCCGCAGCCGCCTTGTTAAGGTTCAAGATATCAAGTCTCATCGTTTTTTACCCCTATTATCTGGCTTATCGGACATATTCCCAGGTTCGGGTGTGTCATCCAGCGGTATCTCCTTCGTAAAATCGATGTCATAGTCATTCATGAAGGCAAATTCGAGATTATTCGGCGGTTTCAGCTCAGATTCGACGAAATACGCATGATAGCAGTCCAGAATCACCGGATTTATGCCATTGTGAAGTATCGGACCCATGATTGCCTTGTTCTTGATACCAAACTCCAACAGTATCTCATGACAGAACCCCATGTCCGGCACGACATATATGTCACAATTTCCGTCACGATAGTACCGCTTGAGGTCATCCCGGGTTCGTAGAATCACCGGTGCTACGGTGACCTTCTCGTTAAACACACTCGTCTGGAGCTCCTGACAGAGCTCCGAGTAGTCCCCAGGAACACTGAATCCGATATTAATATGCTCCAGCATTACTCGCATCGCGGAAATTCGATCAAAAAATGGCGTTTTGGGGCTCCGCGAACAAATCTCGGGGAAATATCTCTCATAGATCGCCCGAATTGTGGATTTGTTCAGGTTCGGGAGGAAAGTTTTATGTACATAATCGAATCCAATCGGATTGTCAGTCCGTTTTATGAATGCCCAAAAATCGAAATTCGACTCAAATTTCAGTGTCTCGGTCAAAATTGAGTGAAATCCGACAGCGGTATGCATCAGAATATCCTCAAAATCGATGTACATTCGGAATCTTTTCTCATGTGCTGGGAGTAAATCATGGAGTTCACCCATGGTGATCTCATGTCCAGCAATCATAACTTTTCGGTTCGGATCGACCAGATTCGAGTCGATCTCGTATCTCAGTTTATACATTGGATCAATCGTGGGCATAGCATCTCCAGTCTACATAAAAATCTCATTATTTTTCGGATATTGCCGGTATTTTGATATAAATCTGGTACAAGACCCAGATCTACTTACTATAATGCGAGATTCGAATCAATCTGCGAGATTTAAAGCTCAAGAACTTGATTTTCGATATATCAAGATCGAAATCAATAAGAAGCTTTGAAGCTCGCGATTCGAGATCGCAAAGAAGATCAAATCTTTTTAATTTATTTTTTCATATTTCAATATGTAGTTAAATCGAATTTACTGTTCTAATTAATCTTGCTTTTTAATAATGTAAAGTATATTAGATATTTTATTTTTACATACATCTTGGAGGCTAAAATGAGTCTAGTCATTGAAAAAGACATGTCTGGGGACGCCATAAAGGTGATAATGCACCAACGGCTTACACCAGATCATGTACCATGGAATATATTCAAGGTGCGTCAAATAGTCATTTTGACGGTTGATGGTGGTAGATACATCGTGAATACACCAGTTCAGACACAAATATTGTCAAATTTTGACGACTGTCTAAAGTATGAATTAGACAGATACATCAGGAACTATAAAACACCCGAAGAAATACGTGAGAAACGTGAATCTTACATGACTGAGGAACGGCGTGAGCGTATACGGGTACAGAGTGCCAATAGATATAATAATAAACCTGGTGTGAAGGATTCAGTCAGGAGTAGACAGCATGCGAATTATATTAGGGGGAAACGGTGGGCACTAGAACATTGTAGGAACCCTATAGACACATCAAAGATGACTGATGATGATGTATTTAATCTGAAGATACACTTTCATCATGTGGACCCAAGTACACGGTTATTTACTCCAGCAGACAGACATAGGAACTATCTTACACAGGAGTATATCGATGAGATAGCGAAATGTGTTGCGCTGACGCCATCAGAACACCAAAAAGAGCATAGATTAATGAATAAAATCGACAATATTGATATTATGATAACATCGATGGTGATATCGTATTTCAAGAATACACCACAACGATCTGATGTGTTTACGACAATACATGATACCCCTAATTATATCGATCCAGATACAGGGGTCAAGTTCTATATGGATTTTCTACAGTGAGACAAAGGTTAAGTATGAGTTTATTGGAGGATATGGATGTCAAACGATTGTACAAAAAATGATGACAATAATCAGTCATCATTAATATCTTGTAAACCAGATTTTACACCTGGACGTGAGGAACGGTGGTTCCGTGTTGAGGAAAACATGTTTCCTGAATGTGTCAACCAGACAGAGGTATTGTCTGTGACGAAGTTCGTCGATAGACATAGAGATCACCCATTACTGACAACACGTATGGAAGTATACAGGAACTACTCAGAATTTCTTGAGAAAATGACTGAATTTGCGGTAAATTCTGGTAGAAACCTTGAGAAACAATACTTCTCCGAGTATTCGTCATTAGTCGATAGATTACGATTGAAGTTTGACAAATTGAGGAAGAAGATCTTAGATCTGCCAACGTGGCTTCATATATCTGATTTCGAGACATTTCATAGTGACCGTAGACCAGCGACAATATGCGCAATAAGACCTCTCTACAGACCTGTCGAGACGGTCGATATCATCGAGAGTATGATAAAAAATCTGACATTAGCAAGATTCTACAACCATAATAGATTATCCAACGTCTCGACGGAATATCTGATGTTTTTACCATCGTTCATACGGTCTGGTAGCTCGAATTGTATGTCGAAAGCGATGCTACATCTTGGACTCAGACCAGTACAGAGGATACATGATCGGTATCTCTCAATATTCGCACAGAATGTGATGGTGTCTGCCATCAGCATGAAGACGATCTCCGACAATCTTTTCAAGAATTTCCATATCGGACAATTTTATTGTCGTGAAAAGAGACGAGATATTGTTGGTAACAATCTTGTTGACGTGTTGACAACGATACCGATAAATGATATAGCTGACGTGATGTTGCTCGGCGATTCGGTATTATCCAGTACGCCAGAACATGTGATGTCACACGCAAAGAGTACAAGGAAGGAATTAGTGTTGGAAGACTCAAAGATGTTCCTCAGATCTTCCGTCATACTCACATTCTCACATAATGGTCCAAGAATGATAATAGAGACATCAGACCAGGAATTTGTGTCGAGAATCCAAAAATCGTCATCAAATATTGTGTATAACTGGAATGTGACACATCCAGATGATGTGTATACGCCACTAATGACAATAAACTCATACTCTGAGGGTGAGAATTTGACACAAAAGAGTATGTCGGCGATGAAGGTTGATATCGAAAATTTCATGAAACCTTCACATACATCATCCATACCATTATTGGTGATGTGTCACACGTTCGTCATCGAGAATACGGATAAATTCGCCAATCTATACCTATTCTCAGCAAGACAAATTCCAAATACGTTAAATGAAACCATTCTTGGAAGATCGTAGATATTATGATTATATCAATTCATTCAGGAGGAATATATGAAAGATATGTATGATGACATGCTTAGAAATGGCATGTTATTATCGATGCTTCCAGAGGAGGTTCGTCGTCTATATGCGATGAAACTCGTCATGGAGCAGATGTCACAAGATAGTGACGAGAAGAAGAAAAACGATGTGATAAATGCCGAATTCAAGGTATTGAGTGATCCTCGCGTGATATCGGATGATGTCGCGGACAGGCGACGTACATTAATGAAGATTGCCGAGACCCTGAAATCTGAGTATTTCGGTATCGACAACGAGATTGACACCATAATCTCACTGATCAAGATGTGGTGGTTGTATCCACATCTCCAGACACGCCCGACAATAGTGTCACTATTTGGACTGTCCGGTGTGGGTAAGACATCATTGGTAAAAAGATTGGTCCAACTACTTGGGTTGAACGATAAATTCTGTCTTATCGAGATGGATAACGTCTCGAATTCTGACATCACCAGGAATATCCACTATGGTGATCATGGTGCTAAGACAATCCTCTCTAGATTATCAGAATGTGACATCAACCCAAAAGATCAGTGTGTACTGATGATGGACGAGTTCCATCGATTCAGAAAGATTGATCCAGATGGAAATTACATCTATGATGAGTATTTCCAGGATACCTGGAGATTGTTGGATAATGGGTCCTTGTATGATAAAGTCTACATAATGCGTTATATCGACACCCTCATCAACCAACTTGAACGTCGTCAGCGTTCAGCATTCAATGAGGATGAGAATTATTCGAACACAGACTCGTTGAGTGAGGCATTGGGTATGAACAACGGGATGAGACGTGGGAAATCCAAGATGGAACAGTTCATGTCCGGCAACTGGAACATAGCTGATGGACATCTGCTGTGTAACATACTTCCCATAACCCAGAATGATGTGAATATGCTCTTCATGATACGGACTGCACAAGGTGGTGGGATTGATGGGATGATGAATAACATGAGCACCTTCGGATATGAGACGAGGCAGCTTAACACTCCGGAGGATACGATGAAGATGCTTCTGCAAACATCATCGAATTTCTCCACATTACAGTACCTGCGATGGAAGTTGGCCGAGATGCGAAAGTCTGATCGTGACACCACGATAGATACCGATGATTTTGAGTATCGTTTCACGAAGATGCTCATCTTTGTCTGTGGGAATATAGATGAATTCTACACCGACAAGGAGGAGGTCACCGAGACCGCTCTGACGTATGAGGCTGTGAAGAAGAAACTCGAGTCATATTTCAGACCAGAGCAGATATCCAGATTGGGTGATAAATTCGTCATATACCCGATACTTACAAGGGACGCGTTCGTGAAGATGATGGAAGCTGAGATAGACAAATTCGTACGCAGGGCAAACTCCAACTATTCTGAACCAGTGATGTTGGATGAGGATGTAGCCAATATAAAGAAATCGCTCCTTGCAAAACAATGGAATCTTCGTATGGGTGTACGTCCATTCGTTGGGATGGTTAATCGTGCATGTAACGATGCCCTTCAGGAGTGTATGATACGACATTTCGCGGAGGACGAGGATAAGGAGGTGAAGAATGGGTAGTACATTCAGGGTACATTCTGATGGATCCGCGATGAATGATGGGAATGGTATCGGATCATTCGCATATATCGTGAGGGAATGTAAGGATGGTCGTGAGGATTATACAGACACTTATAAAGATTCAAAGGCATGTGTCGGCACCACAGTGAACCAAATGGAGATGCTCGGCGTCATAAAAGGTCTCGAGTATATCCGTCTGAATCACAAGAAAGAGGATGTGGCGTTTGTTGACGTATTCTCTGACTCACGATATGTGATAGATGGTGCATCGAGGTGGATCCAGATATGGATGGAGAATGGTTGGCGTACACGTTCTGGTAAACATGTAAAAAATCGTGTCCTGTGGGAAGAGATCCGCCTATACAACGACTATTTCAAGATTCGTTGGGTATGGGTTAAGGGTCATGATGACAACCCCATGAATGAGGCTTGTGATAAGATGTGTTCTGCCTCAAACACGACGATGTATAAGCGTGTGTATGAGGAAAAAGTCACGGATCTCAAGAACGACACGATATACCAGTATCTTGGTAAATTTATGTCGAAAGACATGAAAATCGATAAAGATAGTGAGGAAACCGTTGAAGAGTTACAAGAATCTGAGAAACACGACATCATCAGCGAGCTTTGCGGATGATATTTGTTCAGGAGGTGTCATATGTTGACGCCTAATTTTCATCTTGGAATTGATGATAGTATTGTCGTCAAGGTGGGCGCTAACGAGGTCACGATAACGAATCGATCGCGACACGTGTTACGTGCTGGTGAGTATGCGGATGTCCATGTGGATTTCAGCAAATTCAAGGACAAGATATCGATCGTCATTAATAACGATCCAAAAAAGAAGACGATGTATATGAAATCTGAGTATCTGGCTGTGTTGTCATCTGTGCGACATAGCTTGTTTGTCCGTAGGATGTATGACTACACAGATTTTGGATTTTGTGGTATATCGGATCATATTGTTAAGGATGGTATCATCATACCATGTGACTCATCTGAGAGATCAGAGATATTTATCGGTGTACTCCGTGATGACGATATCATCACGAATAACGCCATTGGTAAGACATGGCGATGTGAGTGTGAGGAGTTTGTCGAGATACCATACCAGAAATTACGACGCACATCATCAAAGACTCATGATATCTTGAATGATATCAAGGAATCAGATTCAGATTTCTTCTGTGTAATGAATGTCAACATCAAAAATGGGTCAAAGATGTCATTCCACGGTATGAATGGTGATAATGACCGTTTTATGATCGTGAATTCGACAGGAGACGATATTATCGCAGGTAAACGGTTTGATGGTACAGCGAGTGTATACACACCGACAGATTCGAACAAGAAAATCCTGTTCATGAACTACGGTATGGCAAGAAAACAAATGTTCATGTTTGTGTTTCGGGATGTGATTGATCTGGAGGTGTCTGGGTCATCTATCTTGAAACTGATGTCGATCGAGTCTGATGATGGGATGTATGACGGTGTTATTATCATGAAAGACAATACGACGGTGGCCGTCACGACCGCCGACGGAAGAGAGACATGGAAATGCGAGAACGAGACATTTACACGAATATACGATATTGGTGGGATGAATTCACTGCTGGGGAAACTCGGCAGATATTAGAGGATGAAACATGTGTCCGGGAAATCCCGGACACATGCTTTCCATCTTTTTTACACAGGTCTCACATTCAGGATCTTGACATTCCCGCTCACCTCTGGCGGTATCTCTACCGTCAATGAGGCTTTCACGCCGACAATATCGTCCAATCCGTCCATGAGTCTTGTGACACGACGTGTCTTTGGTATACCAAATAATACTGAGTTGACATTAGATGCATCAAGGTCCTGTATGGATTGGACGGCATCCGTGTCAGAATATTTCTTTGTGTATGGTTTCTCGTATCCCTTGTACGCGTGGACAGGTACGTCGGTCCACACCTGATTATGATCACCACCAACAACCTCACCGAGTGAGATTATGTCATGGTTGACATCCAGTGATCTCACACCAACATGGACTTTTGCGTCCACGATCTTTGAGAGATTTGGTATTCTCGTGAATAAAGGTTGCACCTGTGATGGTGTGGCAGAGAGAATTCTTCCATCGTGGTTCTGACCGCATACGAAGACCTCACCGTCCACGGTCACGATCACAGTATTATTACCATTTGTGTCAAAATTTCTCACCCTTGGCACGTAGGTTATCTCCTGGAAACCATAGATGATCTCCTGGTCAACACCGAGATGTCTTTTAGGATTGTTTCCATGAACCTGGAGTCTCCCATATTTGTTGATGCACACCAGGAATCCGTCACCCATGTGGATCTTATCGACGAAGACGCCGATCTCAAGCTTGGGCTCGGTCACATTATCGATGACATTCGCTGTCACAAGTGAGAAGCGGTTATCACCGCACATGAACAGTCGGCCAGAACCGTCGATCATGGCAGTTGTACCAGACGAGTATGAGATATCAACCATCGGGAATGGTGTGTCCATTTTAGTCAGGATCTTTGTTATGCCGGACGATATCTGGTGCGATCCAAACTGTCCATGGTCATTGTTTCCGAGTGCATGTATGTCACCACTTGCCAGCAACACGAATGTCGTGACACCGTCTGTGACGATTTTCCTGACATTCGACGAATTCTGGAGTTTCTGGTCATAGGAATCGTCGATCCTGGTGAATTGTGTGTAGTTGCGAGATTCTTCCAGGAGTCCCGCATAGTTGGTGTTGTCACCAGATGACCACAGTAGACCTGTGGTGTCTGCGAGTATGATCACATCACTCATACCATCGACAACTATCCGGGTAACACCGGAAGTTGGTCCAATCACCTCAAGGTGATCTGTCACGTCGACAACCGTACCGAGACCAAGTTGACCATGATCATTCTTGCCGGCGGCGAAGAGCTTATTCTCATTCACATCAATGACAAAGATGTTCTTATCTGTGACTACCATAGTGGTCTCATGTAATGGATCTATCGGCGTTGACAATGGTAATTCGACAAAAAGTTCGTCGATCGTCGTCTTACCAGGGAATCTACCCGTATGGAAAAGTCTGTTGTCTTTTGTCAACACGTAGGTCGAGTTTGTGGACATCTTTATCTCGCGCACATCATCAGGTGTGATGATGCTATTCGGAACCTCCGTGAAACCAGATGCGTCCTGAATATTTGTCTCACCAAGACATCGTTGTCCATGTGAGTTTGATCCCGCAATCTCGAGTGTGTCATCATCATTTATCTTCATTATCGTCGATGCCCGTCCACCGTGGAGTGTGAATCCACGCGACTCGGACGAGAGATCGTGTTCAAGAGAGAATTCTCCAGTATCAAGCGTCTTCACATCCAACGACGATGTGTCATATGAGCTCAACATTACTGAATTCGGTGTCTGAGTCATGACGATGGAATACCTCGGATTCATGCGGATCATCCGACCGTCCATGAACCTCGTCGGTATCACACCACCGAACACGGCATTATTTTGGAGGTTTATCTTGAGGATTCGTCCGTCGCGAATTATCGTGATGATGTCACCATCATCTTCTATCGATGTGAGATCGGTACCATCATCAATATTGACGAAATCCATGTTACCGTCATCGGATATATCGAAGAACTCAACGTTTATCGTCGTGAACTCACCGCTGATCTGCGGAATCATGCGAATGTTTCCGGCTGAATCTACCTTGATTATTGATCTCGGGACTACCATCCGTTGATCGTTCTGGAACTTCGCGGATGTTGATCCGATTGTTCCAATATCCGGATTTAATTCATTCATGTTTACGTTGAGGCCATCAGGGGTAGGGAATGTGTATATCTTACCGCCACTCACCACAGCGTGAGAAATTCCTGAATACGTACCACCTGGGGACAGTTTTATGAGATTATCGACACGGGTGACCACATTTGTGTCCATGTTGACGCGTATTGTCGCATTGATGGACGCACCAAATAGGTATAACCTATTCGTCACAACCGCGTGTGCGGATATGTCGACCACGTTCTCACTGAGTACTGTGTACCCGGCCTCAAAGTTGCTCACGTCGATGGCCAGGATCGCCAGATCACCAGTGGAGATATTCTTGCCGACACCGAATAGTGTCGAACCATGTAGTACGATATGCCCGATGAATTTATGTGTCGTTGATGGCTCAAAATCAGTCACATTCATCAATCCGGTGTTGTCAAGTGTCACTTTTAAGAGATGGTTCGATAGTGTGTCACCATCCTGACGGTCGAATATGATCAGATTACGGTCATCGAGTTTGACTGTGTCAGGACTGACCATGTCATCTGTTATCATACGGTCACGGAAAGTCAGACCATTTATACCCTTGGCATGGATGTGTTTATCCGCATCGAATATACGGAGTATATTTTTATCGATGAAGAGTTGCTCGGCAGTTCCGTCTGGTAGGACTGAGGTTGTAGATGTGTCAGGACCAGTGACTGTCACGACATCGTATCCTGATGTGCGTACACGTGCGAATTTGTATAAATCAGTGGCGTCCATACCACCAGGGAGGAACATGAGATTCTTGTCGGATAGTTCGACCATGTGATCGTACATCACGGTCACATCCGGCGTGAATATCGACGTTGGATCCTCGTAGTTACCACGTGGGAAGATCTTATGTACACCATTTGGTGATGCACACATTATCAGTCCATCAGACGTGACAAAATACTTCCTGTTTGCCATGGTCTCCGTTATTGGGCTCGTCCGGTATATCTCGTCGATTCGCATGTCATCATATATCGATAATACGTATGACTTCTTCGACCGCACACCAAGTATGTATAATTTCCGGTCAACCTCATAGATCGTACCGAATATATCAAGAGATGCATCGTCAAACAACTCAAAACCCGGCATTGAACCGAATTGAAACGTCATATCCACAGTCTTTGACTGGGTATTGTATCTGTAAAGTGTGGACCCGTCGAGAATCGCGAGATTCCTGTCTGATGCAATCATCACAATTTTCGGGTCCACCCATGCCACGGAGTTCAGCGCGATCGCAAACCTACGTGTCATCGTGTCAAAGGATATGAGTTCCTTACGAGAGTTTATCGCGTAGATCTTACCATTTGTGTGTGCGAGCCATTTAGCACCCGTGATCGAGATGTTCATGCTCTCATCAAGTGCCACATGTGTATGGTTATCATTATTTATGTCATAGTCGAGTAACAACTCGTCCATACGACCATTCTTGTATATGTGTCCGTCATATGCCAGTACGGCATCACCATTCGCGAAACCAGTAGGCCCGAAGTCGATCGTGTCTACTACCCCTGATACCACATCAAGTCTCTTAAAGTCAGACCGTAATGCATCGTTCGCAAAAAAGAAGATATAGTCTCTGTACACGATAGGTGATCTACCATACGTTCCACTAATATCCCACCCATTGATCTCAGTCCATGAGAAATCTTTGGCAAGCTTGACTATTGTTGCGAGTTTACCTTCTTGTGGGGTGTCAGGTCCATTACAGCCATAGATACACCCATCACGACCAATAACCCAATTCTGGAATATCTTTTGGCCAGCTGGTAATTCGATATTCATCGTCATAAGATCCGCATCATCAAGCTGGTTATACGAGTTAGGATCGGTGCCAATATACTTAACCTGACCATTATTCATCAAGAACACGATGGTTCCGGCGTCCGTGGATATGATATCCTTGACACCGTCCAACGACGGATCAGTATTGGTTATATCAGTGAAAAAATTCTCAAAATCATTGATGGTCGGCATTCCAGACCGGACATTCGATCCTGCGGTAAGCACACGACCATCATTTGTGAGGATGTACATGGCCGTCAAGGTCAGTACAACCTTCCTCACGTTGGACGATGTGATACTCTTGATGCTGTTGAAGTTCGTCCTATCATTCCAGTCCTCGACATGCGGTAACGCGTTGAACTCACCTTGCGTGTTGGTTCCATGCTGTGCATTCACGAAGAAGTTGGTCCTTATCTCACCTTTGTTCGTCTCGAATGCTATCTTATTCGTCCCAGACCATACACGAGATACTCCAACAATGCCAGGGACCTGGGTCCATGACTTGATCGTCACATCGAGTTCACGAATATTGAGGTCGTCCTGCGTGTTTGAACCTGCCGCCATCATCGTACCATCAGATATTATTGCTACCGCGAATCTGTCGCCCGCAACGATATCTGACACCAGGCGACCACCAAGGTCAACCTCAGTGAGCATATATACATTACGATTGTGTCCAAGTCCGAGTTGGTAATTGTCATTTCGGCCAGCGACCATTAATTTCCCGTCATATGTCTTATAGTAGACGCTATCTCCAGCTGGTACATATTTATCACCAAATTTTGCATCCGGTCTGTTGAAGATACCAGATTCTACGAATTTGGTGTGTAGGTCAAGATCGTCGTCGAAATTCTCTGTATCCGGTTTCGCGTACATCGATATCTCATATTTCAGGACACCTAATTTGCGCGCAGATCGTTCTTTTTCGATGAATTCCACGACATCATTCTTGACATCAGATAAACTCCGTTGTAGTACATACTTAGCCGAAAGAGTCTTGTATACGTGACCATCCTCATATACGGCAAATCCACCATGCCGGGGACTCAATGATATGAGAGGTCCTGATGACGCAACCTGTGGATCTGACTGTATCGACATGTCTCGAATATCATGCCATATGAGAGAGTCAAATCCAGATGATGTCAAAAATTTATTATCATCTTTCGTAGTCGTGATCTGACGAATACTCCCATCGGTGCGGAATAATGTCATCGTCTCGACATCGTCGATATCTGCCATGAGCAGCATGTCTGGATCTTGTACGTCATCCAGTTCCTCACCGATAGTGTACGACCCATCATCGGTATCTATCTTTATCACATGACGTTTACCAGAATCAGTGACGCCGAATGCATATAATCGTGAACCAATGGTTCCGAGCATCTTGAACGATGTCGTGAACGTGGATCCAGCGTCTACCATCTTCTCTGAGAGGTCTATCACCTCCACAGGGAGCGCCTCCATGAGAGTGTCGGTGTTTACCACACGGATTTTGTTGTCCGGGGCAAGGACGTATATTTTTCTGTCAATCAGTCTGGTATACACGTTGTTCAGATCTGTATCGGTCAATCCGTCGAACTCAACATTCTGTGGTCTCTGAAGGTATCTGTCTGACACGTAGAAACGACCACCCACGTTCAACATCAGGAAATTCTGTCGTGACCATGCTATGTACCGCATTTTTGATATAGAACTGACGTCAAATATGGTAGATCTGATCGTGTTTGTGAGGAATTTATCCTTGGTCGCAATCACTGTGCCGTCAGCAAGAAACGCGATGGCTTCGTTCACGGCTGCAACGATATGTCTGACATCTACATCCTGATCAAGGAGGTCGAATACCTCATCAAGTTTGCTGTCCATACGATATAATCCGTGGTTTGTGGCGACATACACGTCATTATCAAGCAGACATATACCGCGTACGGTTACGTCATCAGACGGAGCATATTTGTTGATTATGAACTCAACCAATGGTGTCACGGGGTAGGTGTTGGTGTTAAAGAAATCTTCCGTGTTTATACCATTGTGAAGACCGTGGGTATAAAAATTAGCTATCGACGACTTCGGCAGTATTTCGACCTCTGGTCTCACAGCTGGGTCGAATCCTATATGGCGGTGATATCCATCAATACCTGGTTTTATGGTGATTTTATCGACCTTGGAGGCGATATGGTCCACATTAGTATAGATATCGTACCAATCCATATACGATGCATTTATCTTTGATATGTCGGATATCGCGATATACCATTCGTACATTAACCTCGATGTTCCGGCGACCTTCTTGTCAAACATATCCACCAACACGATAGACTTATCAGGATTCTCATTGAAATCTAACCGGTATGGGAATGGGTTCTCAAATCGGATATATACATTATCGGCATCCTTATATACCACAAGCTCAATCTCCGGACCAACAGTGTGATCCATCATCGATTTGATGTCGAGATCAGGATTGATGATGTGCGCTTTAATCTTCATCACGTCAGTACCATCCTCCTTGACATTTGTCAAGATTATGGTACCATGATACTTACGACGGATAGCGTCCTGATCATCTTTCGGAAGAGTTTTAGGACGGTTAATGGTGGTCGCACCGTCAGGAAAAACATCATTCTGGAGCTCTGAACCCTCAAAATAATTGTCAAACTCTTTATAATGAGATAGATTATACTGTATATACGATAACGCCACCTCGAGAACAATCGTGTTCGACAACCTTGGCACAACAAGGACTTTACCATCAATTTTCGTTGATTTTGCCAGAAATTCTGGTGTCATGTCCGCCACTGTGACGTTCCGGAAATGATCTGTCATTCCAAAAAGAGTTTTATATACAAAATGATTACCCTTGACAAGGTGTGGTGTCACACCATCAAGTGAATCATACACCTTACCAGCGTCGTGCGTACCGTCCCCACGCCTATTAATGATCGGCAAGGTCTGATCATCGACAAAAGAAAGGAGTTTGTCAACATCCGACTGAATTTCAGGCTGTGTCCACCCATTGATGGCCTCAGACTTTCCGACTGTCGGTGTGACTTTGGTCAGATCCTCGAGCATCACATTGTACATATCCATGATCTCAGACAGTTTCTCGTCCAAACGGAAGACTTTACTGTCAAAATCGATCAAGGTTTGCTCTTTAGACGATGCTTGTGATATTAGGTTTGCTACATGTTCCCTGTAGCTTGATATGGTCTCATTGAAGAGTGCCACGGTCGATTGTAATTCGCTCATTGTGACGCTTGACAGCGTCCCAAGGTTGGGCGAAGCTTGTGAAAGAGGCATATTCAACTCTCCTTGGCCTAATTTTTGTCTCGCGTCATGCCTTTTGGGCACTCAAAGAGGTTCAATGACATATGAATTATTGAAAGGTTTTTGGGATATATTTGAGGGTCCGGAAATGTCTCCGGACCCTCAAATATTGACTTTAGCGTTCCGGATGTGTGTAAAAATCCTTGTATAGCATGGAATTCTGTACACCGGTATTGCCAGCATATTTTCCGGTGTATTGGATGGTATTATCACCAGATAGTTCGTGGAAATATATGTGACACACTTTCACATTTGGGTATATCCTTACGGGTACAATAGGTGTTATTTCCAGGGTCCATCTACCGTCAAATCCGACATCCCCAAATCCAGCAGTAAGATGTACCAATATACCCAGCCTACCGATACTTGACCGCCCCTCTATCATCGGGACGTATTTTCCTGTGTATGTGGACTCAAGTGTACATCCAAGATAGAGTTTACCTGGCTCCAATAATAGACCTGACTCTGGAAAATCAATCTTTTCAATAGGATTATCCTGGCGCATGTCCAATTCAACACGTCCATCAAAATACCTACCTTTATACACGTACATCTCATCAGAGAGTGTGAGCTCATAGCTGTTGGGACCGACCCGATCGGGATCGTATGGAGAGATCCGGATATTTCCGGCATCAATCTCTTTTATTATCTCTTTACCACTTAGCACATAATCCTCCTATAATAACTTCCTCATCAGCATAATTATCGTGCAAATTGCGGCCATAGGAAGGATTATCGAGACGACCGTGACCAGTATTGTCAGACGTCGTATGAATCTCAGTGTCGTCATCTTGACCTCATTGTCGGTCTTGGAGTCAAATAGTGATATATTCATAATCTGTCACCTCGTATATACAATATCTGAATATGTGTGATATATGATGTCTATAATCACATATTATTCCTGTGTCGAAGTGATAAAAATAGTGGGAGGTCAAAAAATGCAGATTGACTCCAAGGAAGAGTTGTTCACGGTCCTCAATGATATAACAACAAGAGATAGTGATATCATGGCATGTATACGGTACTCGATGAAAAGCGACATAGGCCGAAAAAACTCAAAAATAAGTTCTAAAATAGCGCAAAAGCTCAAGAAGAAACATCAAGAACATGCGCGAGAACGACACATTTTTTAACACATCATTATTGAGGAGGTGGGATATGGTATACGCTACAATTCCAGGCGATCCACCCATCGGATTCTAGATTGTAATAAGAAAGGAAATCTGATATGGTTACAAAGGAAGAAATATATCTGTATATGACCTCAAGGCGCGGAATCCTACAGTTATTCAGACTGGTACGTCTACTTGAAAAGTGTTTCAGGAACGCGTTAGACCGTCAGATTGGCTTACTAGATGATGATTCTATCACCACCTATGTGATAGGACTCAGAGATATGCTCAAGAATGATGGTGGTGTGATGATGACGTTGGTCAGAGTGATTGACACAGAGGTGTCCTATCTGATAAATGGTACTGGTGGGATGATGTTGTTCGACGCCATATACGGACTCACTGGGGAGGGTCAACATGACTCCGAGAAGAAACGCTGGTTGCTCAGTATCATATGCAGATTCGAGGAGGTACGGACCATGGTCAAACGCGCCTATTCAAACTGTAGTAATATTGTGGTGCAGGGTAAATTCTTGGATAGAATGGGAAATCGCCTCGATGTCGCGGCTGGTAAATATTGCTTGAATACGAGAGCATTGCCAGAACGCGAGTTCATACGATCTTTCTGTGGTGATGATGGTCCGAAACTAAGATTTGAGGACAGTACATCACTGGATGAGATTATTGACGATATCGAGGACCTCAAGCGTTATATTGGTGCGATATAGTATATTAGGGTGATATTTCTTATCGAGATATCACCCTATATTTTTTTTTGTAGGAGGTTATCGGGATGACCGAAGCAGACATACTGAACTCATGTATGAGCTCAGAATCCCTATATGAGTCGATAATGAGCATTCCGAGATCATCCACAGAGAGATGCCCATTGACACTCATCAAAAAATCCAATAAGGTGGATTATAAGACCCACATATACCGTAACAAGAATCAATCAAAGATGTGTCCCCCGACACTGGAGGGGTTGAGATTACTTGAGGAGATGGAATTGTTGAGGTGTACACCGTTCCTCACGCCGACACATAATCTGATACAGGCTGACGATACAGTGGATGGTAGATGGATCATGTTCAGGCGAATTGTACCTGAGAATAAGCTTGTGACTCGTAACTTAGATTTTCGTGGCGCTATAGACACACCATATGAGCATTGTCAGTTCATATGGGATGACATCAACCATAAGGTCGTGTATAATAACCTTAATCGTGGTTCATATGACTTCTATTCACCCTATAGGTCATTGATTGATCATTTTTGTCATGACGTGGCCCCGTGGATACTGTGGTCTAATGGCGATAATAATGAGACTCTCGAGGACACTGTGATGCCGAGGGCAAAGTGGTCCAAGATACAGGATCTATACAAATCGTGGAAGAAACTCAAGGTGGATCTTCACGAGACGCACGTCTCCTTGACCAATGTCATACATAACTGAGTATGTCCATGGTGGGATCCTCCACCATGGATTATCTATGTCATAAAGTCACCTCTCACATAAACTCATATTATGATACAGATAGGAGATGTATATGTGGTTTGCAAAATGTCCACGGTGTGGAAAAGTGTACAGAAGATTCAATTTCTTCCAGAATCGATGTAAAGCGTGCTCTGCACGTTGGAAAGTGATAAGAAATGACCTCCCAGAGGCATTTCCGGAGTATGGCCTCATGAGATTCGAGAATGAGGATGACCATCCCCTGGTAGATGCTATTATGAATCATAGAAAATGAGCAGATATCACGATGATCCCGAATACAGGGAATCTATCAAGAAATATGCGCGTGAGAGTAGTCGTAGGTCATATGTCGATCGAAAACGGTATGCTCTGCAAAATTGTATTAATCATGATGAATTCGACGTCAGTGGGTTCACCGATGAACAGATTCTAGAACTTGACGTTCATTTTCATCATATCAATCCTGGTCGTAAGAAATTTGATATCGGGTGTAATGGTAAAACTATTAACAACAAGGATCTGCAATCAGAAGTTCGAAAATGTGTTGCATTAACATTTGCGGATCATATGAAGGAGAATGGTCGCCAACACCGGGAAGCTCACGATCTATATATTGAGGCGTGTAAGAGTGGTATGATGTTCATCATACCAATGCTACGGAAGGAAGATTACGAACTGATTGTGAAACTTGCAATTTTCCGCAATATTATATCTCCACGATATACCACAATCCACGATAAACCAAACATTGTGGATGAATCGACTGGGGTGTCATATTATGCTCCATTTTTGGAGGTGGACTGATGAAACTAACTAAATTATGGAAAGACCGTATGAAGGCCTCAATTTTGGCGACATACGGCGACAGGGTTGATATGTCTCATCTCGACACCTATCTCGACGCTAAAATAAAAGAGTCCTTACAAGTCACTCGTGTGATGAGGCTACGCAACATTTATACCGACAATAATTTTAATCTACACCTGAATGACGCCTTGAACTACGCTGAAGCAAACAAGGCGTCCATCATTGGAAATGGCTCGTTTGTTGTGAATAGTGTCGTCCAGGAATCTGACCTCACGACCATACTTCGTAACGACATGATCATGCGTAAAAAATACAAGAAAGAGATGGTGAGATACACAGAGGCTGGCGATAAGCGCAAGGCTGCGTTGTACGATACGCTCCAGACCTTGATAAAGGAGACCACGAATTCTATATATGGGGCGTCTGGTCTGAATGGTTCATTTCTGTTCTCTGTCGATGCGGCCTCGGCGATCACATCACAATCCACACAACTTATCGCAGAATCATTATCTGCATTCGAGAAATTCTTTGGTGGAAACGTCCAGTTCATGACGTTGAATGAGGCCATATCGTTCTATACGGATATGGTGGCTGAACCACACTTTTATGAGAAATATATTGGGTGGATATACTATATCCCGACGAAGGGTGATGTGAAAACACGTATGTCTGAGACGTTTTCCACTGTGCCGGATATGAATCCTGTTATCTTATCAGATATGATCGATAGATTTGTTGCAAATCGATCAACGGAAGAACTCACCTATCTCTATTACAAGAACAACATTCGCGCATTCATAATGAGAAACCCTAGGATATCAGCAATCTTTGTTGAGATCTTGACCTTGCCAGACAGTTTTCTTGATCCATATTCGATTCCTGAGAGTTTCGTACCTAAAATAGCCATCCTACAGGAATTATTGTTCGAGTTTGTGGCATTCTTCACCACGACCACATATCGTGAGGAGAAGTACAGGTCTCGACCAAGGGATGTGGTCATTGTGTCCGACACAGATTCCGACTTCCTATGTCTGCAAGAGTTGGTAGAGGTGATATATGAGGTGACCAAAGTACCTCAGAATTCTGATACGGATTTTAAGGTCATAAACACGATCATGTCGATTGGATCGGCATTCATAGCCAAGATACTCGGAAAATTCCTTGAGAAGACCAATACTATCGTAAAATATCCGGATTTTCCTCTGAGTATGAAGAATGAGTTCTATTATAAACGGCTTGTTATATTCGCTGGGATACAGAAGAATTACAGTGGGTACATGCTGTTGAAAGAGGGTCGGAATGTCCCTCCACACAAGCAGATTTCACATACTGGTCTTAAATTAACCGCAGCGTCAACACAGCCGGACGTGGCGGCGGCACAGGAGCATATTGTTGGTGACCTGATACTTCGAAGTGACCATATAGATCCCGTGCAGATACTTCTGGCCATTGAGACTACAAGAAAGATGATCAAAGATCGGATAGAACTGGGTGACAAGACATTTGGGAGAAGTCTAAGACTCGGTAATCTTGAATCGTATGCCAATATAGAGAGTAACCAGGCTGCTACAGTGGCCGAGGTGTGGAATCGATTGTATCCAGATGACCAGATACTGCCAGGTGAGTATATGTATGTATTTCCGACGGTCGTACGGTCTGAGTACGACTTATCCAAGATAAAAGATCCTACTTGGAAGGAATTGCTGACCAAGAGGATATTCTGTGCCTCATGGAATGGTATGAATAATGATAACATCCGTCGTAAAGGGATATCGAATATCGCCGTACCGAGGGATGGTGAGACTTTGAAGATACCCAAGTGGATTGTCGACATAATCGATAAGGATGAGGTCGCGAGGTCAAATCTGACCCCATTGATTGATATACTTGGGTCAATATCCTTGACGAGATCTCGGATTAATTCTGGAAAATTCACATATTCTGAATTGATCCAGATTTAGAACACATGAGGAGGATTCATATATGTGGGTGAACCCAGGATGGTTTGCGAACTATTCGGAGACCCGTAGAGACTCCTCCTTGGGGGTCGAGGGTCTTGAGTTCTGTAAACGCGAGATATTCATACATCAGGATGAACTATCACACTTCTTTGGAGGATACCGACTTGGTGAGGCGATAATGATCAATAGTTCACTCCAGGTTGGTCCGGGTAATGTCAAGACGGTATCCAGAAATGCATACTCTTTCGCCGTACAATCGATGAGAGACTTTAATGACGAATTGGATGGAATGAGATTCAAGATACGTACGGCTACAAATCATGTGACAATAATGCGAACAAATGGTCGAAATGTTCATAATACCGTCGTCGGAAAGGATCTTGATTCACATCCAATATGGGTTGGAATTGATGATCTCTGTTGTGATACAGATGACATGATGGAGACAAATGGTAATTCCATCATGGATCCTCGATATTATTCGATACGTCATGCTGAATCCGATGGTGCAAGAGCAAATGTGGATTTCAAGGAATTGACACATGGTAGAGATCTATCTGGTAAGGAATTGATGGATAGTCATACACGTGTATTCACCATATCTGAGAAGGACTTCGTCACCACAGCAGATGGGTCGAGTCAGCTGGAGGTGACATCCTATCTTGGCGAATTTGACGTGGAATTGTTCCTGTACCTAGATAACACGAAACTTCGGACTGTCGATGTGATGTATGACGGTGACAGAATGTCGATCAGTAATCCGTCAATGTATCGTGATCTACTATGTCCGGAAGACCTCAAAAGAGGATTCGACCTGTTCAAGATGAAATTACGGGCAAAACATGCGAAATTTCGTAAAATGTTCGGTGATCTGGTGGTATGTGTGGGAAAACGTGACCCTCTGTATGTTGTGAGGGTCATGTTCAAGGACCCCAGTATACCGGTTATCACATCGTGTCATGGTATTGACACGCTCATCGAACGTCATGTTATCAGGGAGAATTCCGACTTTTTCATCGATCGTATGATCGAGTATACCGACGCCATGAAATATGGTTGGGACTTGTGACCCAAAGGAGATTGATCACATGGATAAACATTTAGCCGTACTTGAGACAAAATGTCAGACTTGCCCATTTCTGCGGACGGACCGCGATGAGAGTCAGGGTAGAGTTTTCATATGTCAGCGTGCTGAGCGTGGTGCGGAATGTAACAGACTTAACCTTCCGTCTGTGAAAGCCCCGCAGAAGAAGAAACCATTACCACCGCTCAAGAAAGCCTCGGAGTTATCAACGCCTCCGAAGACACCAAAACCAAAATCAAAGAAGTCAAAAAAGTCGTCAGAATAATGGATAATCACATGCACCCAACTGGGTGCATGTGATCTATTCTTATTTGTGTCAATCTTCATCAACCTTGAACATGATCAGATTTCTGAGCACACAACTGTGCCACCCTGTCTGCGTGTTTGACACCGCCAGTGCGATCTCACCCTTTGCTATGGTGTACAGCCCACGATTAGCAATGTTTGAATTCTCATCTTTTGCAATCTTTAACATTATGATCGTGTTAGGTTTGAAGATATCATATTTCACACCTTCGATACCACTCACGATCACGCCACGTTGGTGTGAGTTACGCGCCAATATCGCCCCAATATTGTATACATTATTGGTCTCATCATACTCGTATACCTCTTTGTCACCAGTTGACGCATGTGAAGATGCTCCCATCATATCTTTACTGATCGGTGGTGAGAAGGTCATCTTATCACTGTCTCGTGCTATCGCACCTAGCGCGAGGCCATAATTCACATAGTTCATGCTCTTACCCATCAATTCTGACATATAGACGTGATTATCCAATCGCTCAATGTTGGAAAAAGCAGATACCTTGATGGACTTCGCGTCATTTTCGACTGTTGTTACACCCGACATCCCACCGACAGATATCGGTTTTGTGATCTCTAATGTGGTCAATTCCCACTGATCCGCGGACATCTCGTGTTTGTCCATGTATCGATTGAGGAGATAGTATACAGGATCATCAAAAAATTGGGTCACACCAGTTGAATATATGCCGTAATGATTCTGGAGATCGCGTATCGCACCTGCGATATTACGTGGAGGGATTATGATCTGGTCGTATTTCTCTGTATTGTCCGGTTTGTCGATTATCATGCTCTTGAATGGTGAGTTCGACATGATATAACCGATACCGGACCCGACATCTATACCCTCATCCTTTGACTTATTAGCAACAATAGCATTCAGAATCTTCTTGTTTGACTTGATACAATCTAGATTATATAATGTGAACATTACCTCTCGACTCGCAGTTGATTCAGCGCTTCCGGACCCAGCACTTGGATTATTACGATTTATGTCCTCCTCCATACCTGATACACCCTCTGTGAAGGTGCTTGGATCAAAAAATGGGAGGTATGTGTCCGAGAAGAGCATCTTCTCGGACGTTGGACTGATATTACCCTCTGAGTTATCGAAGGTGAGTTCCTCGATTGACATTACTACTAATATACTGTCTATGCACGACCGTATTGGTTCAAAACACTTGTTAGGTATGGTTGCAACAACCGTGTAGTACGCCATGAAGTTAGAATGATAGTCGAATTTTTTTGTTATGGATTTTATAGTCGTCGGGACGATGTCACCGCCATAGGCATTGATGATCTTGATCTTTGGTCTGTATTGGTAGGTGGTCTTATGCGCCATACTCTACACCCCTTTATTCTCGGTCAACCACATTGGGTTAAGGGAAGAATTTGTCATTTCCACCAATGCCGATAAGACGCTCAGTGCAGGATCTTTGATCTTCTTTGTCATCACCCCATTGAACAGCTTGATGTACTGTTTAACCTCTGGACTACCATAGAATTTAACTGACCGTATTGCTGAAAACGCACGTTCATACTTCTCATCTGTGTCATATACCGACCTCAGGTATATTTGACATACAGAGACCTGTGATAGTCTTCGAAACCGTTTGATTGACTCAAATAACACATCCAACTTGTCTTGTGGCTTGGACTGAATGGGTTTGGGTATATCTTCATATCCTTTGATAACCCTATTCGCAACAAGATACGGAAATAACAATGATCTCAACTCATAATCTTGTCTATATGATTTAATCCGTTCATCTTCATCACTCACAATCCTCAACCAGAATTCTCGACAATCCATGATTTTTATTGTCGAACTCTGTGTCCAGAGGATCCTAACATCTGGATTTATCGCGAAAAATAGACTATGCATCGGGTCGTATGACAATACATGGATATGGAGTTTCTTAGTCTGTGTCTCACACATCTTATTCATCTGATTCAGGGTGTACATAGCCACATGGCGATAAAACTCAGGATCTTCTGACTGAACTTCTGTCGGTACAATATAGATTGTACTTGGGACAACGTCGACCACAGTCTTGACCACACCCAAAATATCAGAGTATTTGGTGTACTGCTCCTGTTTGGAGCAGTACAATATGATCGAGTTCGACATCCGTAGATTATCATGATAAAAATGCCTATAATGTGCCATTATACCCAAGATCGCCATAGCAATTGACTTCTTTTGACGATCTGTAACATTCATCTGCTTGCGATGATATATCGCATAGAAAGAATCCAAGATCTTGCCAAGATCCATGACCAGGCACACCTTGTCCCTGGATTCCCGCAGCGCATTAAGCGAAGGGGAGAGTTTCGCATAATTAATCTTGTAGATGTTGGCGACCATCTCTGCGCTTAATTCCATTCAAATCCTCCGAAAACCATAAAACTTTTGTGGATCAATTTTCAAGTCTATACAGACGTTTCAGGCGTTTTGATCCATACACTCAGAGTGACAATATTTAGGCATCACGTCAAATACAATTCTATATTCAGGAGGGTTAAAATGGCCAGAATATTGCTCATTGAGGACCTTTTAGGGCGTAGTAAGGTGGGTTCCGCCTTATCCATACGTACAATAATTGAGGATCTAAAAAGGCGTTTTTATGAGAAAATACAGAAGACGGTTGAGATGCGGGTCATCAAAGACGGTGATAAATATTATGTGTTCCACCGCATTCCGTCTGAATCCAATGGTGATAAGTATGACGAGAAGCACCCGATATTCTATGACACTATTCTTGAGTTCTGGCCCTACACAAAGGAACTCAAGGATGAACGGTCGATACGATTATACGGTGTGAAGGTATACTCAAACAGTCCAAATTTCACATTCACCTTCACATACGTATTCAACTCATTTGGACAGCTGACCGATATAGTACCCAAGACCCATTATATGAAAGAGGCCCTAAAAATGCCAGCAAATGTCCGGAATACGCTTGGTCTCGTGTTCATAGAGAAAACTATCTTCTACAGTCTATATCATCTGGAGCTCACAACAGGATTTCATAAAAATAAGCTGGATGATTTCGCCGATAACAAACTCAAGGGTAAGGATTTTCTGTCAATGATCATGACCCAAGTCGAGAAACTTGAAGAAATCCAGGTGAACGAGAAGCGTGTACGGCTTGACAGAATGTCCGCAAAAGAGAAAGCTAAGGCCAAGAAGAAGATCCAGAAAGTCGATCAGGTGAAATCTAAACGATCAACCCGCGGAACAGAGGGTGTAAATGTTCTCAAGACCGGCAATCTTGAGTCAGATAAAGGTATCCTACGTAATGAGCTACGAAAAGAAGAGGCGCGAGACAAACCGACAAAACGAGACATGCTTGGACGAAAAGATCTGTTCAAATCGCCATTATGATGAATATTATGATACAGAATTCAAAGATATTATGAATCAGACGATGGAGGTCTAATGGCAACATCACAATTCTTCTCCGTATATGGGAAAAATATAGTAGTCAACTTCGCCGACATGTTTGGTGACAAGTTTCAGGTATTCTCGGAATTCTACACCGTGATACCGTCCAAAAGGACCTATCAGAAGATCGCGCCGTTTATTTGCAAGGAAAATAACCAATTTTTGACATTTGCCGAGGATCTGGCTGACGAGTTCATGTTCAAATATCTGACGGTAAAAATGGAGATCGATAATAATGGTCTTCGGGGAATGACCCCGAAGAATGCGATCGTCAAGATGATAACCTCGGTTATTGACGAGAAAATCACCGAAAGAATCAAAGAGTACGTGAAGAAGCGTAATAAGCAGAATGTGGATAAAAAGATTGAGAAAAAGATCGACACATATGACCTGTCGTCCACATTTCTGAACAGACATCATAACACGATGTACTGTATATCCGTGATCAGCAGGTTGATAATACCGCTCATCACACACTATGTATACAGGACACCAAATATCCAGAATGTGAATGATGTTGTCCTAGGGGCATTCATGGTAGCATTCAAGATCGCGCAGGCGAACACGGATATCGACATATATGCCAAACTGCACGCATTCGTGTACAGGGCCGTTCAACGAACGCTGTATTCTGACAAAGTGATGTGGAATAGGTTGAAGATACTCGGTGTGACACCTCAGACGGCATTGAAGGATGTGTTGGATAAATTGATCACAAATGTGATGCCGAAGTACATGTTCACGTCAAATATCGTGAATCTGAACTATGTCGTTATTCGCAAGAGCATAATGAGTTATACACTACGGAAAAAAGACCCGTATACATTGTACAGCCTTTCTGACTACGAGAATGTGTCATCAGATAATGACAGTATGTCGACAGACATGGACGTATTTGAGGCGTATAGCACACAGAAGGACGAATCTACGATATTCTTCATGAAATATAGCAATAAACACAATCTGGATACAATAATCCGGCGTGAGGGTGTTGAAATATGTGATGCTGAGGTCGATTTCTATCTCAAGACATGTAATTTCCACTCTATTCAGAAGAACTTTGTATGTTCCTTCATGTCAAAGTACTACAGTGGTATCGAGGGTATACTCGGTGGATGTACTAAGCGTGACTGGATTATACTGATGCTTATTGTGAAGAAGGCTGTGACAAAACTGAATCTGAACATACTTTCTGATGTGATATCTGCCGTCAAAACCGGATATTCATATCACAGGATGAGTCGGTTCATAGACGTCTCGATAACCAACAACGAGAAATACAAGACTCTGATAAACACAAAATACTCATCCATCGTTGGTATAATGAATCGGAAGAATAATATCCGGCAGATGGTGACAGAGATCATCAACAATTCTTATACCTACAACTCGTATGGTGATCCGCGCAATGGATCTGATCTCGAGAAGAATGAGCTACTAATAATCGACCAGATACTCGATTTTTACAACCTGATGGTGATGTAGCATGTATATCATACCACGCACGCCAATCATACGGTCGATTGGTGATGTACCTGGTATAGATGACCCTAGACGGGTTATTTTCATAAATCTCCATCCAGATCGTGGTGTATTCGGTAGTGTACATGATTTCGTGCTGATTAACTCCTGCCGACAGACTGGTTCTGTCGGTGGGAAATTGTCTTCTGGTGAGAGACTATACTCCTACAATGTGTATTTTGGGGTTGTGGCACTACCGTTTGATCATGATGGAGACCTCAATAAATTTGCCGTAGTTGACATACATGAGTACAATTTCACGAACAAGATTGTCAAATACCAGTCAGATCGTGAGATGACTGTCAATTTCTTCGACACATACTATGGTAGTGGTGCCCTGAAGTACCGTAATGGTGATGAAATACTTCCCTCAGACCCGAGATTTTACAATATTGATCATCAGATACTCAAGACTCGTACAGATAGACCGTTCCATGACGAGAAACATGAGCTGACTCCGTATATTGCTGGGTGGGCCGAGAAACACATGTTCGGTATGTCGAGATATCTTATGAGTGAACTGATTGATGAATACACGACTATAACAACTCTGGATATGAGTTTTGACAATGCTTTTGACCTCATATCCGGCGTGAATACAGATTTCAAACGTATTGTAGGTACTATCGTCAGTGATCTGGTATTAGCCTCATACAGGGCGATGATGACCGAATTCAAGGCTATATTCGAGTATGATGTCGGACAAAGGTTTTTCGACTATAAATATAGATTTGACATGGATAAATCTGAGTGTATCGACGAGATAATAAGTCTGTCGACCATGATAGAGGAATCGTACACGAAGATGCTGGAACTTGATCTCCGCATCAGGATATCAATCATTCATAATGAGTCGATGACGAGAGTTCGTGTCACGCCATTAGATCATGATGAGTGTTGGAAGAATAACCAATCTTCCTACAATATGCAACTTGTGATCTCGGAATCATTGTTTGAATGAATATTCTCTATCAGATCAGGAGGAAAATAGATGCAAATACGTCCATTGATCGATATCACAGGTAAGAGTGACCTGAGACCGTACGGTATAACAGAACAATTCCGAAGACTGATGATATTCATCGACCCAAAAGAATATGTGACTGGGACATTGTTCACAGCGAAAGCCATCCTCATAAGTTTCGCGATGGAGACTGGTATTGTGGATGAGTATGCCAAGGTGATGGGAATGCCGCACTCGAGAAATAATACCAGAATGGTATTACACACATACTCGTTTGACGTGGTACTTAACCACTATGGGTTGGATGATCTGAAAGGTGCGATTTTCACGTTAAAGAACGCATTTTCGACTGAGAATATCAACAACTATGACATGAATCTTGTTGAGAGACCAGAAGTTGGTTTCTATGACGTGATGGCATGCACAGGACAATATAATCTCCTTGGAGATTATGAGTTGTATGCCACGACAAAGATACCTCAACCAAAGTACTACACGATACGTCAACAGCAGGCACGTGAACATGATATATTCAGCATCTCAAGCGTCATCCACATACAGAATTATGAGGGTGATGAGCTTATCGATGATCATACTGATGTGATCGTGTTGGATAACCAGTATTATGATAGTATGATTCCAGACATACGAACAAAGATACGAGAGATGCAGCGTTCGCCATATGACAGTACACCATCTGAGATCATGATGCTATTCAATCCATCTGTACAGGCGATGTTTGATGGTATCGTGTTCATATATGAGACCGGCAATGGTTTTAATGCCGTTCAGTATAAGGATGCTGGTAATCCGCTACATATGCCGATGATGAAATACCGTATCAAGGATGCAGTATTACGCGATCTGAGGTATACCTCAGATCGTCTTAAGAACGAGATGGCACGGTTCGAGAAGAAGTTTGGCGCACTACGGATGTATTATGCGCCTAAATTTGGTGGTGATCGTATGGAAATCAAGTGTCTAGATTATACCGACGAACACCAACCGTTCCCAGGGATGATTAAACTTGATCGTGGTGCCACATCAGAGAGTTTTGTCGAGAGTATCGTCTCCCAGAAATTCGAGATTGGTGATGATGGTGAATGTTGATTCTACCATCAGATCGTCGTCTTGAGGAGTCTTGTGGATATAGGCGAGCATACTTAACAATTGCACCCACAGGACACATCAGACTGGATGAGATTAAAGTAAACAATAGCCAGCTGATAAAAATAACAGAATTTGGATGGTCTAACGGTGATATCGCATGTATGACGGATACCGTCAAAGCCGTGTCATCGTTCGATCATGGTCTACTACATATATCTGGTGTAACCGTACGTAGTGAGAATGATCGACCGTGGACCGAGTCGTTAAAATCAGTTAGTGGGATGATCTCAGATGGTGCGGAACTCAGGTATCGTAGGATGTACGATAACTCTTCATTCGTATGGTATGATGAGGTGTTTGAGAAGGACATCAATCTTCCTTTCGTGGATGTACTTGGGATGATCTCGACAATAGTGTCTGGATTCTCGATGTTATTACCATTCTCAATGATACTAATTCTTGATACAGAGGATGGTGTCAATGTCAGAGACGCTAAATTGACCTACAAAAGTCTTGGTATTGATATTGATCTCGGTAAAATATTCATGTCAGCGATCAACCTTTTCATGAGACATCTCATGTCAATGGGTGTCAAGAATACCAGAATCTATATCACGATAGGCGATTTTGGTTCTGGAATAATGATTGTCGAAAAGATTCATGGTAGGTCATTCACAATCAGACTAAATAACTCTGATCACGGGAATGTGATCCGGAGTATGTATGTTGCACTTGGACCGTCATACCCTTCTACAGAAGAGTTTCACACATTAAGATCCACAGGCATCCCAACCGTGTTTCCGTGTATGATTGATGAGATGGAGATGCGAGATTTCATCAGTCCCGGTAGACTCACACAATTTATCACTGAATATTCTTAACTCTGGAGGAAGATATTTGACAGAGATCCTATATGAACTGCATGAAAAATATATCGACCCATTGTTAAGATTTGGTGGGTTGTTCATTGGTGACGATCGTGTCCTCAGACCTGCTAATGCTGGCCCGGACCAAGTTCTCACATATAATAACAAGCAGATAGTTGTGGTAAGGAATGACGACGAATATGCGAAATTCCGTGCCAAACAGAATGATTTTGAGGTATTCAGTCCATTCCTAGTACAGAGGCACATGATATTGCTGGCGAATGTGATCAAACGAACGTTATCACAATTGGTGGATCCGTTGACCCAGAAACTCACATTAGTGAGATATGATGAGGATCTTGATGACGAATTCCTTGAGAATGGCACCAGCGTGGATGATGATGTGACATTGGTGGGGATGTTTCAGAAAGCCACATCAGATGGGCTCATAGAAGTCGCGTTTGGATATGTGGATGCTGCTGGCAACAATCTCAAGACGATTGTGTCACATGCGACCAACATACCAATTCTCAGCATGTATGGTGTATGTGTCAAAGCGATGTCAATGTATGTCGCGATGATGCCGATACCGATGAGCAATGTTGACATGGCATTTGTCGACATCTTGAGAAAACTCAACAAATATCAGATTCAATGGCGGAAGCATAAGCTTCATGAGGACAAACTTGCCTCAATGAATCTGACCGACATGTCTCTAGAGACGGACATGACCGACTACAATACAGCCGTCCCAGACTTCCAGAATGTCAAATATATACCATTCGATCAATTTGTGACCAAGAAATCGCTGAGATTCACAAAACAATGGGATGACCCACGTAATGTACTCACATTGGACTCATTCATGAATTTTCCAAAATTTATATTAGAGAATGTGAGTCACTCAAGTGATTCTGTTGTTGGGATGACATCCATCATCGATGAGACCATGTTTAATGATCTCGTATTCCTCTAGGAAGAATACATTCATACAATCCCATATTATTAACATGAGATAAAATCCATAGGAGGATAAAGTATATGATAACACTCAATAAAACCACCTTCAAGGTGATCAAGGACCTTGCAGAGAACATCAAGGATGATTTACGCTTTGTCGCGATCAAACGGTATTTCATCGACAAGGAAGATGACAAACACACATTCCATATTGGGGATCGTATCATGGTCATCAATGAGCTTGTGCCACTGGCATTGAATGATATCCATAATGGTATCTCAGAACTCGTCAATAGTGAGTCTGGTCATCAGATCAACATCACATTTGAGTACATTGATGATACTGGCACAATTCACCCGACACCGACCACGAATTATCCCGCGAAAGAGTGGGTGTCAAAGATGCTCGAACAGTCCAAGACTGGTGAATTTGACGATGACCTCACCACACCTTTCTTTGATCCGACGACCAAACAAGCTCGTAAGTACACATTGATTGAACTTCAGATCGAGAATGATGATTTCTCGTATTCCGCATGGTTCTTTGTTGGGAGTAAGAGCCAAAATCTCATGCATAAACTCAGCATTTGTCAGGAGTTTGGGATCGAATTGTCACGTTGAATAAGAGATAACAATCATGTGGGGTCATTTGACCCCACATGATATGTCTGTTATTTTTTTATCGCAGGCGGTTTAGTTGAGTTCTTACCAAGTATTGACACTATGAGCGGATTCTTGTTGAGATCATCCACGATCTTGTTGATCACCTTCGTCAATGCCGCTGGTTTCTCAGCCTCGTTCTTCACCTTTGGCTGTTCATCCTGTCGCTGGGCATACAGACCGGCATTGAGTTTGTCTTGGAGTGTCTTGTTCTCATGGATCTTCTTCATGTCCTCGAGGACATTCTGTTTGATATCCGTCTTTCTACCTTGGACACGGTCATTGAACATCCTTGCGAATATACCATACACGAAATGACCAGGTGAGAGGTCTCTCACATAATTCTCATAGAGACGTGCGATCTCATCCATATTATGCTCAAGATCCTTCCGTTGTGCCGGCGTGAGATCCTTATTGTTGGCAAGTTCATACTTGCAGGTCTCATAGATGCCAGCGATACGTCCCTCTGTGTCCGGATATCCGTTCATGAGATTCATGTGTGATGTCAGTACAAAATGGTTGAACGCGATAGCGAGATTCAATACTGGAACATAGTTGAGCCAATTCATGGTCTTGAGGTCGCATCCATGGTATTTCTTACCCAATCTCGACAACGCGGATGCTTGTGCGACACCCAATCCATACACCTGTGTGAAATGGTCGGCGAATTGTTCCCATTTCTTGTTCTTCTGGAGAAATGAGTTACCGACAAGCTGAAACAGGTTCGCTGGCACATTAATGATCATCGAGAGTGCCATGATACCTTCTATGATCGGTTTGAATATCCCCTCGAATATACCACCTATCCATTCTAGTATCTTGTCTTCGGTATCATCGTAATCCTCCCGATCGGCCTTACGGTTCATCATACCTTGTACCCTGTCTTTACCGGTATACACACGCGCTAGTTCGCTACGCGACATACCTATCGGGTCGCTACCCATGATCGCATTTCCGAGCGATTGACCGATCTTACCGCGTCTCTTGGCATCTGCATTGGCGGAGTTGAGGAACATTAACTGATAAATCCACCCAAATGGGTGTAACACGTAGTTGTAGGCGATATCAAAGAGATTCTTGGTCCAGATACACCAGAGGTTATGATTTATACCGGCCAACATATGTTGAAAACAGTGACCAAGCTCATGAAATAGAATACCCGCGATCTCCTCATCCGTGTACTCGAGGTCATAGAATTGGACTCCGAATGCCAGAATGAAGTGTTTTCCTTTGGGATTCACAAATTTGAAGCCATCTTTTGTCTCCACAATGTCCTCAAGAGACAGTCTATGCGTGTCATTCCACCGTGTGCTAAATCGACCACCATGACCCTTACCAACCTCATCCACAAGCTCAGAATCCCAACACATCGGTAGTGCGAATGCGTTCTCACCATCGAACAGTCCGATGCTACATTTCTCGAGGTTGAACATCTTGCAAAGATCCTTCTCGAACACTTTGAGCTCGTTCATTACCTCCTCACCGAATGCCTGACGGGCTTTCTTCTTATTGGAGGTATTTTGTACGCTCGCATATAATCCACGAATCTCCTTCACATGTGAGATCACGGTATGTTTAGCGTCATTATCATTACCAAAATACACCTCATTAGATCTTGTATTCGGGTTCATGAACGCTAATGATGATTTCTCATATATCATCTGGTGATCGACGATATCAAATTGTGTGACCTTGATGGCTCGATCAAGGTCTGCCATTATCGTACCACCCATCTCTCTGGTTAATTGGGTATTATTCATTGGTCGTCCTCCTGTCTTGACGATCCACAATCACGTACAATCTGTGACAATGCCATCAGTGCGCCATGGGATGTTACTAACGGATTCTTAACTCGTGGAAGTATCGTAGACACCATCTTTTGCGTTGATTCTGCGATATCACTCACAGACTTCATGTCAGATCTTCCAGCGGACACCCACATCGTGAAATCGAGATTCTCAGCAAGTTCAACAAAGATTTTCTCCATGTGGAACATTTTTGACCGGTTGCCGGCGATATATGTGCTATACAGTATGTACGGTATCATCCTACGTAGACCAAGTGTGGTTTTTGCTTCATATGTGCGCTTCGGTTCTACAGAACTGTCGGCTTTCACAAGGATACCGGTACGGCCGTGAAATACAGTGTCGATATACTTACTCGATTTTGGATCTAGTGGGATCATCTTTGAGTACGTCGCAAGTTCGGTATCGCTCATAGACGACATGATCTTTGCACACGTCTTCGGGTTCATGCTGAAGGTTCCGCCAATAGATCCAGACTCGACACAACCATAGAAGGTCGGGTCAAAGACCTCACGGAACATCGGACATGTCGGAGAGTCTGGTTGACAATTGAAATTACGCATGTTGAGTGAATTTCCACGTTCATGGATCATTGTCTTGGCAGCGATCTCGATGGTCTTCCATTCTCCGTCAAGGAGATCATTTGATAACCCTCGGTCTTCCATGTCAAACAGCAGTTCAAAGAGCGTAAAAATACATGTCTCACGTGAGATACGGTAGTTATCAGCTATTGCAGCTATCACTATCGCAGATAGTAATGATCCATAGATCTGTCTTGAAGCACTCATCCGAACGACTTCATAACTGAAATATCGCTCAGTATTACCATCTGGGGTACTACGCATGATCTCATCCAGTATGATCTTACGTATTGCTACTGGGTTGATGAATATCGTGATCGCAAAGTCGGCATTATTATTCAATGAAATCCAATTATTGTCGATCTTAAACTGTAGAGAATCCACATGATTCGCAAATTGGTGACCTACATAGTCAATGTGTACGTCAAAGATGGTACCACACACCTCTGGACTGAAGAATACGCTGATATTCTTGTTGTACATAGCGTTCTTGAGACCCTCACGGAATTTCCCAAGAACTCGCGTCATATATTCTTCTGAATATTCCTTGTTCTTGTTGTCCAGTGCAGCGATGACCCCAGATGTGGTCGTGGCAGCGAATGGGTCAAGTAATGCGTAGATGGCACCAATGACATCAGAGTTACTTGAGGAAATTGTACCAGTCTTGAACGTGTCTTTTAATCGCTCGACATTAGCGAGTATACGGCGACGGACATCTGACCGGTTAGGATCGATAAATCGTTCGACCGAGTCTCGTGTCGTCTCCGGAATTGTCTCGTTGAAGACGTTCAAATTAATCTTATTGTGGTTGGGGAGACTGATTATGAGAGAATCAGTACGTTCGATTTTATCCATATACGACATCCTCATTGATGATTTTGGTCTGAAAATACCGTGAAAAACATCTTTCACCCGATTATTGAGATGTTTCGGAAGATAAAAATAGAGATTTATAGGCCTAAAAACGCATATTTATTCGATCAAGACACCAAAAAGTGTGAGAAGAGTGGGTCTACAGGAGATTTTAATATGCCGGAGAAGAAAACCACGTACATACGTCGGTCCCAACTGATGCATCTGCTGTCGTCCCAGTGGGGAGGTAGCATACCATTCATCGTTCCACGTGGACAGAATGGGATGTTTGATGACACCTATGATGCTGATCGACAGTTATTTCGCATCAGATTATGTGGAAACCCAGACCACGCTCTTGATATAAATGCTCGTCAGATTTTGAGAATACGAGATGAGATGAGTAGGAGAGGCTCAGTGGTCGCATGTCCATACTGTGACTCTGGGAATGCACGTAACGCCACACTATTAGCAAGAAAGCTTAATAAGACTTCCGTACTACCGGGTGAGGATGTCGCTGGGTGGGCGATGTCAGATGAGGAATATAAGACATCAATAAAGGCTGAGACCGAGATTGCGGATGCTAGGACCAATATTCAGAGTCCAAATGTTTTGGAGGTAAAGGATATACCTCTAGAGCAGGTCATATCATCACAAGTCAATAATCCAAATCTTGAGATATTATCAACTGAAGATGCACCAAATATATTGCAAGAAGAAGAAACAAGTATAGATATCGTACAGGATTTCTCAGAGGACATGATAAACGATAAAGTCGAAATTATATCAAATGAACTGGAGGACGAGCACTTGTCTGATGAACAGGAAGAACGCCAAGCCTTCATGGCGACCGTACAAAAAGATGTGACGAAGGCGTACGACGATCTTGTCGCAAAGGTTGGATATGATCCTATCACCCCGATAAAGGTCAAAGTACAGAATAATGATGGCGGAACTTACGATTACGTCATCCGAACAAAATGCCGTCTATGCGGCAATGAGCTCGAGTATTCCTCCATAGAGGATATGCTCGATATAAATGAATTGAGTATTGAGGGTCATAATCATCCTCTCCCATTTCATAATTGTGATAAATGTCTTGAGGCGTTGAATAACTCTGAGAATGGTGATAATCCACTTCTTGTCGAGAGGATGACGGTGGAACTGGCCGCGGTCGGATACACTTTATTGGATACCTCATCACATATTTTGACATCTGAGTCTCAAGTGTCTGTGAAGGATACTGCAGGTGACATACAAACCGGCAGGTATGCAGACTTCAAACATCGTCTCCCTACGAGTGAGATTATTGGTGATACTCCTGGTTTTATTGATCATATAGTCGATGGACTACCGTCGGATGATACCGACGATTTCACAGACGAGGAAGAAGAAACAGAGTTAGATGATACTGATGATCCTGATGTGATGTCGCAAGATGAGATTGACGAGGAATTGATGAAAACACCAGATGAGGAAGAACCCGAAGCAGAGGAAGAACCCGAAGCAGAGGAAGAACCCGAAGCAGAGGAAGAACCCGAAGCAGAGGAAGAACCCGAAGCAGAGGAAGAACCCGAAGCAGAGGAAGAACCCGAAGCAGAGGAAATTGATATTCCTAGCTACGATGACCCGTTTGCTAATGCGATGGTCAAGAGTATGTATAAGAAGGAATCCTCAAAAAAAAAATTGAGTTAGATGGGGACACTGAGTCGGAGACGGAACCGGACTCAGATGAACCGATTGAAACTCAAGTAATTGAAGAAGAACCACAGGTTCAAGAACCCCCTAAAACTGACGCAGAACGCTTCGATGAGATGCTTTTTGGCGGTATAACTACTGTTCCGAGACCAACGGCAGGTTCGTTGATTCCGGATGACATGGTAAATACCGAGTTTAAGTCATCCTTGGCCTCATATATCGAGGAAGAGCAGCGTTCGCGTGAGAAGAAATGGCATGACTCAAAGGTCATAGAAGTTAGGGATCGGGTTCAAGATATATCATTCAATGAACTCATCGATGACGACGATCTGGTGACGCAGTTCAGGAAGTCAAAATTCGGTGAGATGGTGTCGATCATCGAGAGTACCACGAAGATACTCCATTCACTCAAGATATCAGAGGAGACATATCATCTACCATTCGTGGACTTCAGGTCTGGTGTGAGGGTGATATGTGTCGACACAACTGACGAGTCACAGATGAAGATCGATGTGGACGCGTTGGAGCAGAATGTTCCATTCTCACATACACTTACCACTGGTATGTACCGTAAAGTGATCATTTACTCAGATTCCTTGGATTATTCGAGAAAACGGTTCGCGGCCACGGTGAAAGCCTTGGTAAAGATTGTCGCAAGGGACTATTTTGATGAACGCAGGGTGATCAACCTAGCCGGCAACTACAAGCTGATGTATATCACGGATACAGCATATATCAGGGAATTTGAGGAGATGAACTCCCCATATCCATTTGGTAAACCATCCACACATCAGATCGGCATCGTCGCCATACGCGCACCTAATGAGCGTACGAGAAAGATGAATGTTCGTGATATGCTCGAGATGATGTCGAAATCGACGTCGAAGACGCAGGACATGAAGAAGAATAATCTCTACATGGTCGCATCCGCACGTTACATCGCCCTGCCAGATGCCAAAACAAATCAGATCACATATTATTTGACAGAATACACAGAGACCACATCGGCCATCGTAAAAGATGGTCTGAGATTCGTGGTCGGTGCAATATTAAAAGAGCATCTCACGCGATATCCGGGGATGATGTTTCAGGTCATCTATGAGCTGGACATATCATGTCTTCCGTCACCATCCGTCGAGATACTGTATGACAAGGATAAACTCTATGCGATCGACGTCCAAAAATTTGGGTACATAAAACGCCCATCCGTAAGATCAATCCAGGAAGATAATTTCCGACAGGATGTACGGCTATTTGTGACGGGTTCCCTGATATCACGATTTGACTCAGAACTCAGGTCATCTGGGTTTGACGTCACGAACGCGTTTCAGAGGGAGAGATTCATAGAAAGTCTCGGATACATCAAATGCTTCATCGGTAAGATCAAGAAGTTTGTTATCGATTATGGTTGGTTGATGGATGTCATGTCCGACACGGAGGTCATGACGATGCCACACACAGATCTGAACAGCTTCTTCTCCAATTCTGGTACCTTCGGGGACAATAACTTCGGTGAGAATTGGCTTCTGATGGCGATGATGTTAGGTAACATGTCCTGAGATTTGGATCCTCTCAGAGACACATTCGGTGTGAAGGACACACACCATACCCATTGTATGAACAAAGTCCCAAGGTCCTTGGAAGACCACTTTTGAACAAATTTGTCAAACAGTATAGGAGACGAATATGCAAAATTTCGACATGATGGCCATGATGAAGAGCCAGATGATGATGAAAGCCATGCAGGGCGGTGAAATTAACATTACAGAGATAATAAAGCTACAGAACCAGATGAAAATGATGGAAGCGATGACGTCGGGGCAGTCTCCCGATATATCTGCGATCCTGAAGCAACAACAGGACATGAAGCTCATGGAAGCTGTGATGAATGGTGGCGAAATTAATCTCGGAGAGATCATGATGCAACAGGCCAATGCCCAGATGATGCAGGATATGATGAGCGGAAAATCTGTAGACATGGCTGCCGTGATGAAGAATTCCATGAAGCAGAAAATGTTGGCCAACATGATGAGCGGTAAGGGCGACTTTGATATAACCGCCATGATCAATATGCAGATGCAGCAGTCGATGCTGGAGAACATGTTCGGTAGCGGTGATGGCGACAAGAAATCTGACACCCCCAAGAAGTCCGGTGACTCCAAGCGTGGGGAAGCCCTGAGCTAAACTAACTGTGATAACAAGGAGTCTCATACGGGGTATTCCCGTATGAGGCTCTTGACATATTTTTTACAGAGAGGTATGATATGGGACACATGACAGAGAAGAGACTACAACAACAGCGAGAACGGCGTAAGAATGAGACATCAGAACAGCGTGAGAGAAGGCTTGAGAGGATGAGAGAATATCAGAGAACCCATAAACGGGAATCTACGGATGAACAGAAAGAAAAGAAGAAACTCCAATGGAAGAAGTGGTATTCTAAGAACAAGGATAAGAGACGTGAAGATTGGAAGAAGTGGTATTCTAAGAACAAGGGTACACGACAGGAATATATGTCGAATTATTGGCATAATAATTCTGATATACTTAGTCCAAAAAATGTCGAACAATACTATCGAAGACGATACGGTATGTCTAAGGCTGAACATGATGAAATACGTCGAATTGAACGTTCTGAACGTGATCTACATAGAGTTGAGTATAAGCGCGATATACGTCGTGAGTATTATCGAAATAATCGTGAAAAAATTAGAGAATGGTATAAGAGATACATATTAAAACGCGGAAGAGCTATCGTCAGCAAGGTTAATCTCGACAACAGACTTAAAAAGAAGCGTTGGGCGCTTGAAAATTGTCAGAACCCAATTGATACATCTCATTTATCCGACGACGATATCAAACTGGTAAACGTCCATTTTCATCACATAGACCCATCTATTAAGACATCAATTCTTAGTAAATTAGCTGAGTTAGATACGAAAAAGTACATGGATGAGGCCAAGAAATGTGTCGCAGTGACGCCTGACATACATAGAGCGCTCCACCGTGCCCTCAAGTCAGATATCAACATCTATAACCAAATAATACAAGGTATAATTAACAATGATAGTACCACAATACGGAATCTATTGAAGGATTATGGTGAGAATATTGGGGATAAGAGTGAACGCGCACGTTCTGCGAGACGTCTATCCAACAAACGCTATCTGATCGAGAATTGCGTCCAGAATCGCTTCTCAACATCGAGAATCGGCGATGAAGAACTGAAGGACATACATTTTCATCATGTAGACCCGCACGATAAAGGATTCGATCTATGCTTCGAAACGCGAGGAAAGGAATTATCTTCCGATGTCAAGTTGGAGGCCACCAAGTGTGTCGCCGTGACGTCAAAAGAACACAACGAGCTCCACCGAGCCCATCAGGATCCAGATCTTGTACATCAGATGTTGACCATGATGATAATGAGCTCTTATCAGGACATGTCCGACGCGAGACTTGTGACAATATACGACAAACCGAATTTCACAGATATGACATCCGGTGTGTCGTATTTCATACCATATTTTTGTGATTCATGAGGTGTCCTTGAGTGGACACCTCATATCCGTATTTTTTGGCATATTTAATATCATATTATTGATATATCAACACACAAATGGGAGATGTGACAATGTCAAGGACGATTGAGGAGATCCGTCAGAGAAACCATCAGAGGTATCTGGAACGGATGGCTAAAGAGACGTACAAGGAGTACGTCGACAGGCTCGAGCGCCAGCGCGAGAGATCAGCACAGCGGTATGCGGAATTGTCTGCGGAGGAGTACGAGGAGGAATATGCGAGGACAAGAGAATATCTGGCTCTTAAGAGTGAGGGCCTGATTGAACCCAAGAATAAGCACCATCGGTATTATGAGAGATACCAGAGGTCACGTAGAAAGAGGTGGCACGATGGGCAAGTCTGAAGATACCTATCTGGCTGAGCGCCGGAGGAAGACTGAAGAGGAGAAACGGAAGACTCTGGACGAATGGGCCGAAGCTGAACGGGAGGCTAGACGTGCGGCGGCTCGGGAGTACTATCAGCGTAACAAAGAGGAAATCCTCAAACGTCAAAAAGAGCGTTTGGCGAAGATGACTCCTGAGGAACGTCTCGCGTATAACCAACGGCGCTATGAATGTCGCAAGAAACGTTTTGAGGTTAATCCTGAGCTTAAAGAGCGTGCTCTCGAACGTATGCGAAAATATTATCGTGAACACACAGAAGAAATACGTGAACGTTATCACAATTGGCGGGTTGAACATCGTGACGAAATAGCAAAACATCGCCGAGAAGTATACTATGCTGACCTAGATCAGACACATGAAAAACAGCGGTACTATACACATAAGCGTCGTTCTAGGTTAACTGAAGTTGACCGCGAGAAGTCACGTACCTATAACCAAGCGTATTATGAACGACATCGCGAGGAACTATGTGCGCGTAGACGTGAGTTACGACGCCTCAAAAAGAAACAGTCTACGACATAGACTATCAGACTGGGTATAATACCCAGTCTGATAGTTTTTTTTTTGGAATATTTGTGATCATGATCTTGATATTATGAATATATCACTACGGAAATAGGAGAATTATTATGGGTTGGATTACACACAAGAATCCAGAGTTGATGAAGCATCTTCGGGAACATATTCGCCCGATGTATGCCGAATTAGGGGTGTCACATGGGTTTAGACATGTCGACACCGTGGTAATGTGTGCGGAGTTCTATTTCAATGAACTTCGCAGGATGTTGTGCGATGCGCAAGACCTCAATATGGATATAAATGTCCTGATGGTCGCTGCGTATTATCACGATGTCGGTTTATCAGATGGTCGTGATGGTCATGAACATCGTGGTGCGGAGATATTGAGATCCCACACCGAGATACTGGAAGGATATCTCAATGATACTTGGAAGGTGATGCAGGCTGCGGATGCGGTTGAGGATCACCGTGCCTCGAGCGATGTGCAATGTCGGAGTCTGTATGGTAGACTATTGAGATGCGCTGATATCACACCTGGCGCCAAGGCTATTTTAAGAAGGTGGCTGGAGTCCGGAAGAGAGAAGCTCGGAAGAATATACACCCTTGAGGAGGTGTATGAGAAGGTTCATTCCAAGCATGGTCCTGACGGCTATACTTGGAAGAATCTACAATTACAGTTACCGAATGTCCTGAAAATACGTGATGAATGCAAGAAAGTGTTCGGAAGTATCGAGGAATGTGGTAAGATGTACGACATTGTACTTGCAGAACGCGGAAACTGAGAAGGCCGTATGACAGAAAGGGGTGTGAATCCCCTTTCTTTTTGAACTTTTTTGTCACTTCATATTATGATACTGTAAGGAGATATGATATGGGACTAAAAGATGCATTACTGGGTTCACCGACAAGCATGTTCGCTGACATAGAATCCAGGGAAGATAAACCAGTTGCGCCAACTGGATTCACAATAATCGATACTTTATATGGGAGTGTAGAGTCGTCTGTAGATGATTCAATACCTGTATTCTCGGGTGGGCTATATACACGCTTTGGGATGTCCGCCGGGGAGAGTTCCACAGGCAAGTCGACACTCACAATCCAGATGGCATGTGCGTCCGCGGACTGGTGGAATGAGCACTACAAATCCAAGAATGGTGAGGAATTATCAGATGTCGTATTGTTCGACTGTGAGAACAATACAGAACTCTCACGTGTTATGTCAATAACAGGATGGACATCTGAGAAGATTCAGAAACACTTCATACTGTCAAATATGACTGATATTATCGAGATCAACAAGTTCTTGGTCAGTTTAGCGGACATAAAGAAGAAATCAAAAGATAAATACTATGTGAAGACTGATCTGAAGGACTTCAAGGGTGATCCATTATGGACCTGGATCAATACATACGTGATCATCGATTCTGTGGCCGCGCTGAAGGGTAAAACTGATCTTGACGACTATGAGCGTGACCGTGAGGGAAACATCAAATTTGGCGACCAGATTGGCGGAAATATGGATGCCATGAGGTCTGCAAAAACGATGCAGGATTTCATCGTTAAGATTAAACCGATACTCGACGAGGTTGGTATATCGTTGATAATGATCAACCATATCATCAAAGAGGTGTCGATCAACCCGTATGAGTCCCCGAAGAAGGTTCTACCATTCCTGAGGGCTGGGGAGAAACTTAAAGGCGGTGCATTTCTTGTGTATCAGGCATTCTCAATATCAAATCTGATCGCAAAAGAGAAGTTGGATGCGAAAAACCCTGTATACGGTGATGATATTTATGGTATCATATCAAACTTTGGATTGGTAAAGTCAAAGTCCTCTGCTGATGGGGTATACTACAGGATGGTGTTCAATACATCAACTGGTTATTCTGCACTATTGAGTGATTTTGACTTCCTGTATGAGAACTCCTATGGTATCGAAGGTACATCAAAAATTGTATTGACGATACTACCAGAGATCGTATTCACACGTAAGACTCTGTATGATACTTGTAAGAAACATCCGATATTGGCGCGCGCGATAAAGTTCACTGCAAAGACCAAGATGATACATGATATCAAGATGCGTGAGAAGGCTCCAACATTGACACATTTGAAAGATGTAGATCTGTCTGCGCGTATCGCGATGATATTGTCGTTCACCGAGCCGTATCCTGGTATGGAGAAGATGATGAGCGTTGTCACGGATGACGAGACACTGAATCTCATGGCGCGTGGACTCCCAAAAATTGATAATACAGACATTGACCGTTCAAATGCGGTACCAACATCTGACTACATCAATGGATTCGCCCCGAATGAGGATGGATTCAGGTATATGCCATCATTATTGGCATTTTCTGGATTCAATCACATGAAAATGCCGAAAGACACATACGTTGACATTATCGACAAGGAACTCGGACGAACATTCAGGATGCCAATATGACAGATGATGAGTCAGGAGATTTTTCTCCTGACTCGTTGTTTCATAAATTTACAATCCACATCAGACTGGGTATTATACCCAGTCTGATAGTTTTTTTTTTGGAATATCTGTGATCATGATCTTGATATTATGAATATATCACTACGGAAATAGGAGAATTATTATGGGTTGGATTACACACAAGAATCCAGAGTTGATGAAGCATCTTCGGGAACATATTCGCCCGATGTATGCCGAATTAGGGGTGTCACATGGGTTTAGACATGTCGACACCGTGGTAATGTGTGCGGAGTTCTATTTCAATGAACTTCGCAGGATGTTGTGCGATGCGCAAGACCTCAATATGGATATAAATGTCCTGATGGTCGCTGCGTATTATCACGATGTCGGTTTATCAGATGGTCGTGATGGTCATGAACATCGTGGTGCGGAGATATTGAGATCCCACACCGAGATACTGGAAGGATATCTCAATGATACTTGGAAGGTGATGCAGGCTGCGGATGCGGTTGAGGATCACCGTGCCTCGAGCGATGTGCAATGTCGGAGTCTGTATGGTAGACTATTGAGATGCGCTGATATCACACCTGGCGCCAAGGCTATTTTAAGAAGGTGGCTGGAGTCCGGAAGAGAGAAGCTCGGAAGAATATACACCCTTGAGGAGGTGTATGAGAAGGTTCATTCCAAGCATGGTCCTGACGGCTATACTTGGAAGAATCTACAATTACAGTTACCGAATGTCCTGAAAATACGTGATGAATGCAAGAAAGTGTTCGGAAGTATCGAGGAATGTGGTAAGATGTACGACATTGTACTTGCAGAACGCGGAAACTGAGAAGGCCGTATGACAGAAAGGGGTGTGAATCCCCTTTCTTTTTGAACTTTTTTGTCACTTCATATTATGATACTGTAAGGAGATATGATATGGGACTAAAAGATGCATTACTGGGTTCACCGACAAGCATGTTCGCTGACATAGAATCCAGGGAAGATAAACCAGTTGCGCCAACTGGATTCACAATAATCGATACTTTATATGGGAGTGTAGAGTCGTCTGTAGATGATTCAATACCTGTATTCTCGGGTGGGCTATATACACGCTTTGGGATGTCCGCCGGGGAGAGTTCCACAGGCAAGTCGACACTCACAATCCAGATGGCATGTGCGTCCGCGGACTGGTGGAATGAGCACTACAAATCCAAGAATGGTGAGGAATTATCAGATGTCGTATTGTTCGACTGTGAGAACAATACAGAACTCTCACGTGTTATGTCAATAACAGGATGGACATCTGAGAAGATTCAGAAACACTTCATACTGTCAAATATGACTGATATTATCGAGATCAACAAGTTCTTGGTCAGTTTAGCGGACATAAAGAAGAAATCAAAAGATAAATACTATGTGAAGACTGATCTGAAGGACTTCAAGGGTGATCCATTATGGACCTGGATCAATACATACGTGATCATCGATTCTGTGGCCGCGCTGAAGGGTAAAACTGATCTTGACGACTATGAGCGTGACCGTGAGGGAAACATCAAATTTGGCGACCAGATTGGCGGAAATATGGATGCCATGAGGTCTGCAAAAACGATGCAGGATTTCATCGTTAAGATTAAACCGATACTCGACGAGGTTGGTATATCGTTGATAATGATCAACCATATCATCAAAGAGGTGTCGATCAACCCGTATGAGTCCCCGAAGAAGGTTCTACCATTCCTGAGGGCTGGGGAGAAACTTAAAGGCGGTGCATTTCTTGTGTATCAGGCATTCTCAATATCAAATCTGATCGCAAAAGAGAAGTTGGATGCGAAAAACCCTGTATACGGTGATGATATTTATGGTATCATATCAAACTTTGGATTGGTAAAGTCAAAGTCCTCTGCTGATGGGGTATACTACAGGATGGTGTTCAATACATCAACTGGTTATTCTGCACTATTGAGTGATTTTGACTTCCTGTATGAGAACTCCTATGGTATCGAAGGTACATCAAAAATTGTATTGACGATACTACCAGAGATCGTATTCACACGTAAGACTCTGTATGATACTTGTAAGAAACATCCGATATTGGCGCGCGCGATAAAGTTCACTGCAAAGACCAAGATGATACATGATATCAAGATGCGTGAGAAGGCTCCAACATTGACACATTTGAAAGATGTAGATCTGTCTGCGCGTATCGCGATGATATTGTCGTTCACCGAGCCGTATCCTGGTATGGAGAAGATGATGAGCGTTGTCACGGATGACGAGACACTGAATCTCATGGCGCGTGGACTCCCAAAAATTGATAATACAGACATTGACCGTTCAAATGCGGTACCAACATCTGACTACATCAATGGATTCGCCCCGAATGAGGATGGATTCAGGTATATGCCATCATTATTGGCATTTTCTGGATTCAATCACATGAAAATGCCGAAAGACACATACGTTGACATTATCGACAAGGAACTCGGACGAACATTCAGGATGCCAATATGACAGATGATGAGTCAGGAGATTTTTCTCCTGACTCGTTGTTTCATAAATTTACAATCCACATATTATTAGACTGGAGGGAAGGAGAAGAAGGATTTGTTCTACCTTTACCTCACATTTTTAACCATAGGAGAAATTAATGGCTGAAGAAAAGAAAACAGAGGGAAAAGGTGATTTTAAGGATTACCAGTCACTCAAGGTACACATCGACATCTGGTGGAGTGCCAAAGACTCCGGTCACAATTCGTCATTGAGTCTGTATTTTGACCGTACTTACGTGGAATTCAACTTCAAGGAAGTGACCGGCGGACAAGAGTGTGTCCAGGTGAGACGTCTGCGCAAGGATCAGGTGTTTGTGATGAAAGAGATGCTCGAGTCGGTGATGAAAACTCGTCGATCATGCGCCACATTAGCCGCTCTACAAGGTACTTTGGTATATCCAAAGATCAATGATGGGGACCTGTCATTCGAGACCGGTTACTTCTCAAAAGAAGCAAGTGGCATGGTGATGACCGGCGGTGTCCGTATTCATACCGTGACAATCGATGATATCGAGAGGGTCGCAATCTCCACCAAGGGAAAAGACAATAAAGACATCACCGTCGTGCTCGGTAACCACCTCATGTCAAAACATCTGGAGAAGATATCCGAATACTCGGTAATTGACTTGTACGATGTACCTTTCTACCGACTGTGTCTTGAACTTGATAATGCATTGAAATGCACCTTGATGTATAATGCGATTGACAAGATCTGGCAGCGCATGACCAGTCAGGGTAAGGTTGAAGGTGGTTCTGGTGGTAAATTCCTTGGATTCTTTGGTAATAAGTCCAAACAATCCCAGACACCGAAAAATGCCGAGATACACACCTCGACCGGTGAGGAAGGTGAGAATATCTTCGACGACGCCGAATTCTAGGGGTAGAAACGTATGGTATACTTCATTGTGGGATTAATATCCCTTATACTCGGCATAATTCTCGGTAAGACTGTATTGAAGGGTGGTATTCAGATGATACCACCTAATGCACCGACGATGGATATGTTGAATCATGTGATTGTTGAGGAATTCATCAAGGTAATCCACAAACACATGGTCGGACTCCAGACAACAGGTTCACCTGTGAAGTCGTTTATAAATGAGATGAGTAACACGAATTCTGTCACAAATTTCGTGGCGACATTTGTACTCACCACAATATCCAAGCTGTCTCCGCAGATGGTCAAAATATACTATCTGTATCGAAAGAATTCGCTCCCAATGGACAAGGATACTCCGAGAAACGATATAGCACATAGATATTCTGGTCTATGTGAGCATATCGCTGAGATGTGTACCGTCGGAATACGTGTGATGTGTCTTGAATTTGCGACACTGCAGTCAGAAAATCCAGGTGTGTATTCTGTGGCCGAACAGGAACGTGTGAACTCGAAATTGTTTGTTGATATCGAACGACGAATCTATGATATGTATGGCTTCTCGAATAAGAAACCACAGGCATAAAAAAGAGGGGAATTAAGACCTCCGGAGTATCATCTCCGGAGGTCTATTCTCTTTTGTCTCAATCAGTTTATGAATATTAATGATCCACTATACTTCTGTGTGGATTTCTGAACAATGAGACTGTCTGCATGTTGTACGTACAGCCTTACTTAAAGTCATTCTCCTTTCATATTATCATATTGGTCAAACTTAAAAGATCAACATAGGAGGTCAATTTGGGTTTATCACGAAGAGATCTCGAGATGATGAATAAAACATTCTCGGGTAAGGATATCGATAAAGCCTTTGGTATCGGACTATATTCCACACAGAAGTATAATAGTGGATCACGTTTGGTACTCTTTAATTCTCAAAAACAACAAGCGGTGATACCATGTAAACCGGAGATACCACGATGGTATACTGGGTACGAGTATGCCTTTGGTAAGTATTCTGATGCCAAAATACAAGCCCGTAGTAATTATGACATCATTGACATGATACCGAAGTTTCCATGGTTACCACGGCATATCTACACACTTGTCTTACGTGACCGTATGACTGGTATATATGATGCGATGGAAGTCACACACAATATCAATTACTCAGAGACACATGGTCAGGTGACAAAGCCTACTGAGGTCGATATGCGCGGTCAGGGTGGTACTATTGGTGTTGGCGAATATATCAGAAAACCGGTCACGATTGATGATGATGGTAACTACCGATATGGTATTAATGCGAAAGTAGCACAGATATCCCTCTCGGAAGTAGAAGAAGACGGGTTCATGATATCGGATGAGTTCGCTGAGAAGACAAAGATAATGCAGATGGATGAGCAGAGCATGTTGATCAACAATAATACCCTACTCACCAATTTGTATGGCGATACTAATGACTATAAGTCATTTCCTGACATCTTGGAGGATGTGAAAGACAACATCCTCTGTGCCGAGAGGCAACTGAATATCGCATATGCGTCATCCGAGATGACGAACAAGAGCCTGACCACAAGATTACAGTCAGACACGATCGTGCATGGGTATGGTAAGGTGTTGGATATCAATGTCTTTGTCAATAATGAGGCTGAATTATCAGAGAATTTCAGCAGGAATCAACTCACGAAATATTGGGTGGCGTGCAAGATGTATAACCAGACTATCGCGCGGGTTCTGAATGGTATAATACGTGTCAAGAGCAATAACGTGACCTTCAGACTCAGGATGATGCACGGAAGAGCCGTGGATTTCATCAATCCAAAGATGAGATTCAACTTCAATGGTGACATTGAGTTCGCATATGTCAAGATTCTGTATGGACGTGAGACAAGTCTATCTGACGGGTATAAATTGACCGACAGACATGGCTCCAAGGGTGTTGTATGTCATATTGTACCTAAGGATTTCATGCCACGGGATATGTGGGGTAATGTAGCCGATATTGTACAGAATGCCCCATCAGTAATCGGACGTGAGAATACTGCCCAAATGTACGAGCAGGAACTGAATTTCATATCATTTCATGTGCGTAAACAGATGGTCGAAGCCGCAGATCAGGGTATTGCAAAACAATTCGCAATAATGCGTGAGTTCATGTCAATCGTGAGTGAGGACCAATGTGCAGAACTAGAGAAATTCTGGAAGTCTATGAACGATTTGGACAAGCAGGAGTATATCTTGAACGTGATCGCCGAGGGTTTGTATATACGACAGGGTCCGTTTGATGATTGTGTCACACTCGAGAAGATGGACGAATTATACACGAGATTCGGTGTGCGGCCAGAGCGTGTGCGTATAAAGAAGGAATTTCTGAAACATGGGATGTCTGATATATATATTACAGAGAAGAAACAAAATAATTTGAAAAACTATGCATTTGAGGTGAACAAACACGGTGAAATCGAGGTGCCGTTAGGCGTCACGAAGAATGAGGTAGGAAAGGATGAGTTAAATATACCTGGTTACAGTGGCGGAAATACCACTTATGTGAAAGGTCAGGATGACGAGATTCGTCGTCTTGAGGCTGACAAAAAAGGTATATTACATCAGGTATCTAAGAATCCAAACTCAAAATCATTGAATGACATGCTTAAGGAATTTTGGACCGAAGAGACCGAGGTCATAGATAATGGTGAGACAATCATTCGGAGTTATCTAAGTAGGAGACCAGTCGTAATTGGCGAGAAGTACTTTGTAATACTTCGGCATGTTCCTGACGGAAAACTCTCTGCAAGAAATCTCGGATCGACATCAATGCTGGGGTTACCGAACAAACCTGGTAAACAGAGATCGAACAACTTCACTGAGACTGCAGTAAAAATTGGTGAGATGGAGTTGAGTAATCTTCTGTTAAGAATACCACCAGAGAATGTATTCAAATTTCTCGCCGGTGTGTCAAAGAATCCAGTCGCACGGATGAAGATTGCGGAAAAACTGTTGTATGCTGATCCGTATGAGATGCATGACATTGACATGTCATACGAGGATATCATGGATGATATTCCGACGAAAGTGTTGTTCATGTATCTCTTCTGTATTGGTGTTGAGTTTATTCGAGATGATGAGGATGATATCTACACACCATTTGATGGTAAGCACCTGACAATGAAACAAATTCAAGAAATTGTTGACAAACATGCGCTTCTTCATCCGATGAGTGAGGAAGAGAAAACTTGATGATAAAAATGATGAAGAAAAATTTCTTCATCATTTTTTTTCTTGTGATTAATTTTACGTAACAAATTATTATGTGATCTTATCAAGAAGGAGACCATCATGGCGAAGAGAGCTGCGAAGAAAGGCAAGGCCAAAAAGGGCGGCAAAAAGGGCAAGTAAATTCGTCTCGATCTCCAGTGTCATAACGGAGACACTTCTCGCGCGCGGGAATATGGTGTCAAAAACCCCACACTGGATCATCATAGAGCCGAGTCTTGCAAGAACGGATTTCACCAGGGGATCACCGATCCCCTGGTGAATATTGTCTTCATATCCGAAACCTCATGATATGTCAGGATCCTGACGAAGGAGAAAAGAAATGCAAGATTTGAAGATTGAGATCACGCGTGTGACCATCGTCGTGCTCAGCACGATCGGTTTGGTTGAATGTATGAAGAATGCATTCAAACCGAAGAAGACATCGGTGTGGTGCCCGATCATGATCGCGACGGCACTTGTAGTGTCATTTGTGGAGATGTTTCTTGAACCCAAATACTTGGGTGACACCAAATTTCTCACGTACGCGTTTCTCGCGATCGCAATGTGTCAATTATGCTATGACACAATTATCAAAGGTCTGAAGGCTATCGTACGTGTGGTGGCCAACAAGGCCGTCGACAAGGTGGAGAAATCTACCGAGGACAAGCTCGAGGAAGGAGAATAACTTGTGGATCAAAACACGCAGAAAGTATTCACTATCGCGATTAATCGTGGTCTTATTCGCATTCTTCTGCCATACGTTGTATGCGCAGCAATCGGATTTGGAGGAGGCTTCCTCCTTGACAGATTCGTTAATCGTGGATATTCAGGACTCGATCTTCGAGAGCCTGAATCAGAGGCTGCGATTGCAGGAATTAGAGCTGAACTTGAGCGAGAAAGAGCTAATAATGAGCAACTTAGAGAGTACGCTCAGCGATATGAGGATAACTTTAACGGACTTAGAGAACTCATTGTCGCAGAAAGAGGAACTCTTGAATCGCTTACAGACTCTAATTCAAGAGGAACGGCGGCAAGCCTTGGAGCACTCGAGAAAGCTCGAAAAATCCAAGAGCTTTTGGCAAATCTTCTCGGCGTCTACAGGTGGATCGACGATCATCCTGGTGATACTTCTGATAGTTCTTCTATAAAATGAATAAAAAGAAAATGTCTACCGGGATATATCCCGGTAGACATTTTCTGTCAATGTATTAGTGAGAGTATATACCTAGACACTCTCGTAGAGCATCTTTTTCTTTTCTAGCATCCTGGATGATCCCATGAGTATTTCCATGGTGTCCTTAGCCTTCTGAGCATCCTTGAGCGTAACACGCGTCACCATACGTGTATCAGGATTCATTGCTGTGATACCAAGTTCTTGATGTGACATCTCACCACACCCTTTGTATCGTTTGAGCTCAACACCCTTACCTTCCATTGTGGAATCTATTATATCCGCAAGTTGTACAAGCGGTGCTGTATAGATGGTACCGGTTTTTATGCTATGAAGTTTAGGATCTGATAATACAATCTCTTTCATCCGTTTGAATATCGGGAGATATATATCTGTATAGAATTTCGGATCAATCTTCACAAATGAATGTATAAATCCTTTATCAAACTCTAATATTACATAAGATTTCGTTTTTTCGACAATCTTACAATCATATCCAAATGCTCGTAATTGTTGAAATTTGCCAGACAATATCTGATCGAATGATCGTACAATAAGTTCTAGGAGATTAGATTCGACATTCAATTCTTTGGCATAATTATCTACGAACGTGTTGAACCCAATCAGATGTGACAGAAACGCCTTGAAATCTTTGTTACTAAATTCTCTACCCTGATAATCCAATAATCTGAACATTTTCAGTGCTATCTCCATCTTGTAGTACTCAAAGTACTTTTCGTTGATGATATTGAGTTTACGTTTAGACCCTTGTATACATACCTGATAGAATGGTGGATTGGCGATAAACACGTGACCATTCTCAATTAGATACGGGTAATATGTCAGAAAGAATGTCAATAATAGTGATGATATGTGTGCACCGTCAGGGTCAGCATCCGTCAATATGATTATCTTGTGGAATTTGAGTTTGTCATAGTTGGTCTTTGATCCACATCCTATACCTAATACGGTGATGATTGACTCTAATTCCTCCGATAAACCATTGGATTTATTGGCCACATTCAATACCTTACCACGCAGTCTTAATATAGCTTGTGTGTTCGGGTCACGTGCCTGTGCCGCAGATCCACCTGCCGAATCACCCTCGACGATGAATAACTCATTCTTCATTGGGTTTGTACCGACACAATTCGTAAATTTCTTCAGATTTGCCTTCGCCTGAATCGAGGATTTCGTATTTGCGGGATCCATGGCCACGATCTTGGCCTCTTTGGCCGCATTTTCGGCTTTTGCCTTCAATACAGCGTATTTACACACCTTATCCATCTCACTCGGGTGTGAGTTGGCCCAATTTGAGAATGCCGTATAGACAGCGTCGTTAGCCACCTTGTATACCGTCTCAGATGTCAATCTTGACTTGGTCTGACCATCAAATAACGCATTCGACATCTCGGTCATCACGATCCCGACCACGTTGTCCACCACATCGGCACCAGATACCGTATATTTCGCAGATTTTGGTACATAATCATGGTTTTTGAGGTATAATGTGATCACACGTGACACCGCAGCTCTTGTACCATCGACATGTCTACCATGACCAGGAGACGGGAATTTATTGACGTAGCTCCAGTATAATTCCTTGTCGATGTCCTTGGAGAACAACAACACCACGTCCAACTTGATCTTTGATATCGGATCGATATGGTGAAACTCGAATGTGTCATCGGTCATGGGTTTCACATGTTTATGATGCATCATCTTATGTAGATAATCCTTGAATGACCCTGAGAAGAGGAATGTCTTTTTCTTACCATCTAAAGTAAGCTCAATCCTTGTACCAGGATTCAGGAATGCCAACACATCGAACACATCCTCAATCTCATCTGGGTCAAAATATGTCCCAGTATCCTCAAACCCTGATTCCTTACCAAAGAATATGTCAAGAGAAGGTTTCATCGTGACGCGGGTACCATGATCTGTCCCAGAATATGGTTTGATTGTGAGATTAATCTTCTCACCTTTCTCGTATCTTGCATTCAAGATTGATAACTTACCAGATTGATCTGGTCTTATGACCTCAAAGATCATGTAGTCGGATAGAGCATTACATATGGCGAGACCCATACCATTCGCACCAGAATGTGTGCTGTATGTGTCCTCATTGTACTTAGACCCAGAGTAGATGGTCGTGACAAGCTCATGAAGTTTGGCTAATGGTATACCACGACCATAATCCTTGACAGATATCTCGGGTATCTTGGAATTAAGGTGTACCTCCACCTTATCAGAATGACCAGAAGACACTTCATCATTCGCATTCTGGACAAGTTCGAGTACCATCTTATTGATACCAATCTTACCTAATCTTTCTATAAATGTGCTGGGCCTGAGCCGGATTCCGCTTTGTAGCGTAAGAGTCTGTATGGATGACTCATCATACTTCATATTCGACATTCATTCTCCTTAGACGTGATATCGCGAGGTTTATTCACATGTAGATTTCATGATCATAATATCAAAAATAAAGAGATGCAGTTGTAGGATGGGGACTCACCCATCCTACAACCATCATTATTTAATCGTCATCATAGTCTAATGAATCTGCCATGTCATCATCATAATCGTCATCGTCTTCCTCATAGTCTTCGTCATCCTCGACGTCGTCTACATCATCATCGAGGTCATCGTAATCGTCATCTTCCTCATCGTCAAGATCATCATCCTCATCATAGTCTTGGTCGTCGTCATCCTCGAGAAGGTCATCATCCTCGAATTCATCCTCGTCGTCATCAATCCTAATCGCCATTTGTAGCCTCCTAATTGTGGTTGGAAAATATATCTACTTTTACCGGTAGATCTGATATAGGTATTTTATACACCTTAAATAATTTATTTCGGATATCTTCAGGATTCAGATTCACGATATTACACCAGAATATAAAATCCTTGCTATATAGGTCTTTTATCGCGATCCTACGATCTTTCTGATTTGTAGCATTTATGACATCATATAGGAACTGTACCACGACATTGACCGCTAGTTCGATATATGGTCTAAAAGATCGTGGTGCATCCACAAAGAAGTTGAACGATGACGAGTTGGTATTTACTACCTGTATGTTGAGATAATGATGCACATTCTCAGTCGGTAAATCTTCATTATCAATGACGAAACTCACTTTACTCATATGATTCTCGATCGGTCGAATTGATATCACATATAAATTGGTTTGACACATTGGTATATTATCACAGAGGTATAATATGGATATTAAAATCATACCTGACGTGTTACCAAAATGGCGTCAGACTTATCTTAAAAAGACTGGGTACGATCATCCATCCAAGAACCCAGAGGTCAAAAAGAAGAAAGAAGGAAAATGTGTATTTACCAATAAGGTGATCATGGATAAATGTCATGCTGAATATAAGGAGAGAACTGGCTATGACCATCCGTCACAGAATCCTGACGTCAAACAGAAGAAAATAAAGACTTCTCATAGAAATTGGGGTACAGATTACCCTCAACAGAATTCTGAGGTCAGGAATAGACAGATAAAGACGTGCGAAGAGTTATATGGCGCTCCAACCCCATTTGGATCACAAATCATCCTTGATAAAGCTCGTAGGACCGTGATCAACAACTATGGTGGATTAGGATTTGGATCACCAGAAATAAGGTCTAGAATCGAGTCTACTTATCAGTCATCAACAGGATATGATAATCCGTCCAAAAACCCGGATGTGAAAGCGAAAAAGAATGAGACACTTGTGGATACCGCATTATCTGGCGGAAATGATAATGTGGTCATCGATCATAATAATACAGCAAGAATAGTATCATCTCAGAACGGAAATAATTTCGAACACAGGATCTATGATAGACTGAAGCTTGAAATGTATCAAGATTTCACTATAAACACAGTATTTAACTGTATGGAGTCTGATAGACATTGGTTTACAAATAGTCATAGATGGGATATGATAATCTTTAAGAAAGCCAATCCATTCATATTCATCGATTGTGATGGATCGTACTATCATAACATCTTCGAGCATTCATCAGATGGTATCCATAGTTCAAATCCTATTGAATTAACAGCTCAACGTCATCGTGATTTGAATCGGGTCAATAATATACCTCCGAACTCTTATCTTGTGATTGTGTATGAACGAGAGTCTAAAAGTGATATGTTAAGAGAAGACACCTGTATCCAACACGTTATAGATCTGATACATGGAGAAGAAATCTCCAGAGATAATCTGTACTTTAAGACATTATTTCAGTTTGCTATGACGATGAAGATTATGTCTTTTGGAGAACAACTCTGGAGAACATTTGGCGGGAAGGAGATATTCAAAATACAAGATTCTGGCCGGACTTATGCTGCAAAAGATAGTGACTTCCATTTCAAAGTGTAAAAGAAAATCCGTGTGAATACCACGGATTTATCTTTTTTGTCAATCTTGATATGGTTCCAGGAAGGATACCATATTGGTCACCTGGTCTTTGATGAGACCATATTTGTCCAGAAGACCGTCACCGGATCGGTCGACGATCAACATTCTTGGGTTCAAAGCATGTCTAAATATCATGGATTCCGTTTTTGTTGGCACCAGAAAGAATGCCAGGACATCACCATCAAAGTCGGCTGTAAGATTCTCTAATATCTCCAGAGAGATCTGTATCACAACTTGTCTTGGGTCTGGAAGTATATCCACGACCTTCAGCATGACGATAGAGCCTAAATCCATGCTTGGATTCCTGTTGGCCATCACCCATAGACCATCTTTGTGGTTCTTTATCAGGTCTTTCATTATCAACCAGAGGTCCTCATCACGTTGATCCGACAACATCGCCTGGTCTATGTGCTGTTTCAGCTCATAAACGGTCATGTTTGCGAATTTCTTCGTCACGGTACCTCGCATCGCGATGTTCATGATCTGGAACATGAACATTTTCAGGAATACCCTGTATGGGAATACTATATGGTCAAGACCAGCATTCTTACCAGTCAGACTGGTCACGACAGCCCTTGCTGACCAGTTACACCTGCTTCCGAGTATCATGTACCGTATATGGCGCTTCTTACCAATGAGTTTTCGCGTCATGGTCATGTCATAGAGCTCTTGAAGGGCCTCCTGGATGGCATACAACACCAACGCAGGTCCACCAAGTTTCAGATACTTCCCAGATTCGTCGCGTAACAGCTTCAGATTGTGTAGTATTGTTGAATATAATGCATTCACACGGTCGTAACTGAACATCTTCTTCTGCGCTGACGCGTATGCCGGCCTCAATAGTGTGGAATAGACAGGAATCTTTGACACGAATATCCTGTCGATGTTGGCAAGCAGGAACTCCGCCTTCTCCGTACGTTGAGGTGACCGTTTTACTCCCTCATAGTGTCTGACAATCTTCTCGAAATCTTTTATGAATTCTTGCATTCCGATGTTCTGGTACGGAATCCTCTTGGCGTATTGTTTTGCATTGTTCTCTTTTGCGACACCAAGACGAACCTCACCCTCGAGTGACACATTTAATGTATATCCGACGATCTTTTCCAGTGTCTTAGCACCGAAGAACGAGTTCATCATCTCATATGCTGATGGTAGCACGACTTTGAATGGTTCCAGGTCAATCCAACCAATACGTAACAGATCCATACCGAATTGATCCTTACAAACCGTATTACAGTTAGGACATAATTCATCCAAATGTAGTTTTCCAGTGATATTTCCACAGAAACAAGAATATTTGTTCAGTGTATCCTGATCTGTGGATGTCACATTACCTAGGTTTGGAGTGTATATACCATCGATCGTGGCTTTCATTGTGTTACGCTCAATACCATTTGGATTTGTCACCATGACTGCCTTATTATACGCTTTATCATATGCAAATCGCACATCCCAACTAGGCCATATTTGCTTCATATATTTCTCCTCTTGATAAGATAATATGAACATACACGTCGGGATTAGTGTCCCGACGTGTATATCATAACTATCTCCGGTTCTTCCGTTTTATGTCCCTGGGATCCCTCAGGATACCGCCCATCTTGCTCGGCGCGTCCGTGATCTCATGAGGTACGAGATCCGACGATGTGCCATATGGTGAACCATACTTCATCTCGCGATAATAATCGTCGAATGAGCGTTTATGACGACGATTTCCAGTGTAAGGTTTCTGCGATTGGTCGGTGTGATGATGTTCCATCCGAGGACGTTCTTTCTGGGTCTCACTAGGAGTTATCGGGTCTGGTTTCTTGGGGATCTCCACATCCTTGATGGAGAAAGTTCCGTCGACACACACAAAATCCACCAGATAGCTCATTGGGGTGAGTTTATGACCTATCGCCTCTGATTTCAGGGTCAATGTGTCACGTGAGGTCACCTCAAATGAGGTTACCACCTTGGTGGTGCTATCAAACCCAGGTATCTTGGACGATATTGTCTCGTATATTTTGGTCATCGGGGTGTTGTTGAACGGCACAGTCATCGTTTTGCGAGTGTAGGGGTGAGTTGTGTCTACCGAGAATTCACACAAACTGGCGACAATATTGTCAACGTGTTTGATCACTTCCTCGGGCTTCAAATCTCTCACGAGACCTTCAGCATGTTCCTGAATGAGTTTATTCAGTGTCGAAAACACGATCCTTACGTGGTCATCCTTAACGGTAAGATGAAATGCGTTCCTGTTGTCAACTATAACCCATCCTGATAATGTGAGTTTTGAAGGATTTGATGCGAAGGTGCTGTATCCAATGAGTTGACGTACAGCCTCAGAAGCCTGTTTCTCAAGCCGTTTTGCCTTCTTTGTAGCCTTACGTTTCCTCGCCTCAGCATCACGACGTTCACCCTCAGTCATCGGGCGGGTCTTCTCGACTTGTTCGGTCTTTTCCATGACACGTTTCTGGTCATACTCCTTACCAAGAGCGTCATTTATGTTGATCACAGTCGCGATGGTCTTCGTGGCCAATTCGGTCACAATTTTGATGAGATTCTGACGCGCGATGTTAATGTCCAGTTTCTCGGTGAAGAATGTCGACATCGACTTGTGGACAAGTTCTTTTGTCCGACGACGGATATGTTCTGTCGGGGTCTCATCCTCACGACACCCTATTATCATGAGCTGGCTCAGGATATACTCATTTACGAGGTATCTCAGGCAGTCCGACCCGAAGTCTTTACCCATATTCTTATTGAATACTTCATTCAGGTGTACGAAAGCCTTCATAAGGTTTCCGCCGATGTCGTTATGTGTCAGCATTGATATGAGAGACCCAAGATCCGGCTGCTTACGTTCAGAACCATCATCTGGCATGATCGACTTGAGGATCTCAGAGAATATCCGAATAAATGATGAGCTGAATGATAATTGGAGCTGTTTTTCGGCTGTTTTACGTGCTTTCGCGCCAGACATCACCTTCTTATCCATTGTTCTCAGGATTGGCGCATTCTTCTCCATCATGTTGGCGGCCACATTATCCATCCTCGAGATGAGGAAGTTTCTCGTGGTGGCATTATTTGGATCAAACAGCCCATCTAATGCCTTAATGGCGTCAAAATACCCTTCACATTCACCAGATTCGATCGCACTTGATAACATCGGGAGGAAATTATTCTCCGAATCATATCCTTTCTTCCACTCAGCAGGAAGATCGTTATTCTTCAATCCGCGGAGTGCATAGAGAAGATTATTAGGGAATATCGTGACATTGTTGAGGTTGGCCTTGATCGCATTGAATTCAGAGTCAAAAGAATCGCGCACGAAAGTACATATCGCATGAAAGAATGTAGTTCCAAGACTCTCGAAATACTGGCTTGTGAGCATCGACTCACGGCGATGTGCCATTATTGTCTGACGGTGTCCGTTAAGCATATCCGCGTATCTCAACATAGTCGGTACGATACCTTCTTGCTGCATTCGTTCTGTCGCATCCGCCATATCCAACCACCTGATATTCTCGATATCCTGGGCTGAATCATTGAGTATATTATCAAGCTCACCAAGGACATTCTCAGTCTCTGTGATAGCTTGATCAACCTCCAAGGTGGACACGAATACGAACGATTTTGTACGCTCGAGCATATCAATATCATTAAGTGCGGTCTCATTCAGAGTATAGTCTTTGTCAGACTTTATCGTCGTTATCAAGGTGTCGATGAGTTCTCTGAAGGATTTCTTCATCTCTTCATCGATTGATCCTGACATTATTGCCTGACGGATTGATGCGAAAGTTTGTATGAGAGTTCCATATATCATCCCACGTTTCTTCGCAGGTTCTCTCACACTCTTCTCAATCTCGTCAATTTTGTCCTTATTCTCCTTACTGACCTCTATCTCATTGACTTCGCCATAGAGACTGAGGAATTCAACCCTGAAGGCTCGGATTGCGGATGATGACACGAGTGCCAACAACGCACCAGATTTAACAATCTCTTTCACATCTTTACGTGCCACCAACTGGTAGGCTGCGATCATCATTATTGAGGATTTGCGGAGTTCGGCATAGTTTCTTCTCGTTTTAGCGTTGAACCGTGGCATCGCATCGATGATGTCTTGGCATATTTTGATTTTACGCTCACGGTCAGTATCGGAGAGTTCTTTGTTGTTCTTGTGACGGTCAATCTCGTCCTGCATGTCCTTGATGACTGAATCCTGATACTCATCGGACGTCTCGTGGTCGATACGCTTGATCTCATCGCGCGCACTCTTGACCTCAAGATTCCAGTTATCAGACACTGTCATTCCGGATGTCTTGAGGATTCGTATGTCGTCTGAGGTCAATATCGGAATACCATCCTTATCGACCTCAACCTTCGACATATCGATTTCCTGTGGTTCCTCACCGGCGAGTTCCTCATCCGGTGATTCGACATGTTCACCAGATTTGACGTCGTCGATACTGATTGTGTCAGGTTTAGGGACATCAGGCTCAGTCGACGATGTCTCAGATTTGGCCTCCTCAGTAGTTTGAGGGGCGGCCAACTCCGGAAGTGTCACCTTTTTGCACTCAGATTCCGGTACATCCGTTTTCGGAGTGCGTTTCCTTGTGGTACGCTTTTTGGGCGTCACCGATTTAGGATCCAAGGATTCCTTGGCGACAGTATCGTCACCACCTTCGACGGACAAATCAGGCGCCGTCGGACTCTCCTTGGTTGGTTCTTGTCCGACGACATCAGATCCACGATCTTCCTGTCGTCTTGCTTCGTCTTCAATCATGATTACTCTCCTATGAGACGGTATTATGAGTGATAACACACTCACCCATATAATATATAGACTTGGTTTCGTGATGTTGTAAATTTGATTTATGTCAATATTATCTTCATGTGACATCGGAGATTTCTCCAGATGAACTCTTTACTTGGAGGAACTGATATGGTTGGATCTGATGAGAATCTTACATCAGCCGTTCAAAACTATTGCACGACGTCTGCGCGTATCATGATGACGCACTCGCCGTATCACATGAGGCTCCTCACTGCCATATTCGAGAAATCTGGTATGATCAATAGGATCCGAGAAGATTCGTACGATTATACCTTGAAATTCCGTATAAGCGGCAAGGACTTCTATCGAATCGCCAAGGTTGCACCCAATAAGACGGTCGATGAGTATCTGACTGATCTCAAGAAGGTTGGCTTTGTCAAAGTAATGACATGTGTAAATATCCAGATATGGACATATCTGATAGACGGTTATCTGAGATCGACGACTGAATTCTGTCTTGATGGTCCATTGAAGCTCGATATTGCATCAGACACAGTATTGGTGACCATGAATGTGCGACTGAAGTGACATAAGATCCAGGGAGAATATCCCTGGATCTTATTATTACTCATACCATTCTTTTTGCCTCGTCATCAAGCCTCTCAAAGAATCTTGTAGATAATTTTGTGAGATCTGGACGATTCCTTATGGAGTCGCGTACACCTATGTATTTGTGGAGATATCTCGCGAATTGTTCGGCATCCAGATGATACTCGAAATGTGTGTTCATTCGGTCATCCAGGTATTCATACTGATCTGATTGTGCGAAATCATGTGCAATCTCAAATATCTTGGACATATCCCTCGATTCTAGACCGTCAATAATATCCGACAGATATTTAACAAAAAGATCGTCACGATTCACAATATCAGACACGTCTCCGTCTGTCTGGACCGATTTTTGACCTCCCGTTAGAGCATCAAAGGCCTTATCAGGATCTAATACAGTACCGTCGCTGAGTTTTCGCATGTTATCCGTGACAAAGTCGCGTTTGAAGAAGTCAACGATAGATTCATCGAAAAAATGATGTGAGAGTGCTAGATTTAACATAAACTCTGGTAGACCAGATACTATTGTCGAGTAGATTTGGTATAATAACAACATTGGGTCATTGATCTCTTCGGCAAAAACCACGCCGACATGTATGTCAATATACTCTGACAATTTGGACATCAGTGCCTCGGTGAGTGCACGTTGATCGGGTGTAAGTTTAACATACACCTCAGAGATATTGTAATCTTCGCCGACATTGAAGAGTTTTATCATCATCAGATCGACGAAATTGGTCATGTCGGCCTCAATGTTCATATTATTGAGATCCTCAAATTGAGTTCGAATTGCGTCAAACAATTCGCCCGGGGTCTCAATGTCGGCGAAGGTGTTCTCGGTCTGATCAGTTATTATGTCTTCCATATGGTTCAGGTCTCCAATTAATCATGATTCATACACATATTATGCAGTTGAAGGAGAATATTGCATGTCACAGATGATGTCCAATAAAGACGGGCGACAAGTGAATGTCACTGTAAACCACTACCATAACACCGTGCAGAAAGGAAGTGGTTTCGATCCTATTGGCACCATGATGCAGATGCAAATCATGGCAAGCCTTGCACGGCAACCGACCCCGGCGATAGCACAACCCGAGGTACTCCAAATTGAATCTGACTCTGACAAAATCATCATCGAAGAAGCTGACTATGAGGTGGTGGATGATGACTCTACTAAACAAGAACAACCGACATCGAGATTTGATTTCTGGGAACCAGACTATACTGCTCATGAAGCTTTGGTAGAGTTCTTGGAACGACCTGAGATACCCCACCAAATAGAACAAATGAAAGTGTGTTGTGGTATGTCTGGTACATGGTCCAATGTGATCATACAAGATCCACCACCGGATATAAGTTTTATTGTCAAATATGCTGGTGAGCATTTTGTAGAATCTATTGACGAATTTGTCAAGATTTTAGATGATGAGCATATAAAGATGCTCGCGTCTGACTTGGAAAAGGTAATCGAACGTGGGAAGGTTTTCGTCACGAACAAGGATCTCATAGACCATGGTATCGTAATTGCGGATCGCGAGACATTTCTGAAGGCGATAGACCCCGAGATCGTATCAGAAGATAAACTTCTTGACGTATACACCGATGATTTGATCCGACTGATGCGAATGTGTGGTCGGACCTCTACAAATAAAGTTTATGTGATGGTATTCTTAGTCAATGATAAGACACCTGGATGTACTGATGGGTCGGATCGGGCAGCATCATTGTTAGACAATAGATTTGCCATTATCAGTCTTGGTGGTATGATGACGAAGAAACCCATTAATCAAGGTAGGGTCTTATGGCCAAATCTTCGGATGAAGCTTCGGGATGACAGAAAGAACAATGTTGTTACTATAGATACCGAACCAGTCGTCGGTGAGGATGATATTGAGGAACAAGAATATCCGAAACGTAAACCCGTGATTGGTATTGTACGGCGCGCACACAAATCCCCTCCAGTGACAGCGATGAAGATAGATGAATTCATTGAATGACCTTGTAGATCGTCTATCAGCAGCAAGATCTGCATACTATGCTGGAAGACCCGTCATATCAGATGCAGAATATGACATTCTTGAGGATAAACTACACAAACTCGACCCGACGAACAAGATCCTTAGATCTGTCGGGTCGACAAATGAGTTCGAAGTACAAGATGTGACACATGAGATCCCGATGCTCAGTATGGAGAAGTGTGTCACATTGGAAGATCTTGATAAGTGGTGGAAGAAACGGTTATCAAAGGTCGAAAGACCATTTAAACTCGTTGTTGAACCGAAAATAGACGGTTTCTCGTGTGAGTTACGATATACAAATGGTGTATTGACGCAGGCGTCCTCGCGAGGTGATGGTACTACTGGTTCCACACTAGATTTCGAGAAGATCACGAATATCCCAATGCGACTTAGTACAAAAAAAGACATCTCTATTCGAGGTGAATTGTTTCTTCCAAAGAAATTCGCTATGGACGGTACACTCCCACTAAACACCCCATTACGAAATCACTGTGTTGGTATGATGCGACGGAAAGATAGGTCGTCAAGACTTGTCCATTTTGTGGCATATGAGGTCGTACCTTTTGTTGGGTATGATACAGTGATAGATATGCTGAAATCTCTGAAGGATCTAGGGTTTCTGACAGTCGAGCATAAGATTATCAGCACTTTACATGAGTTTGAGGTATATTTTGACCAATATCTGAATACGCTACGAAATACCTGGATGTATGAGACGGATGGGTTGATATTGACGATATGTGATATAGAATTGCGTAAACGGGTTGAGGAGGGTGAGGATGTCACACATCATCATCGATACGATGTGGCATTCAAACCACCGCCAAATGGTGGATTTACTGAGATAATTGATGTGGCATGGAATGTGTCCCGTAATGGTAAATTGACACCTGTGGCATCCTTGAAACCGGTAAAGATCGGTGATGTGACAATATCCAATGTCACCCTCAATGGGATGAGATTCCTACGTGAGCATGATATAATGATCGGTGATAAGGTATTCATCGTTAGGGCTAATGACGTGATACCGAAGCTTGTAAACTCGGAGCATACATCAAAATCGACGAAAATTGTTGTGGAAGTGTGTCCTGAATGTGGATCGAAGGTGTCAGTATTCGGCGCGGATATGTTCTGCGATAATCTGTCGTGTCCAAGTAGATTTCTTGGAAAAATGGTGTACTGGTTCAACCGAAATGACATAAAGAACTTCTCAGAGGAAAGTCTTCGTAAATTCATCGAGAATACGAGGTTTGACGCGCTCTGGAAGATCTATAAAATGTCTGACGATGATGTACTTAAAGTATTCTCAAAAGCTGCTGGGATGTCATCAAGTACACCAAGAATGCAGGAGTTTCTAGGATCCTTCTCCAAGACGAGAACCTCCCTCAGTGAGTTCGATGTTATCGCTCGATACGGGATACCAAATGTGTCAGATCGTAATCTTAAGAGCATGAATATTCGGAATTTTGCTGATTTGGAGAAGTTAGTTAATGGCGATGGTGTCATAATCAATCGATCCTCTATTGCCGACTCAATCCGCTCATGGTGGGCTGAACCGGGTAATGCCGAGAATCTGAGAATACTGATTGATATCATAGCCGTCAAGAAGGCTGAGCCAAGGTCTGGTGGGATAAAATACTGTGTCTCCGGTAAGTTCGATGTGTCAAGATCAGATGTAGTCAATATGATATCACGTGATCTTGGATGGGAGTTTGTCGACTCTGTTACCAAGGATATCAATGTGCTGATAATCGGTGGTGGTGAACGGTCATCAAAATGGAAGAAAGCCACCTCATTAGGTATCAAAATTGTAGAATTTCAGGAGAAACTGGATATTCAACGTCTGAAGGATGTCGAATCCACGTTATGTGTAAAATCGACCGGAACCACCAAATATCACGATAAATAGAGGAGATGATGACGATATGATGAAGAAGACACCAAATCCCCAGATAATCAAGAAATTTTGGACATTCTCGGTCGATGCGATGGCGTATCTTGATAGGACGAATAAGGTATTTGTATTTCCTGACTGTACTCAGAAAGACCTGAAGAATCCAGTCAATTTTGCCATATACAGCCGACTGCATCAAAAATACAAGGTTATGAGGGTTGAGACTGGATTTATTGGATATTCTGTCTATAGTTCGAAGGATGAGGTGATCGTCGCCTTTCGGGAATTTCCAGGTCTAGCTCCTATGGATGATGAGATGAAGAAATTCATGGTATCACATGATGAGATCAGTCTTGTGAATGCATTCAGATCCTTTGAGACTCGCATTGTAGACTCTGTGGATGACGATGTGAAGGCCAACTATGCACAATTCGAGAAGTTAAAAGATCGATTTTTCGTGTCCAGAGCGCTTGTATCTGATCTGAACACGATCGCGGATGACATAAAATCTATCATAAGACGATATGCAAAATCGATGAAACAGATCATATTCACTGGGTATGGGTATGGTGGTGCGCTCGCAGAGCTGACATTCTTATCCACATACCTCGGGTTATGTCGATATTGTCATAAACTTAGATGTCATACATATGGCCAATGTGCGATTGGCAACAAGAAGGTCCAGTTATTCATCGAGGAATATATCAACCATGGTGGTGGTACATACACTCATACATTCCTTGATGGGGACGAGTTTGTGACAAAATTCCCCGAGGATCATGGATTTAGGACACCTGGTGGTGTCGGATTGTCATGCCAGATACCTGAGCATACCGTATTGGACTATGATTTCACGATAATGAGATTATGACGAATAATGATCGCCGGGGATATCCCCGGCGATCACATTCTTTTCTCAGAACATTTTCATCTGGTTATGAAGGTTTCTACGTACCTCTGATATGTTGGATTTGTGTTCCGCACGAGCCTGAGCACGCTCTGATCTCGCCTCGTTCCTGGCGACTTCCTTCTCACCGAGTGTCTTAGTATTGTCATCCGACTGATCTAATGTGCGATGTGACGACAATTTTTGGCCCTTGAAGCCTGTCTTATGTCGTTCATCCTTCACCATACGCTCCTCATCCAACAATGCTTTCACGCATCGTTTACACAGTCCATCGATACGTACCATCATCTCGAAGTACATGTTGATCATCTGTGCGGTATAGCGCTTGAAAGTGACCACATACTTCATGGCCTTCTGAACAGCCGTCCATATCGCCTTATAGTCACCCCTCTCCTCAGATTTCACCTTACCATTTGAGGATTTATCATCATCCTCGACATTTGATTTCTTCAGTGCGGATAATGCCTTCGGTTTTCCGATCATGGATGCACGCATCGCCTTGATCTGGACAAGATCCTTCTTCTGGACACCTGTGTTAACCGTAGTGTTACACATCTTTGAGATGTCGAACACGGGCTCCTTCTCATTCTTTGAGATCAATTTGAATGAATCCACATTCTTTATGATGTCAGTGACAGCCTGGGGTGCGGGTCTCTCGTGTGCATCCCACACAAAACACGCCACCATAGTGTGGTTCGGTGGTGGAAACTTATTCTCAACGATTGAGTCTACTGTATAGCCATAGACCTTATGATCCTTCAATAATGCGGTCGCGAGCTTGTGTTTTGTCGCACGTATGAACTGTTTTGGGAATGTCTTGATCTTCTCTCTCGGGACCGTGTACTGTCCAAGATACTGGTTACATATCTTGACCGCAACCTCGGCACTATCAGTCTCGGATATCTTCTCCGCCAACTGCATTATTGAGGCGTGTAGTGTGGTCACATCCTTCACAAAGTTCATGATGAAATCCTTTGCCTGATGTTCTAATATTTGCACCGGATCATCGATCATTTTGTTCTCGGTCACCTGTGCCTTGTCCCCATACCTCTCATACATGTGAGGTATCCGACCCATATATTTCTTGTAGAAACCAGTATTGGCCACCTTTTTTATGAATAGATTGTATTTCCTGGACACATTGTTAGCTGCCATGGCAGCCTTGTCCAATAATGTCATGGACGCTTTCGCCTCGTCCTTGTCACCCTTACCTTCTGACTTGACAGCCTCTGTGGACTGATCTGTGTCGTCCAATAATGGTGAATATGTCGAGTTCACAGCTGTCGCACCAAAACCTTCCTCACCCTCAGGTTCATCCTCCTCCGCGGATGTCTCGTACAGCTCGGTCTCGTACTCTATTGACCGTAACTCCTCTTGCACGGATGAATCATATGTCTCTGGCGTGGTCGGTGTTGGGTTTGCCGAGTGCTCGCATATATCCAACAATATCTCGGTCGCCATCATCGAATGACGTGAGTATGACACAAATATCTTTGATAAGATCGCGATCGTGTCACGTAATTCTGCGACATTTTCGCCGTCAGACGTGGATATTGTGACCTCAAGACGACCTATTGTCGTCGCAAACAGTTTGCATAATGTGGTCCACGGTTCTCGTGACATGAGCATATCCGCGTCATCACGCTCGATGAATCTGGATACGTGTGATCTGATGGTGGTATCATCAACTGATGCCATCAACTTCAACATCGACTCTCGAAGGTTTGTGACATCATTCTTGGTCTCTATTTTTCTGACCATGTCACTGAGACCTTCGATCGTCGACATCATCGTCAATCCAATCTTCACTGACCGTAATGTATCCTCGTCATAGTCATTATTGTCAAAATATGACATTATTGACAGACTGTCGATCTTTTTGGGATTGAATGGGTCGTAGTCGTCAAATAGCGAGTTCACGGTACGATGGATGTGCTCCGCGATGTCCGTGAACTCCTGGTATGTCGTTATTATGGTATCCTCATACACCGGAGCGTCCCGGAATGTCAATAACGACTCAGCACTCAGTATCATATATTTCTCCTTGATTGAGTCTTGTTGGTGTCATAAAGGGACGTTTTTCTTGGTCTCCTAAACATCGTCAAACTTACGATTATTGGGGGTAAGACGCATGTTTGGATTTCTACACCGTAAGAAAGATGGTAACACCCTACAGAAGGTGGTTCGGCGTCGACCAAACTCGTGTGTGTTATCGTGGGATGATACCTCCAGAGAGTTGGTGTTGACGAGGAAGAATGTCGGACTTGGTATCACAGATACTGGAAAAATGCGAAATCTGTCGAGCACAATGTGGGCTGGCGCATTAGCGATACCCCATGTAGTGATATTCGCCTCGTGGGACAGTGTCACGAATAATGTGTCCGGAATCAAATCATTCAGCATTGAATTCTCGGACTATGTGGATGACATGACGTATGGCGTCACGATGACGTGTGTCAATTCCTATGATATCAGGACCGTCGACGGTTTCATCAGCATCGATTCTGATCCGATAGGTCCTGATGAGATGCTTGATAATGTACGGAGATTCCTGGATTTTGCGTCAAGACGACGAAAATAGACATCATCCCGGATTTCCGGGATGATGTCTTATCGTGCGTTACTGTGTGATGTCTACTGGCGCATGTCGGATCCGGTCGTTCGGGATGTAGAGCATGCCCGTCAGCTCGATCACGTGGAATGGCCAGATTGTACCATCAGGACCTTTCTGCATGTACGCAGAATCGAATGTCACGTCGAGGTTGTAGACGAACTGCCCACCCTCGACAGGTAGAATTGTTATCGCGCGGAACGCGTCCGGATTGGTGAGGTTGGGATCGCCTGGTAGTACCTTGTGGGCCTCGTCCAGGAACAGATCGACCCTACCAGAACGGTCTGTGTCCACCTTCTTCTCACCTATTCTCGCGCGCGAGAATAGTATTGTCCTACCATTCAGTACAAGTGAGCCGCGGAAATCGACCCACATGTCGTATGGTGCACCGGAAGATTCTAATGTGCGCCAGATGTAGTCTGGTTCCGTACCATTGATGATCGTGGAATCAGGATCAGTCGGTATTATGCTGACAGAGATAGCGGTAACCTTCTCATCTGTACGACCAATGGCGGATACCGTCTGGTCAGCATCCACATCAGCACCGATATGTCCGCAGACAGATCCTGTCTGTATTGTCACGGTGTCGACCTTGGTGAATGACGATGACCCCACATCAACTATGGATCGTGTCATGTCGACCTCGACATTAACATCCTTGGCCGCCATCACGGACACGATCGCATCCATGTTAATCTCCTTTGGATCTAATAATACCCTGGATTCTGTCTCTGTGGGTATATGGTCGAGCATGATCTTCTCGAGTGTGACGAAATACCTACCATCCGACCTCTTGTGGAGACCGATCTCGAGTGGTGCACCACCATTATATGAGTGGTCAGCGAATGCCACCAATCTCTGTGTAATATCTCCTGTATCTGGATCAATCTCAATTTTTGGCGAGAATGTGATGTCTGTCGACACGGTGTCGGACTGCAATTTCAACCGGAATGCGAAGAAACTCTGGTCTTGTTCACCTGGTGTGCCACCTGAGGTGGCTTTGGATATGTCAGACGGGAACCCGTTGAAGCTGAATATCGAGAGTTTACGCTCGATGGTCGCCTGGGCGTCCTGGGCGTCCTGGGCGTCACTCCTGATGTTATTGAAATTAACGGAAAATTTATCGATGCGGAGACGCCGCAGACCCTCGACACTTCGGTCGAAGAACCATCCGCCTGTGACATCGCGCAGGTCTGTGTCGAATGTCGTGGTCTCGATGATGGAATAATATCCGGTCACCGGATCAATCCGCATCATTCCGACATGGGTCTTTCCGTCATCCTTTGTGGCAAAATATGGTGTGTCACGACGTTCAACGATCGCACTCATATCATATGATAGTTCGATTGTGCCTGAGAGCTCAGGTACCTCATTCCAGTCCTGATCAGTGGTTATTTGACCGATCCTGTCGGTCACACGTGTGAGCACTGTGCCGCCAGAGAGTCGTACGAATTGTGCGCTCAGCACAGTCTCGATACTCATCTCCGACTGTGTCTTAACTACATGTCCAGCGACACCATCCCACATGTGGGATCCTGATATCGTACGTGCGAGATAGTGGGTAGTTATATCCGTCCACACACCGTCAAAATCTGTGATCGTGTCATGTATAAGTGTCGGGGATGACGCATCATCCTTCGTCACGGGGTCCTGCCCGACACGATAGATCTTACCTGTTGAGGTTAGAATGTAGTGAGCATTCTTCGAGGCACGGACCATGACAGGTGTACCACTGAAGCATGACGGGTCTATACGAGAGAATGTCTTCTCCACAACATGGATAGGTATTGGACCACCCTGCATATGTTCGTTATTTCCGGTCACATACACCCTACCATCCTCGGTCAACACGATTGTCGACCCATTGCAGGATCGGATGTCCGCGGTCATGCCACCTGTACGAGACCAATAGTCTTCGACTGGAATCCACTCACGCACAAAATCCTTATGATGGAATGATCCAGTTCTACCGGTCGAACGGTCGCCACGTACATGTACATACCCACCAGGGCTTACACGGAATAGTGTGGAATAATCCTCGGAGAGGAAGAATGTTGACTGTTTATCTATTATAGTCTGCGGTATGTCAGAGATCATGTCACCAAGGTGTACATCCGCAGATATGGAGACCGTGTCAAACATCCTAATCATCCTGTCGTCATGGAGCAGGATTTTAGTTATCTTCTCATCACCATTAATAACTTGTGCCACAACTGATGATATCAGATCGGGTGACGTTAGTGCGCGCGCAGCGAGTATCTCGGAAAGACGTACGAACGCGGACTGTGACGTCGGGGTAGATACTGATGGGAGTGATGATCTACCTATGGTACGGACGGTATCATCCTGGCGATGTATGGACGCCGAGCCTGGTCGCAGTACGAGATCTTTAACCTGTCCTGATATATTCGGCGATGGGAGGAGATTCTGTGAGGAGTTACCGGCACCTGTAACGTTGCCGTTAACATCTGCGATCATCCAGGTAGCCTTATCGGCGACCTTGGACACCTCGGCGAGCTCAACTTCAAGCATCTTACACTTGACCTCTGCGGCAAACATTAGGAGACTGCCGTCGGGTGTGAGTATCGTGGCGCCGGCTGTACCCTCTGTGTTATTGGCGGAGGGATCGTTTTCTACTTGGCCGGGAAATGACCCTATCGGGTTTGATACGGATGTCCTACCGGCCATGACTGCTTGGTCCATCGCATGTAACCGGACTCTCCTCTCGATATAATCTAATTCCAATAGATGCAGGCCACCATCCCACTTGGTCGGCAGGACACAGTATAATTTGCCGTCAATATCGGCGAAATGAAAATTCGTATTCGTGGCATGTGTATTAGACAGATCAAGGTGTGTTCTCTGTCCTAATAATGTCGGTTGGGCGAAATTCCACTCTGACCACGCACCGCTTATGGGGTCATATTCCTGTATAGGGAACATAGTATCACTCCAGAACGGTTTCCGGCAGAAGAAAAGGATGTGACCAGTCTTTTCACATAGAACCACACCACCGACCTGTGTCAGTTTCGCTATATTACCGGTACCACATGGGAATGGTCGACCACCGAAGTCCTCTGTCGTGACAGCCCCGGATACTAAATCAATCTTTATGAGCTTCATGTTGTTCGACGAGTCCTGTCCAACACAATACAGTTTACCATGAACCTCGATGAACGAGCTCATCGGAACGAACTGTGCGGCCCATGACATCGTAGACACATCCTGTACGGTATTGTCAGTTGAGCGCCACCGTCGGATCCCACCATTATTTACCTTAAAATACACCCATCCGTCGCGAGCTCTGTGTCCTGATATCACTAAACCGTTGGAGATGTTAGTGACACTGAAGGTCTTGCTATGGAGATTATACCTCTCATAGGATTTTCCTGAGTTGGACCCATCAGTGTCCTTGGCGAAGCATAGAACATCACCAGTGTAGTCCTTGATGCACACACCATATCCATCACCACCATTTTGACTATCAGGACCGATGTCGGCGATCTCCCACGTCTCAAGGTTATACTGGACGGCGACATTCACGGCATCAAAGAACATAAATAATCTTCCACCGGATATCGCATCGCGTGCATTCTCCCATGTGAATCGCCAGTCATCATAATAATTCGCGACAACACCGGTCCCTGACGCCCGTCGTATGTTGTATCTGACCAGACCAGTACCATTCGGGGCCTGACGGACGATGTCTTCCAATCCAGTGGCCAATAACCTTGCAGGTGCGGCATCTAACTTCAACCCAACGGTAGTGTGGTAGTCGAACAATATGTTCGGATCATTTATATCAATTCCCAACACAGATTCCTTAGGATGATCACGGTCGGAGAACTCATATATTGCATGACGAGGTTTACCACGCGCCTCAGCTACAGGATCGTCAGATAATGCTATTATGGCATAATTTCCACCACCCTCAGTCTTATCCATCCAGTCACCAGGGTTCTTGGCAGATTTTCGTACACGTACTACTTTGAAGTCTGTGAATCTTCGTATGTAGACCCTCTCCATCGGATCGATCCGGTACGCCTTACCGGTTGAGTCCTGAAATATGACTTTATTGTCTTTTGTGACTGCGGATAGATGTCCCTGTGAGCTTACCGACCTCGATCCTATCTCACGCGCGACGTTAGCTTTCGGATCAATTAAATGAATCTTTCCATTTGCGGATGCGTGAATTATCAGTCCACCCATTGTGACGACACCCTGTGAACCGGTGATCACTGATGGTGATGATATATTCTTCAGATAGATCAGGTCGGTATATGGATCCAGAACGATCATGCTGTTGGCATTATTTGACCCGATATATACACAACCGTCATTCGCAACCATAGGAAAATTAAGTTTGTATTGATCACCGAACACGTTCTTGATGAACGTGAGCTCCATTGAGAAGTGTATCGGATCGTTCATATGAGTGTGGCCACGTACGGACCACTTGAAACCGCCGCCGACATTTGATGCGGAAAAGTTATTATGTCCATGCATAAAGGTGTCACCATCAGGAAGTCGCATGGCGCCTAGGACGGATATGTTGTTGGCGGTTTCATATCCACGTAACGCACGCAATAATCTATTCGTCGGTAATACCGTATATGGATCACCTAAATTGGATGGTATATACTGTGTGGCGGCCATGTGCAACTGTGAGGTGGAGTTGCTCTCAGGAGGTAGGTAAATAGTATTTCGACCATCGCCGTATTGGAAATATGATGAATTTACATCTGAACCACCTATACCATGTGAGTGTTTCAGTGCGATCGCGGTGTTGGTTTTGTTAAGCCACAGTGACAGCATCTTCTTCGGATTACTACCCTCGATCAATTTAGTCGTAACCACATGACCAGACGGTGTGATCTGCATTCCTTTTAACAGCGCATTGTCAGAGTATATCTCGGTGAATGTTAATGTCACGGGATCTAATATGTATAATTTTTGGCTGTCATCGAATCCTATAATCTTCCCGTCGCCTAATGTCGAGGTCTGTAGAATTCTGTTTCCGGATTTTGTAGATCCCTCCGTTATCGGACGTGCGGCCTCCCAGTCAGGAGTCTCGATGAACTCACTCAATGATATGAACTTCCCCCTGGCCTGGTCACGGACTACTGACGCATCCAATTTCAGAACTTTTCGATTCGGGTTCGAGTTTGGTCCGAGCCATACGTTACCGAACTTGTCGTGACAATGCTGTTTGTGGTGGTAATACACTGAGCCGGAGTCGCGGTATAACGTACGGGTCTCCTGGCGCTCGAAGTCCACCTCCGTGAGTCTTGTCACCGTGTTATCATACGACGACTCGTTCACTGTCATCATCCCGTTCATGACGTTTATCTCCACAGCACATCCTTTGATACCATCAGGATGGGTCTGTGTGATCTTGGTGAGTTTTCCGCTTAGTAAATCATATCGACAGAACCATGCCTCACAAACAATTCTATCTATATCGATAGTATTTTTATGGAAAAAACTCCAGTAGGAATAGACGCTGTCATCATGAATCGTGAACTGATATCCAACACATATAGCATAAGCACGTTTGGAACGGAATATTGTGTGTAGTTGACGATATCGACCGGTGGCGAAATTGTACTCGATGAGACCAAATGTTGTCATCATATAGACACGGTCGTATTTCCTCATGTAGATGGCGTCATATACCACAAACTCATTATCGATTATATATGTAGTTGGATTGACGGTGACATTCTCGTCTAGGACACCAATATCAAGGCCAGGAGGGTCGCCCTCCTGTGGGTTCTCGATGAATGATCGGAGCGTCTGACCTATAAAATTCCGATTCTTAGATATGATGTCGTACTCGAGCATCCTCGTGGCATTCTCGTTCCTTATACATGTTGGTACGAACAACACCTTACCGTTTCTCACACCACCACGTACCGTCAAGATCCCAGACCAGTGTCTTTCCGTACCCTTCCTGAGGCCTGACCACCCAGGTATTGGTGTGAATGACCATGGCGTCGTACGGGTGTCGAGGATGAACCCATTAGCGGAATTCTGCAAACTACCGATCCATAGTGTACCGTCGCCGGCATCCACAAAATTCACCACGTTGAAGGTGTCAATACTTCCACCGCTAGCGACGATGGAAGTGGGGACATTGAGGATATCCACTATGTCATTCCACGTGTCTATGCGTAAAATATTTGTTCCATATGAATGCATCATCAAGATCCACCTGTCACGGTACAGCATCATCTCCCCATACCGGTAGACGTTATCTGCACTTCCGACCTGTGGTCCCAACTCGGTCCACCCGTACGTGGGTAACTCGTCGATTCCCTGGTGTCTGGACCATCTCCGTGTCTTGTTAAGAATTCTTCTCGCATCACTGCCGCGTACGAACAATTCACCGTCATCAGTTAATATCACCTGAAGAGTGTTACTATACCATGATTTCTTGATCTTTCGTCTCTGGTCATCGAATGTCTCGAAATTCGTCGGTACACCACCTCCGAACTCAACATGACCATACCTTCCGGTCGGGATGTCACCGAGCCGCAGCTCGCGCTCCTTCTTATTCACATACATCCTACATTTCCTCTTGTGTGTCACGTGACCGGCACTCGGCGAATGTTTCCGCACCCTCGACATCAGGTGAATAATCTCACACATTAATTATTCAAAGGTTTTGGATTAATAGTGATTGGAAATATGATATTATTAATCCATGATAATAGATTCTAAACTACCAATTGAGATACAATCGCTTCTCGAAATGGGAGATCCATTCATGGCGATGACCCTGATACACACATCGGATATTGAACGAGCCGATGATATCGTATGCATTCAACAGTGTACTAAAGCAGCATAACAAACAAAAGGAAGACTACCAGAATACAATGAGCCTGACCGATGGAGGTGGGATATGACGACTGATGAGAAAACCATGTTCATGATGAAGGTCGGACTAACACCGACCTTCATGTTGACGGGATTACTCAGAGGATCAACAATCACTAATGGTGATCTAATTATTGACGAGATCAAAGCACGGATCCAACGTGGTGAACAGCTAGTTGGTCTCCATGGTATGATACTCTACAAGGAGATCTTAGCTCATAATAAGCGGAAAGCATCGTCTATTAATGTGATTGGTGAGTCTAATGACCAGAATAATAGTCACATGTCATGTGATTCTGGTCTGAAAGATTCATTCCAATATGGTGGAGGTATATGAATGCCGAGAAAGAAGACTACAGAAGATGATCATGTGGATTTCGAATCCACAAGCAGAGTATACCGTGCGATGGTGACAGATCATACTGACAAGATAATGCACAAGATCCGAGAGGAGGTTAGTGTCCTCGCCAGGATTGATAGTCTTGGTAGCATACGTGATCTTGCAATGGGTTATGTCAAGACAAGTATGGACGAGTCCATCAGCGAGCATCATAAAGCGTGCATTGGTGATAATGTCATGCTTGCCGCACTCATAAAACCGATGGAAGACACGATACGAGAAGATGTGAGAATGTGTGTCATGGATAGACTTGCGACTGAACTCGATTTCTCGCATCAGGAGATTGAAAAATTCATCCGCAATGACGATACACTAACCATAAAAATAGGAGATCATACTAAACGAGAGGTGCTTGATGACACCGCACCGACAGACAGATTTGAGACAAACAGGAAGAGAATCAATAATATCGTACAGGATGCCATAGATCATAAATATCCTGTGGATATGGGAAGTGATTTTCTTACCGTAGTACCAGTATCAATCTTGACCGACTTTGTCGCTGTAGCAAATATGGTCCCGGAAGACAAGTTACATCCTGCAGAACGCAGACACCTATCGATTCTCCTCAAGGAAGTTAACCAACATCTGAGGGATGCGGCATCAAGGATGACATCGTGCGAACGAAATAACTACATCGAAAAAATGATAGAAAACATGAAGAAATTGGCCGACGAGTCCAATTCCAAGCATGGTTTCGACATGTCCAAGATTGCGGAGATGTCGAAGATTCTCACAGAGGCAAGTAATTTCATTAACGGAAAAGATAAGAAACCTACGAGTTCGAACTCAAGTACGGGATTACCTCAAGAATACCAGTGGTGTGATATTATCGCTAAAATGCTCATCAAGAATGATGCATTCCTCAATCTCGTGACGGAAAGTTTATGGAAGAGACTGTTTCCTGAAAACATGGAAGAATTCCAATCGAGATTCGGTGTCACCACTATGGAAGAGACAAAAGAGTTGTTTCACAACATGCGGACAGAAATGGTCAAGGACCTCTCGTCTGATGTGATTAAGCATGTCGAGACTGACATAACGGCCATGGCCAGGGATATCATACTTGAGGAATTGAAACTGTGTAGGTTAAATGATGATGTTGTGTTGCCGACTCCAGGTCAGATGGACTCTATACGCGAGCGTATGATTGCTGACATGTCCTCGAGTATAACTTCTGAGGTAATGCGTCGACTTGAGAGAATAACAACTCTTACATCGCAGGCAATAAACCAGAAAGAAGAAAAACAAAGTTCGACTAAGAAGCAAGTCGGCGAGAAGCTGAGCTAATATCGACATGATATCCAGATGGCGGAGATCTCCGCCATCTGGATACTTTCTCACATTTTCTTTTGATATTATCATAGTGTGTGAAACTCAATATTTGTCATCAGATTGACCTCATAATAATGAGATAATCTACACATATTGGAGGCACAAAAATGATGCTGAATCTTGAGTATCTTGATGTATACAAGATTGGACGATATGAATCGATGCCGATCATGGAATTCGCACAGTTCGTGCGTAACTGTGTTAATCTTAACCTTCAGAGAGACCTGGCGAAGATCTTAGATTGGAGGGCTCGTACGGAGATAAGATCCACCAATCCGGCGGACCTACCCAATGCGCTGATCATACACCGTATATTACGGGAGGTGCGACATCGTGACAATGCGATACTCAACAGACAGGATGATGAATGAATGACCTACAGCAGATACTAAGAAAAGAGAATCATAGACATCCCACAAAAATCTATGTGGTAAATGAGGATGTATCCGAATGGGATATTCATGCGGCACATGCGGTGGCACTTGGTATGCTCAAGGGAAAGTCTTTGTATGACGATCTCATGATGATGCTAAAAAAAGAACGGAATATTCGTATCGGGAAGATGATGCGGGATGACACTACAGGTACACTATCTACAGATATTGCCGACAAAGTTGTGGAATTGAAGACTCAGTTCTGTATAAAGAACTCGATATCGGTCGATGATATCCTGGAGACCACGAAGGATTCGCTCGTCCTACATCGGAAATCAATATCAATACCGTCGTTTAATGTGAGTATCAAAGATTCTCACAATATTCAGGTAGATTTTGTCCGAAAAGGATCGTTCAACCTGTATTTTCGTGAGAAGAATACCTCATTATTCTATGACGGGTTTACGGCGGACATCAAGGTCAAAGGATATGGTGATTCTGGTGACTCAAACCCGTTCATACAAGGTCCACTCAAGGAGTTATGTCAGATCTTATTATCAGAGAAGATATCTGATTCAGCACCATTAAAGCTGAGGAAATTACGTGAGAAACTAGTCTCGGATGAGTGTGATGTCGAACTATGGCGCCGACCAGACAGGTCTAACATGTTGACATACTTGGTTGGAGAGTCAGAGACGGACTCAGGTATATCACTGGATGGACTTAGATCATTAAGGACCAATTATGAGACCATATTTCTACCACTATTACGACATAGTCAATTTCTATCATAGGAGGAATTTAGGATGGAAACAGCAGAAGAATAACAAAACCGTCTGGAGCAAACAGAATTAACAGAATAACCCAGGGGAGAATTCTCCCCTGGGTTTATTTCTCTTTTTTTTTTACACGATGTCCTCGAGTGCCGGGCGCACACGGAATATGTCTGCGGTGTTGATCCAGTCGTTCTCAGGGTTACGTACACTTCCGATACCCGAGGGTATCTTTATTGTGCGATGGTTCACCCAGATGTAGTCGTTGACCATCCCGTCGACGCACACCATCTCCCCGAACTTCACGTCCGGGAATGTGAGCTCGTCGGCATACGGCCTGCCGCGTGTCACGGACCGGTCGAACCGTATCCGGACACGTTTACCCTGGACCGCCGAGCCGAAACGCACGACGCTGAATGCGGTGCGTTGTATTATATCCCTCAACGGGTCGAACCAGTTCTTGTCCGGGACATCGTTCTCACAGAATGTGCTTAAGCACCAGTCACGGAATGACAATAACTCAATCCGGTTGGAGTATCCTGGCACGAGCCTGTATGACCTGTCGGACACGATCTTGCCATTCTGGAACAATAGGAATTGTCCCTCATACAGTGCGTCGTCAAAGACTAACGTCTTCGCGATGTCGAATCCGCGTGTCTTGTAGACGAACCTCTCCGGAATGATGTCCGGTGAGGACTCCATCTGGTCGATGTTCACATCCTTCCACGCGTACAGTCTCAATCTCACACCATAGCGCATCTCGGTCTTCTCTATGGGTTCCGCGACACTTGCCGAGCCGTCACCAACCATGTTAACTGGTACGCCTGGGGCTTTACTGAGCTCGACGCTCGGAATTATCAGTCTTCCATTCAATATCGTACCGGTCGACAGATCATTATCGTCCTTCAGATACCCGACGAAGTGTCCGTTCAACCATGGTAACACATTACGGAAGTTCCTGGTCAGTAATTTGACCCTCAGGTCGTCCCGCAGCCACTCTACAGGCTGGGTACCAGATGCGGCGCTTGCGCTCATGAATGAGAATTCTGCTACACCTGGATTGTCCACATCGATGAATACTGTGTCAGCCTCGTCCGTAGACGTGCCATCCCACGAGGAGATGTCATGCACACCACCTTCGATGTCCGTGTATTTTACAGCTGGTAACACCCTCACGTCCACGATACGATTCTGTGGTGGGTCATCCGCCTGCACGATCAGTTGTTCCACAGTCTTCCCGGGATAGTCTCCCTGGAGCATCGTGAAATTGACCCAGATGTCGTTGTTATTCTTGAGGTACGTGTTAATCGGACCAACTGTACGTGGTTCCCATTTCTGTATCAGGTCACGCCACATTATCCAATTCTTTGTCACAGCAGGCTCTGTCGCCGGCTCTATAGGCGCGAATACGCTGAGGTTGAATGTGGTACCATTACCGAGTATGCCGCCGGTATTGTCACCGACCACGCGTACGCTCTTCGTCGGGAGTTCCTTCCTCAGGAGTGTCCGCAGACCGTCAGATACAACGTCGACAACGCTTATCTCGCTTGGCACGGTCGTCAAAGTCGTGACATCACCCGTGGCCGCAAGACCTAGTGCGTGTGTCGAGTTATCCCCGATAACGAACAAGCTAGTCTCATTGGTTAGTATTATCACACCAGTAGGACCAGCAGGTATTATCTTCTTCGTATTGGCCGGCACACCGGTTAACCTGGTAAAGGTGTTAACATCACCAGGATTGGTAGTAATGAGCTGTCTGTGGTCGTTACGACCACATCCCCACCATGATTTATCCGCACCACGGCGGACCCAGGTGGTCTCACCGGCTGCCACTACCGTGTCGATACCAGCAATTTCTGGATTCTCCGGTATCGCCAATGATAATACATCATACAACGTACCATTTCCTAATTGACCATGGTCGTTCCTGCCGATCACCATGATCGCCCCGGTCTCTAATAATATCACAGCATGACCGGATCCGCAGACGATGCTCTTCACACGACTGTCGGTCTGTATGTCGAACGTCCGTTCTCCAATGTCATCCGTGGTACCGTCTCCTAATTCTCCATTGGTATTCAACCCGCGCACCGTTAATGTGCGGTCACCATGGAGTATCCAGAGGACATTGTCCGATGCGGCGATATCACGTATGTCCGTGTGAGCTATGT
>LSPZ01000004.1_pt1 | contig 132596 bp, 140 predicted proteins | sample 651281 | NCBI WGS metagenome assembly LSPZ01 (sample SAMN04438313, study PRJNA306036) | termite gut metagenome | isolation source: viral DNA filtered from gut of termites from termite colony 2 | host: Coptotermes formosanus | place: USA: New Orleans, Hayne Blvd. | collected 2013-06-18
CTCTTGAGGAAATCATGTTGGAGATTGTAAAGAATACTCTGGAGCAGGACATGAAAGATATGCGTGTCGGCAATTCCATTACGCTTATGGCGAAGTGGCTGCCTTCTGAGAACGCATCTTCTCCAAAGACAAAGGACAATGCTCTTAAGGTTATAGACGCTATCGGCGTTACAGCGCGTCAGTATCGTAAGATGCTGTCTGCTCTCCGTAATCACATCGGCATTATCGAAACCAAAATGTCCAAGAAGGAATGGGAGTCTATTGACTACTCAGCAGTTCCTTCTCGTGCAAACCTCATCTACAACGGTGCGTTTCTACGTAATGACGAGGAAAGACGTCGTGCATTCCTTGGCAAACTGGAAAAGGGCGAAGTGAAGATTAACGCTTCTACTTTGTATCCCCACGACATCGCTCATAAGTATATGAGCAACTCTTACTATCATCGTCATGCCGAAGTTGACCCAGCAGTTGAGGGTCTTTGGAAGGCACTTCCTGACTATGTGCAGGGAAATGGTTCTACTCTTGTAGTAGCCGACGGCTCAGGTTCAATGACTTCTTCAGTGAGTGGTAATATTACTGCTCTTACAGTAGCCAATGCTCTTGCGATTTACTTCGCCGAGCGTGCTCAGGGACAGTTCAAGAATACCTACATCACTTTCAGTGAGAGACCTCAGATTGTAAGATTGACCGGCGACACTCTACGTGATAATCTTGCTATCGCAAGCCATCACAATGAGGTTGCAAATACCAACATCGAAGCCGTCTTTGAGCTGGTTCTTCAGACTGCCGTTCAAGGCAGAATGTCTCAGGCAGAAATGCCACAGAATATCGTCATCATCAGCGACATGGAGTTTGATTCTTGTGCTTGCACAAACGCTAGTCGTGACCGATATAGCTACCGTAGAGCCGGTATTGACCCAACTCTGTTTGGACAGCTTGCTCAGCTTTATGCTCAGCACGGCTATCAGCTTCCTCGTTTGGTGTTCTGGAATGTCAACAGCCGCACAGGAACAATTCCTGTAAAGGAAAATGAACTTGGTGTTGCTCTTGTTTCTGGCTTCTCACCAGCCATCGTTAAGATGGTTCTGTCTAACAAGCTTGACCCATACGAAGCTATGGTTGAGATACTGAACTCGGAGCGTTATGCTCCAGTAGAGGCGGCGCTGCTTTAAGCAGCACCCCTCTTAGGCCCACACAGCAACCTTAAAAGGAAAATAAAAATTACTGTAAATGATTTTTTAACGGGTTCAAATCCCGTACAATTTAAGGGCCTAGTAAAAAGAAAATCTATCCAGACCCGTACTGCAACTCCACTTGATGAATAGTCAAAAGGTTAAGACATCGCCCTACTCCGGCGAAAATAAGGGTTCGATTCCCTTTTTATCACAACTTTGGGTCTAGCAGGCGCGTACAGCAAACTTACAAGAAAATAATTAAAAAATTATGAAGATTGGCGCTGGCGGTAGAACCGCTGCGGCGCCGCAAAAGTACAGTTTGTTTATCGGACATCTATTACACATGTTTAACACATTATGCATTGATGCGCCTAGTTTACGAGGGTAGACACACACAGCCACCTTAAAAATAAAAAAGACTATAATTCTTATTGCAAGAACATTGCCTATTTAATTTTAAGTGTCTAGTAACCCTCGCTCTTTTTTCAAAAAACTCCCAACATATCCATACCGCTCAGCCATTATTGACCTAGGAATATACGGTGAGGGAGTGCGGAGCCGACTGGAAAGTTATGTAACAGTTGGCATATATGCTCGATTAACTCAGCTGGTAGAGTGCTTCCCTTACAAGGAAGAGGTCGGCGGTTCGAGTCCGTCATCGAGTACCATTAAAAAGGGGTGTGACAATATGTCATTAGCAGTTTATGCAGGAAGCTTCGACCCATTCACTATTGGGCATCTCAGTGTATATAAGAAAGCCGCTGCTGACTTTGATGATGTAGTGGTTGTCATTGCTCGTAACGCAAAGAAACAACGTTCCTTTTATTCGGAACAAGAGTGTGCCGCCGTACTTGAACGGCTCGGCATAACCCATGAAATCCACGACGGCTTAGTCGTAGATATATGTGAGCAACTTGGAGCCAAAAGAATAGTTCGTGGTATTCGTAATACTACCGATTTTCTTTATGAGGAAGAGATTGCAGACGCAAACAAGTTCTTAGCACCTAATATTGAAACAGTGTATTATCGTGCTGATAACAATATATCTTCCTCTCTTGTGCGGCTTTGCAAACAAGAGGGAAGACCTTTCAGGGAGTTGATTCCGTAACTCCCATATTTGGTGGCGTAGTTCAGTTGGTCAGAACGCTAGCCTGTCACGCTAGAGGCCGCGGGTTCAAGCCCCGCCGTCATCGCCATTTTGGGAAAAAGGGTTTCCAGTACCGAATACAAACCAGTAACCCTGAGACCTCGCAAGAGGGCGACAGTGATTGTGTAAGGCAACGAACACGCTGTTAGGTATTCATTATAATGCGGAGTAGTAGCAGTTGGTTAGCTCGTCAGCCTCATAAGCTGAAGGTCGTGGGTTCGAGTCCCACCTCCGCAACCAAGAGGGGTAGGAAAGAAGCAGTCTCCTAGGCACCGCTGCAGCGGGAAATCAGCCAAAATTGGGCTTCATAGTTGGGTGCGTGGTTTGTCAGCTTACAGACTTGCGAGTGTGTATTTAGCGATGTTTATTCCCAACACTTTATATTAAGTAACTTTTGCAATAAAAAAATTTTTATGGTATTATAAGTTATAAGAGTTAAGGAAGAACTAAAAATCATATAGGGGATTAGGCTCAGCGGCTAAACCGTCGGTCTCCAAAACCGATTTCACAGGTTCGAATCCTGTATCCCCTGCCAATGTGCCTCTTGAGTAATCTTGGTGAATACGCCGTCAACCGAACGGAAGGACTGGTTCGATGCCAGTAAGAGGATAGGGTTAAGCTGACCCGCAACTGGAATGTTGCCGCGTGCGTGTGACCAGCGATACCACACGGGCTTGCAGTATTGATGTAATTGGTAGCATTTCTGCCTTCCAAGCAGACCGTGCGGGTTCAAGTCCTGTATACTGCTCCATTGACCGTAGCTAGCAAAGTCGGTAAACTTAGGCTAGACGGACGCCCTCGCCGCCACTAAGAGGGAAACATATCCGGGTGTAGCTCAGTTGGTAGAGCGCGTGGTTTGGGACCACGAGGCCGCACGTTCGAGACGTGTCACTCGGACCAGATATGGGGGATTAGCTCAGCTGGGAGAGCAATTGCCTTGCACGCAATAGGTCAGCGGTTCGAACCCGCTATCCTCCACCATTAGACAATAAAGTCTATTATCAAAATAATTGAATGAGAGAAAGGATGTTTAGCAATGTTTGGAAAAAGTACTACACCTACCACATTGACAGCAGTAGTTCAGCAGGGGATGGATGCCATCGCTGCAAAACAGGATACCCTTACAGCACGAAGGGATACGGCACTCTCAGCTTTTCGCAACGCCGCCAATGAACTTGCGGTTGTGAACACTGGGCTTTCTGAAGTGGCGAACACCGCCGCTGAAATGGCTGACTTCTTTGAAGCAGAACGTCAGAATGCATCACAGGCAATCGCCGACAACGAAGCCGTAAGGCAGAAAATTCTCGCCATCATTGGCGCATAAGGAGAAAAATGATGAAAAAACGTTCTGGATTTTTTGAAGGTCTTGGTATCGCAGTCGCCACTCTCGGCGCTTTTGTAGGAGTCCTATTTCTGAGCATGCTCGGTCTACCGTTCGCTGTGTTTTTCGGCTGGCTCGCAGGACATATCCTTTGTTTGTTCGCCGGCGGCTTCATCGTAACAGCTATTACTGCTTTACTGGGAGCATTCGGCATCACGGCTACGATTACGACATCTATGATTCCGCTGTTTACTGCTGCTCTTGCGTTCTTCGGATATTTCTTCAAGAGCACACAGACTAATAATAACAACTAACTCTCTTGTGGCGGTACGCCGCCACAATATGCGCCGATAGCTCAGTTGGTAGAGCACCGCCCTTTTAAGGCGGGAGTCCTGGGTTCGAGTCCCAGTCGGCGCACCAGAGACTTTGGGATGAGTCTTTAAACATCGACCCGAGTGTTTGGCACCTACACGCGTGAGTAAATAAGATGCAAATCTGGAGAAAGGAGAAGAAAACATTTGACACCAAAACTCCGCAGTATCCAAGAGGGTAGTCCGATGGGCTAGCCTGGGGTTAACCCTTAACCCAAACAAAATAAGGGCGTCACCTGACGGCTACGATAATCAGGACTAAATATAACAGGGGAGAAAAACTAACAAGAATATGCCGTTAACGCTTGGTTAAGTTTCTCCCCTTCTTACTTTACATGGGCCCGCAATGGGTTCGACGGGGTATTGAAAGCTTACAACACACGGGCAGGCGACCGCCATAGGCGCACCAAACAATTAAATGACAACTCTAATGTTATCAATTTCCGCGCTGCAAAAGCACAGAGGGCTTATCGTCCTAACTTCTCCTATGGAAAGGTGCTCGCAGCCTAAACCGGACGGGGCGGCAACTGCCTTGTAATCCAAAGTTGCATCTGACGTATTTCTTAGTTTTCCGCTAAATAAAACTAAGTGGTGGAGGTTGTATGAAACCAGTACAGCCCTAAGCTAGTTCGCCGACCAGACTCGAGCTTTCCAAATATAGAGTCAAACGGGCTATCGTGTAAGAATGTTGTAAAGGATTAGGTATTTCGGACGCGGGTTCGACTCCCGCCGGGTCCACCAATGCTCCCTTAGCTCAGTTGGCTAGAGCAAGTGCCTTGTAAGCACTAGGTCGTCAGTTCGAGTCTGACAGGGAGCTCCAGATAATAAAAGGAGAGTAATATGAAAGAAATTGGAATTACTCAAGACCGTTATATAGAGCTTCTTGAAAAAGAGGCAAAGCTTGATGCGTTAGAAGCTGCCGGTGTAGACAACTGGGGTGGCTATTCTTTCGCTATGACAGAATGTTACCAGCCAGTTCCAGAGGAAGAATACGAACTGGACTGATAATAAAGATATAAAGGAGGAATAACATGGCTTATGCATTTTACACTAAAGTGCAAAAGGTCCGGCCGCACAGTAACGCTGACAGGTTGGACGTGGCGACTGTATTCGGCATGGATACAATTGTGTCGAAGGGTTCGTGGCAAGCAGGCGATGAATGTATCTACTTCGCTAACGGAGGAGTGATTGCTCCCGAATATCTAAGTAAGAATAACATGTATCGTCATTGCGACCTGAACACCGATAGAAGTGTTACAGGTTATTTTGAGGATAACGGCAGAGTGAAAACAATGAAGCTTCGTGGCGAAATGTCTGACGGAGTAATTATGCCGCTTACCTCACTGCAAGGATTTAGTAAATATACTTTGCCGCCTTTCGAGGATGGACTTGAGATTGATAAAATCGGAAAAGACACTCTCGCTCAAAAATATATTGGTAAGACCAAAGGCGTACAAGGTCCGCAGAGGGCCAAAAAGAAAGTCAAGAAGCACATTCCAGAGCATATTGACACCTCACAGCTGAATTACAATCTACGTAGATTTGAAGGGCCTTGTGAAGTCAGCCTGTCATTTAAGTTGCACGGCACATCTGCTCGTTTTGCACATCTTCGTAAGAAGTGGTGGCAGTTCTGGAAACCTAAGTTTGTTTCTGGTAGCCGTCGGGTAGAGTTTTCTTCAAAGAAGGATTTCGCTTCTAAGCCCGGTTTTTACGGTGACAACGATATGCGTAAGTACTATCATGACAAGCTTTCCAAGATTATTCCGGAAGGGTACACTGTGTACTTTGAGATTGTAGGTTGGGTAAATGACACTACTCCAGTAATGCCAGTTTACAATACAAACAAACTCGATAAAGCTCTTATTAAGGAGTTTGGTCCACAGATGACGTTCTCTTACGGCTGTGAACAAGGACAACATGAAATGTACGTCTATCGTATAACACACGATGACCGTGAACTCTCTCCAGAGGAAATTTTCTTTTTCTGCGAGGACCGTGAACTTCCTGTAGTTCCATTTTGCGTTATTCCAACTCGCCCAGGCTGGCATGACTGGACAGCCATTGACGGCGTAGATGAATTGGAAGCAGCAATCAAATATCAGTTTGAGGACTATCATGATAGACTCGATGATTCTCATCTGTTAGAGGGGATTGTTGTTCGGCGCAAGAACGAGCTTGGTACTTGGGAAGCCTACAAGATTAAGACGAATGAGTTCAAGATTATCGACGATATTGAGAACTCCGGCATGAAGCCTGAGGAGATTTCTCAGGACGTGCTGGAGGAAATGAGTTAATGACATAGAATAAAAAAACTAGACCAAGCAAAACAAAGCAACAACTACAAACAAAAGCAGACGCCGTAGCTCGTAGTAGTAAACCAAAGAAGAAGCCGCAATACATGGTGGTTGATACTGAAACGACATTTGGTACGCAACAGGCTTTTAATATTGCGTACCAAATCACCACCCATCGTGGTTATCAAGTTGAAAAGAAAGATTTTTGGTTACCAGAGGTTCTTGAAAACGACAGACCTTGGTATCCAACCCCCAAACCTTCTACGGCGAAGAATGCTACAAAAGCTGAAGTCAAACGTCAGTTAAAAGCAGACGAAAAGAAAGTTGATATTGCTCTTGCATACAACTCTCCATTCGACCAAAAAGCTTTAAAAGCTACTGTTGACTTCGATTTTACAAAGCCTGTGAAAGACTTGTGGACAGCCGCAGCAGTATACATCTGCGATGAAGATTATATTCGCTGGGCACGCGAACAGGGCAAAATAACAGACAAAGGAAACATAAAAACTTCTGCCGAAACTGTGTATCAATATATTAGCGGTGTGAACGACTTTGAAGAACTTCATACAGCTTACCAAGATACGCAATGTGAAAAAGAAATTGTAAAACACCTCGCCGCCAGAGGAATTGACCTAACAAAGCTAGAAAACCATCCTGCTCCATGGCGGATTGTTAAGAAAAGAGCTGAGAGAATGGACGAAGACTATGATGGCTTGGAGGACGCAATCAATGGAAGAAGATAGAAATAAAACATCATCAATCCGAGAAACATCTATCGGAGACTATTGCGACGATTGCGGGCGGTACTTGGATAAAAGATATGAGTATTGTCCAGACTGTAACTGTCGCTTACTTTGGAACGAGGAGAAGGAAACCAATGGCAAATGATTATCTCAAAAAAGAGAAAAAAGAAATGATTCAAGATTTGGTGAATGTATTTTCTCCAATGACAGATAAAGCTACCAAAAGCTACGTTAAGTTGGTATACGAATCTTGCTTTGGCTTAATCATCAAAGACAAACCGTATGTCCGAGAAGCGATGTCGTTAGCAAAAATTATGACGGCTCAGCATCTTGAGGAAATTATTAAAAAGGACGCCGGCATCGTACCAGCTGATGAGGTCGCGCCGGAGTCGACCGCAGAAACCGAGATTTCAGAAAATTCCGTTCCGGAGAAGATTGTATCGGAGCCGGTTCAACGCACAAAAAGGAAATTTGTTCCTTAATAAGCCGAGTGGCAGCGGTCAAACTGCCACATTTATGGAGAGTTAACCAGACAAGCGTGCTGGACCGGTCTTGAAAACCGTGGGATGTGAAAGCATTGGGGTGCAAGTCCTCAGCTCTCCGCCATAAAGGAAATAACTGCCGTGAAAAGCGGCTTGTGCTGGCTTGACAGCCGAAAAACTCTGAACGGGAAATCCGTCCCTGCGGGGCTAAATCAAGAACAGTAGGGGTACGTAGTTTTCAGTACTGCGAGCGTAGTTATCGGCGAATCCCCACCTCCGCCGGCTCATAAAACTGTCTATGGAGGATTGGGTGAGTGGCTTAAACCAGCTGTTTGCTAAACAGTCGACCGCCGAAAGGTGGTCCGCAGGTTCGAATCCTGCATCTTCCGCCAAAAGAATAAAAGGAGGCCGTTATGGAACCAATTGAAAAAGCGACGGCTGCCGCTAACCAAATGATTGGTTCGATGGCTAGTCATATAAAATTTCTTGAGGAGCAAGGTCACTCTAATATTAGAATTGACCAAGTTTACACTACAGCAAATCAGCTTGACAAAGAATTAACTTTGTCGTTAACCGTGAAATTACTGTCCGATGGCGTCAAAAATACCAATCCGATTGGTTTCACAACAGTTAAGGAGGATAAGGATGGCGAAAATGTACAAAACACAGGAAACCAGTAATGCAATATACGGTTTCTTTGAAAAATATCGCCCTTTTTCTAACTTCCATCAAGAGAAGTTTGTTTGGCAAGGAATGGAATGGGCAACTTCAGAGCATGCTTTCCATGCCGCAAAAACAAAAGACCCTAATTGGATACTAATGATTCAAAAGGCTGACACTCCATCAGGAGCGAAGCGTCTTGGTCGGCAATGTCCACTTCGTCCAGACTGGGAACAAGTGAAGGTCGATATTATGCATTCAATTGTGTATGCCAAGTTTACTCAATCAGAAGAGCTGAAAGCTTTACTTCTATCTACAGAAGAAAAGTATTTGGAAGAAACGAACGATTGGGGAGATGACTTTTGGGGCAAAGATATAAAGAAGGGCGGTCACAACCACTTAGGTGAAATCTTAATGAGAGTTCGCGATGAACTGAGGAGGTTGTCATGAATACACAACATGAAGTTGCAAATCAGTCAACAATAATCAAGGTCGCCTATCCCAACTGGTTTTATACTGGATTATATGGGTCTCAAAACTACAACTGTAGTTGGGCTGGCTCTGATGTTGATACCAAATCAATACTTGGACTGTCTTTCTCTCAACTCATCCAGCGTAAAGATGTAAATAACAGTGTTGCAACAATTCCAGGGTCTACAGAAAACCTAGCAGACGTAAAAGACGTTCATTCGATGTTCGGCAATTTCTTGAAGTCAAATATTAACTTTTTGGAAATTCTTTGCACGGATTTTTTCACTTATGACCCAGCTTTAAGAACAGAAGTAATGCAAATGCGGTCAATGGTTGACCAATGTGCATATTACAATATGAAACAACTAATTCATGCAACCGTTGGGCAATTCCGTATGAAGTGTGCCGCACTCGAAAAACCGTTTGAGAGTAAATTGTTATTGATTGAAAAATATGGATATGACCCCAAACAACTGGCGTCAGCCTATCGTTTATTGATGACAACGCCGCGACTCATAGACCAATTACCGTTTAAACAAGCAATTGATTTAACAGAATACAGTTCTACCATCGTAGATATTAAATCAAATCCGCCATCGTTAGAAGCAGCGAGGGCTTCAGTAGCTGAGTGGACCGAAACAATGAATGAATATATTGACCTTGCTGATTCAATGGATAATCTTTATGATAGTCCATTAGCACAACTACAACAGTTAGAAGAAGATATTTATCGTATTCTTCTTCGGCGTGAAATAATTAAGGAGGAGCTATGAAATACACAGCATTTCTATTAACAGACGAACAGATTGCACAAGAACAAGAAATACGACAAGAAGCAATCGACAATGACAATTACATAGCCGCCTTAGAAGCTGCTCTTTGGGCACAAGGCATTCAAACTCGGACAAATGATGGTATTCGTAGACATCCATATGAAATAATGGATGATATGAATGAACACTATCGACGTATCAGTAAGCGACAATACGATTATGAAGATTGCATTCGGTTTATTGAGCGTCAAGGTATTAAGCTATTTGATTATCAAAAGACCATGATTCGCATGATGTGTGAGAATCGGCCGTTTATCGCCGCAAGAGGCATAGGACGTACTTCTGCCGCAGAAGCTTTTGGTAAATATGTAGCTCATACTCAAGACCGAAATGACTATGGTATGACACCAGAAAGATGTTTTCCTGCTAACTTAGCAATTAGAAATCATCTTATGTCAGATGAATGGCTCGAACAAATGCGCAATATGTTGACACCACAGCAATTCCAAAAAGAATTTATGTGCGAGTGGAAAACCTAATCTAATGGGGCGAAGCAATTCGCCCCATTTGTATTGAAAAAATTTTTATGTTATTATATTTATATAAGGTAAAGGAGAGGATATTTATGGGCAAAATCTTTGCTATCTCTGATACACATTTTAATTCAGAGAACATTATCCGATATTGTAATCGACCATTCGAAAACTCTGACCATCAAACGGCGGAGCAAATCCGTAGATGGAATTCTGTTGTATCGCCTGAGGATACTGTCATCTGTATGGGTGATTTTATTATGGGAGCAGCAGAAACAATTCCAGTAATTCTGCCGCAATTGAATGGACATATCATTCTAACACGCGGCAATCATGACACACCTCGCAAACTAAGTATCTATGCACAGTTTCCTGAAAAGATTACTGTGAAAGATATTCATTATGAACAGTACAAAGGACTGTTCTTCATCTTCAGCCATTTTCCAATGGTGCACGAAGATTTCATGGATATGATTGTACAAGACAACTCTGAAGTTGTTTATTGTCATGGTCATGTTCATGATAAGACGCCACACTTCAGTGAAAAGTATCATAGCTTCAACTGCTCTGTTGACGTTATTGATTTCACTCCAGTAACTTTGGCTTCAATGTACCAGACAGTCAAGGAGCATTTTATAAAACTTGGCGTTTGGCGTGATAACAATTCTCAGCAGACAATTCCAGAATTGCAGGACTAATTGACATAAAAAAATTTTTATGGTATTATAAATTATAATCAAAGGTAAGGGATGGATTTTGGAGGAGGTGCCGATGATGGATGAAAATAAGTGCAAGGACTGTATCAACAATACTATCAACGGATGTTCTTTGGATAAAGAGCCAGAAACGTGCGACATGGAACTCCCATTGCCGCTACTGATGGAGGTAGGGTTATGTTAATTAAAAACTGTGTCTTACCAGACTATCTTAAAGGTCAAAATTCTAAAGATTATCTGCATAATACTGCGGCTTATAAACACAAAAAGTTCACGATGAAATTACGAAACGGTAAATCAATGCCTTGCTGGCAATGGGCAGCAGAGGTAGAATCTTGGTTTGGAATGAAAGGAGTAAAATCAATGGCAAACGATGTTAATGGAATTTGTGTGCACAATGTTGGCTATCCGTCGTTTGAGATGGATATGGACATGGCAAGAATGAACAAAATGATGGAGGATATCATGAAAAGTGCAGGAACGTTTTTGACTCCCCGTAAGAGGACTCCCGCTATCGTGCCGCTTAATACCAGCTTTTTTGATTGCGGTGATGTGTGCATCGTTACGTGGTCCGATGGTACAACTACAAAAGTTCGTTGGAGCGGCGCCGCCGATGAAGAGTGGAACGAGAATTTGGCAATCGCAATTGCGTTCATCAAAAAGTTCCACGGTCTGGATATGTACGATATGCTGCTCGACAGTGTAGACAAGTTCCAGAAGGACGAGGAGGAAGCCGCAGAAGCTAAGCGTAAGGCACAGGAGGAAGCCGAAGAGCTTCGTGCTAAGAAGTATCGCAAGGCTGTTAAGAAAGCCGCCCGTCGTCAGCAAAAGCGTGAGAAGTTTGAACGTGACGTTCGCAAAGAACTTGATGAGGAATTCTTTTAATCAGCACTGACCAAATCACACAAATTATGAGGAGGAATCGTTATGGATAAGAAAGATAGCGAACGCATCTACCACATTGAACGCAAGGTAGACAGAATTTTGGAAATTCTTGAAAAGCAGCAACAGGGTTATGTTTTTCCCGGAGTGTCAAAAGAACCCTGTCATTGTCCCGGGCAGACCAGTTTAGGAGAGCATCCTTTTCCCGATTCTATGCAGCGCCTCGGGCTAACTCAGTAAACATAAAAGTGTTCAGCGGCTCACTTTCAAAAGCCGCTCTCTAATGGGGTGTCGCCAAGCGGTAAGGCACAGGACTTTGACTCCTGCATGCAGAGGTTCGAATCCTCTCACCCCAGCCAAATGAATTTTATATTCAAAAAATAAATCAAGAGGAGGTAAAACATTGAAGAAAGGGTTAATAATTACTCTTATCATAGTTCTTTGTCTTGGAGGCGGGCTGCTTATCAGAGCACTTCTGTTACCACTCCATACTCTCCAACAGGGAACTGACATGGCTTACGGAGTTGTTGACCAAGTACTGGATAGTGAGCAAGCAATTCGTGATTACGAATGGTTCAAACAGCAAGAAGCTGATATCCGAAAGTGCTTGGAGAACGAAGTCATTGCTCAATCGGCTTATGATGATTTTGTTCAGTATCTTCCCGAAGACCGCACAACTTGGTCAGATTTTGACAAAAGAGAAGAAGCAAGTTTGCGAAATGCTATTACAGCACTTCAAAAGGTAACCAACAATGCTATTGAAGATTACAATGCAAGGTCGGAAATGGTTAATCATGCAATATTCAAAGATAACCTGCCAACCAACATTTCCCGTGCATGGTATGCAGCGGGCAATCTAATTACTCAATAAGGAGAATATGATGAAAAGGATTATTGCACTCGTTCTATCTATGCTTTGCCTATGCTTTTTAATGACCGGCTGTGATGAAGAAGACACCAGCTATAAGCAGCAGGTTGCCGAAAATGAAGCAAACGTAAGAGCTATTACAGACCAATACGGCACCCCTAATATCACTCGTTCTTTGGATTATGAAAATGTCATGCGGCGTGCCGAGTATCTTAATCAAGGCAACAACATTGGGTATCTGTATCTGCTCAGTGACATGGGAGTGGTACTTGAAGAAGTTCAGGTACTTGGTAAGGTAACTTCTCTCAACACTTTCATTACTCCAATGCAGGAATCACAGTATGTAAGACACAGCGGCTCTATCGGAACCGAACACGCTATTATCACGGTTGATGCCGCAGACATTGACGGCACATGGGGAGAAAATGTATCTGGCATTTTCTGGTTTACTCCCGACGGAGTTTATGGAGAATGGGCGGGATTATACCGCTTTAGCTCTGAAAGACTCACCTTCCAGACTGAACCTGTACTAATCCAAACTAATTAAAAGGAGAATAAAAATGAAAAAAATTGCTGCACTTTTAATTGCCCTTGTTATGTGTTTCTCCCTGGCGGCTTGTTCCGATGTTTCCACCTCCGGATATACAGAGCCGACCGATAATCGGTCTAACTATGAACAGCAGGCACAAGCGAATGAGGAAAGTGCTAAAAACATTACACAGGAATACGGGACAGTATCACTATCTCGTTCGCAGGACTATGAAAACATTATGCGGCGTGCTGAATATCTTAATCAAGCGAATAATGTTGGCTATCTCTATCTGCTAACTGAAACTGGTGCGCTCGTACGTGAATCACAGGTGCTTGGTAAAGTAACTTCTCTTAATTCGTATATTACGCCGATGGAAGAAATTGTTAAAGTTGCAGAGGGGTCTCATCGCTATGAATCTTGGGGTTATCCAGATGAGTTTGTAGTTGTTCAGGCTCCAGACCTTGACGGCACTTACGGCGAAAATGTTAATGGTATCTTCTGGTTTACGCCAGACGGAGTTTATCAGGAGTGGGTTGGACTTTATCTATTTTCTTCTGAACGGCTCACCTTCACCGATACAGCAGTTCTCGTTGAATCTAAATAATAACGGCGCCTTCGGGCGTCAGGCTCTCATGACAAAGCCTCCACGTGGCGAGAGCTGGATAACGCTAATTTGTCAAACGTCTATGAAGAAAGAAGGGTAGTGATGAAAAAGCCACTTTCCCTCAAAGATATTTTATTGATTATTCTTTGCGGTTTAGCTATGGTTGGATTTCTTTACCTTCGATTTACTACAATTTAATAAAGGAAGTGCCATACAAAAGATGTCTAAATGAAAGTAATTATTTAAGGAGGATATCTTATGGAATGGTTTATTGGTGCTTTGATACTTTATGGAGTGGTGATGATATTCTGTACGAATGATGACTTTGTTACTCGTAAGTACTCGAATGGCATCACCATTATTACTGAAAAGAAAACCGGCCGTCAGTGGATGAAACATTATTCTTCTGAAAATATGGTCGAAATAACAAAGGAGGAAAAATGAAAACTTATAAGCATCCTAAATGCAGTTTTATGACGGTTGTTGAGATACCTGGAAGTGAGATAAGCAAAATTGATTTTGCTCTCTGCCGACAACCAACCGAATCACTTGAGACTTATTATAATCGTCAGATTATAAAGCCTCATATTCTCACGAATGGCGGCTTCTTCAATATGTCGAACGGCGCCACTTGCTTCAATTTTATTGATGAACGTGAGATTATTTCCTCAACAGACAATTACAAATGGGGAATGGGAGTTGTTGGAACTCAATTACATTACGGTCATATGGATAAAGTAGCTGGTATTCAAGATTTTGTTAGCGGCTATCCAAATCTAATTGATGGTGGTAAAATCGTTCCCATCACATTCGCACAAGAAATCAATTATCTTGCCCGCCGCACAGTAATTGGATACAACAAGTCTGGAGCGTTTATGGTAACAGTCGATGCGCCCGGTCTGCGGCTTGAAACAATGCAGCAGTATCTTCAAGAACTTGGTATTACTTACGCTATTAACTTGGATGGTGGTGGTTCCACTCGTATGTTGATTGAAGGTAGGCGAGTAACCGATGATGCATGGAGCCGCCCAGTAGACAATGTCGTAGCATTTTATTTGAAAGAGCCAGACCCTACGCTCTATCGAGTACAGGTTGGAGCATATGGAGTGAAGGCAAACGCTGACAAAATGCAAGCTCAAATCCGCGCCCTTACGGATACAATTGGAGCCGGCTATCGCAATGCTTATGTAAGATATCTTACGCCTTATTACAAAGTGCAGGTCGGTGCTTTTAGCGTCAAGGCGAATGCCCAAAAAGTGGTTGATGACCTTGCAAAGAAAAGTATCAGTTCTTTCATAACAGATATGTAAAAGCAGTATTTGTCACAAAAAAATTTTTATGGTATTATAAATTATAAAGTTAAAAAAGGAGAGAAAAGAAATGGACACTCAATTCCGCGCTGTCCATATTGTTGGAGATATCCACGGGCATAAACATTCTTTGCGAAAAGCTTATGAAGCTGGCTACGTTCAAGATAATGATTTAGTAATCTGTCTTGGTGATGTTGGTATCAACTATGGAAGTGAAACAAATCGCAAAGGTGAACGAGATGCGTTTGCAAAGTTTCCGTTCCAGTTTTTGTTCCTTTACGGCAATCATGAACAGCGTCCAGAAGAAATCGAATCTTATGTGAAAGTGCCAGTAGCAACTCTCACAAAAGACGGCTACTTTAAGAATGACTGTGGAGTAGTTTATATGGACCCAAGCTATCCAAATCAGTGGTTTGCTATTGATGGAGCTGCATACATGGTTGGCTATTTATCAATCCTCACAGTTGGCGGCGCTACATCTATTGACAAACATCGCAGAAAGCCATTCCAGTCATGGTGGCCGACAGAGAATATTCGTTACCAAGATATTGAGAAAGCGTTGAACCACGGCACAAATCATTTCTCTCTAATCTTGTCTCACACCTGTCCTGAAGAACTTATTCCTGTTGAGGATAAGTATAATAATCCTGATGAAAAGCTTTTAAGTGTGTTGTACGAACAGCTCAAATGGGACTACTGGTTCTGCGGGCATTGGCACATGAACGAAGCTATCCCAGAAGAGGGTTTTTACTTTCTTGATGCAAACTTAACATCAGATGACAAACTAACATTCATTACTTTTAATATGGAAGATACTGAAGTTAATATCACTTCAGGTCCGGACTCATTGTTTTGAGAGGAGAATAATATGTTTCAGGCTGCTCAACCAAAGTTGGATGGAAAGACCGTAGGAGTTGTATTCGGTACTTATGCTCCTATGCATAGGGGACATCTCGATACAATTATGAGAGCTAAACGTGAAAACGATGCTGGTTGTCTTGTAATTGCTTCTGGATTTCAAGGAGATAGGGGCAAAGAAGCTGACGCAAATCTCAATTTCAAACGTCGTTTTCGTTATATACGGGAGTTGTTTGCGAAAGACCCACTCGTAGCCGTTTATGGGCTTGATGAAGATGAGTGTGGCATCTCTGGTTTAACCGGAAGATGGGACGAATGGCTGGAGGAGTTTGAAAAGCTTCTTAGCATGGGAGTTACCTCTACAACTGTCCCTCACTTTTATGTTTCAGAGCCGCAATATGCCGAAGAACTTGCAAAGCGTGGATGGGGAGTAACCCTAATGACCAGAGATAATCCCATCAGTGCAACGAAAATTCGTGCCAATCCCTACAAACATTGGGATGAAATCGTAGGACCGTTTAAGAGAGTATTTAGTACGAACATTCTTATTACAGGAACGGCGTCTGAAGGTAAAACAACACTGGTACAAGACCTTGGTCTTTACTATGGTGCTCCGTTCTCTACCGAGTGGGGACGCGATTACATCGAAGATAGCGCCATTTGCGAACAAGAAGTTGGCACAGCCGATTTTATGGCATTCCTTGAAGGTCAGTACAATATGAACAAAGAGTTAATCAATTCGCCAGCAAACAACGGACTATTCTTCGCTGACACCGATGCTCTTGTTACAGAAATGTACGCATGGAAATACTACAACGACCCGAATTTTAAGTTCTATCATAAGATTGACGGCTTAAATCTCATTCAGAACTCGGCTTGGATGTATGCCGAAAAGTCTCGCTGGGACGCAATTTTCCTTGTCGGTCCTCGAAATGAATTCGTCGATGATGGTGTTCGTTATATGGGACATGGAGATATGGAAGTTCGAAAAGATATGTATGCCCACTTGAAAGCAAACATCGAAATACACGGCAGATACGACACTTTGGTGGAGTTGAACGGCACTTATTTTGAAAACTTCACCACAATTAAAAACTATGTAGATGGAGTGATTAGGAATGGAAAAAATTAAGAAGATTCTTCGAGATGAATTGGTGTTGGGACACTCTACGTTTGATAAGGTTTATCTTATCTCTATGCTGCTTCTTCAGATTGTAGTATTTATTATTGCACCAGAGAGTTGGATAGCAATTGTTTCAGGTATTGCTGGAGTTATTTCAGTGGTACTTTGTGCTAAAGGCAAGATTTCGTTCTACTTTATTGGTTTTGTGCAAACATTCTCATATTTATATCTTGCATACACAAACCAGTTCTACGGCGAAGTAATTGAAAACGTCTTCTATCTAGTAACAATGGTCATTGGTATCTTTATTTGGAAGAAAAACCTTGATAAATCAGAAGAAGACGGAGCAAACGTTAAGGCTCTTAAGATGAGCGGCAAACAGTGGGTAATTAGTATTGGACTTACTATTGTAGCAACTCTTGCTCTTGGCTATGGGCTTACATTGATTAACAGTGCGCAGGCTTACACAGATGCCGCAACTAATATCTTTGCAATCTTTGCTCAAATACTAATGATTAAGCGTTATAGAGAACAGTGGGTATGGTGGTTAGCTGTCGACCTGTTCTGTATTAAACTCTGGTTTGTCGCCGGAAACTGGACAATGGTTGCTATGTATATCGCTTGGACAATCAACTGTATCTATGGTTGGGTCAACTGGACAAAGCTTACAAAGCAAAATCAGAAAAATTTGACATAAAATAATTTTTATGGTATTCTATATATAGAAAGTGAGGAGAGGAGAAAATGACCAGAAACTCCGATATCATCCTCTGGTGCGAATGGCAGGGTGCCGATGAAGAAGGCATATACTGCACAGCACATATCGCAGAGGGGCGAGTTCACGGATGCCCCTATGATAATGCTGAAAAGCGACTGGAAGCCGAATATCCTTGCAGTGATTATCAACATATTCCAGACACTTAGATTTACATTCACTAAGCATCGAGGAGGGTGTTATGAAAATCTATACATCCTACTTTTATCAAGTAAGGCATTTCAGTAAAAACATGGTGCCGCTTAGCACAGCGGTTTGGGACCCAAAGTGGTTTCATTTGCATGATACACAAGATGTGACATTCATAGATGCAAAAGGTGTTTACAATGGATTACGAGCAACGCCTTTCGTACCAGACGATACTTGTCCACACGATTGCTCTAAAGAATGTAAGCAAAAACCCAAAGGCTGTACGTTTTTAACAGCCTATCGAAAACAACTTGACCGGCTTAATTTCCAAGAAATACTACAACGATTTGAACGCTTAGGTAATGATATAAAGCGATACGAAAAGTTTGTAGATGAGCCGATTATGGTACTCCTTTTTCATGAAGCATACGACAATCCATGTAGCGAAAGATGGGTAGTCCTTGATTGGTTTCGAGATAATGGATACCCAATAACAGAATTACCAGTAGGCAAGGTGGCTCGCCTTTAAGAGTCACCAATATACGGGTGTACCTCAGTTGGTTAGAGGAATCGGCTGATAACCGGTCTGTCGCAGGTTCGATTCCTGCCACCCGTACCAATTGCCGCACGGATGGCTGCACTCCAACTTAGCTAGTTACGTCTTTAGACGGTTAGCGGGCGGGATATAAATTGGTAAGAGCCCCGGGTAGTAGCGTAGAGTGCCGCGAACCCCATCTATGCCCCAGTAGCTCAGTGGAAAGCAGCATCGGCCTTCTAAGCCGAGGGTCGCTGGTTCGAATCCAGCTTGGGGTACCATATGGGCCGTTAGCTAAATTGGTTACAGCACTCGGCTCATAACCGAGAGATTCTGGGTTCGAGTCCCAGGCGGCCCACCATCAAGGAGGATATTATATCATGTCAAGTAAAATCATTATTCAAGATATCAAAGCAAAAGCCGAAAAAGCAGAAGGAGTTATACATGAAGCAGAGTTTGATGCTCTATGTATTGAAATCGACGGTATAATTTCAGAGGCAGCCGAAAAGGGATGGCGCTCTGTGAGAGTTGATGTAAAAACAGATTTACTTCCTCATTTGACTCGAAAAATAGAGGAAGAATACAAGGATTTCCAAGCTCAATACGTGTATCATATTGGAGACCCTCGTGAAATGTTGGACTACGATACAGCATATTTTAACTTCTATTGGTAAGTATTAAGCCGCGGTAGCTCAGTGGAAAAGAGCGCTGCCCTACGAAGGCAGGCGTCGGGGGTTCGAGTCCCTCTCGCGGTACCATCACCTCGTTGCCGAGTCTGGTTCAGGCGGTTGGTTGCAACCCAACAGACGTCAGTTCAAATCTGACCGAGGTGTCCATAATATGGGCGAGTATACCGTAAGTGGTAGCGGGGCAGACTGTAAATCTGCTGTCTCACGACTCGGGTGGTTCAACTCCATCCTCGCCCACCATATGCCGGAGTGACGGAATGGCATACGTGCTGGTCTTAGAAACCAGTTTCTAGGGGTTCGAATCCCCTCTCCGGTACCAATAAGCCGTGGTAGCTCAAATGGTAGAGCGTGGGTTTGAAGAACCCAGCGTAGCAGGTTCGATACCTGCCCGCGGCACCATATGGTGAGTGTAGTGTAAAGGTAGCACGACAGATTGTGACTCTGTTAGTAGCGAGTTCAAATCTCCTCATTCACCCCATAAGGCCCCGTCGACAAGTGGTCAAGTCACTGCCCTTTCAAGGCAGTATCGCTGGGTTCGAATCCCGCCGGGGTCACCATTATAAAACCTATTAAATTCAAATAATGATTAAAAGGAGAGGAAAACATGAACAACGTCTTAGTAGTAGTTGACATGCAAAAGGACTTCGTTACTGGGCCGCTCGGCTCACCGGAGGCAAGAGCAATTGTCCCCTATATTATGGCAAAGATTGAAGAAGCAAGACGCAACGGCGACCAGATTATTTTTACTCGTGACACTCATCAGAGAAATTATCTGGAAACTCAAGAAGGGCGCAATCTTCCAGTTGAACATTGCATTAAGGGAACCGAAGGACACGACATCATTGATACACTTGCGGCGATGATTGACATTCATGACGACATCGTATTGGATAAGCCAACATTTGGCTCAAACGACCTTGTTATGCAGATTCAGTTTATAGAAGAAGCTGTAGAAACAATCAACGAGATTCAGTTCGTCGGCGTATGTACAGGTATTTGTGTAATTGCTAACGCTGTGCTTGCGAAAACAAACTTCTTAGAAACTCTTGTAACAGTCGATGCAAGCTGTTGTGCTTGCGTATCACCTGAATCACATGAAACGGCGCTGAAAGCGATGGAGTTACTGCAAATTAACGTAACTGGGAGGTAATGTTATGATTCTTATTGGCGGTAAAAAGTTCGAGCCGAAGTTTTTCGGCGATGGCACACTAAAGATGTTGAACATGGATGAATATCCAATACCTACTGATGGAGTAGTTCATCTTGAATGGAGCTTCGACAATATTGGCGAGTACGCTATAATTATGTATCTTGTCAATTATATTCATGACACAAAGCGGTCAGAAGTGGAACTTGATATTCGGTATGTTCCCGATGCCCGCATGGACAGAGTGAAAAATCCCGCCAAAGAAGGGCATACCCTTAAATACTTCGGCAACTTCATAAACGGCTTGGGTTGTAAAAAAGTCACTGTTCTTGACCCACACTCTCCAGTTACAATGACTGTTTTGGAAAGAGCCGTCGAAAAAGATATCACATACTATATCGAGGAAGTTCTAAGAACGGTCAGTGTTGATGTATTTCTTTTCCCAGACAAGGGTGCAAAAGATAGATACAGTTATCTGAATATGCGACCTGCCGAATACGGAGAAAAAGTTCGTAATTGGGAAACAGGGCGCATCGAAGGCTTTGAAATTGTGGGAAATGTATTGAATATCTTCAGCGGCAAGAAAGTGCTTATCATTGACGATATTTGTGCATACGGCGGAACATTTCATCACGCTGTGAATGCATCCTACAAAGCTGGTGCCGAAGCGATTTACCTGTTTGTTACTCATTGTGAGAACGATATCCTAAAAGGCGACCTCATCAATAATCCTCACGTTAACCGAATCTTCACGACTAAGTCTATCTACCGTGGAGACCATGAAAAGATTTGGACAATATAATGTACGAAGATGATAGATACAAAGGAGAAGCCAATTCAGATTGGATGCTCGTCGGCATTCCAGCGTTAGGTTTCATTCTTTTAGGAATATTATACATGATTTTTCGTTAAGTGATAGGGCGGCCTTATGGTCGCCCTATTTGTCTTAAAAAAATTTTTGTGTTATTATATTTATATAAGATAAGGAAAGGAAAGATTTCATGGAGTTTACTGATGAACAACTGGCTTTGCTCCGGTATGCTTTGGAAGAGATTATACCTTGGCTAGAGGAAGACGATAATGAGGACTTTGAAGCTATATGGCAAAAGCTGGGCTTCAACGATGGAAAGGGGATTATATAATATGAAAATCAATCCAATGACGGCGTGTGACTACTACAAACTTGGTCATATGACTATGGACGTTCCCGGTGTGAAGCAGGTCGTTTCCACTTGGACTCCACGGCATCACAAGCACGACAAACCGGAGAACGAAAAAACCGTTACCTTTGGGCACCAATACGTTGTAAAGCGCTATTTTAAAGAGTTTTTCGAGGAATTCTTTGCAAGCGATTTTCAGTGGTATGATGATGACTTTACTCGCAAGATTCAGTCTACATTCAATCCTCGATATATTGACCCAATTTGCCGAGCATTCAAGAAGCTTCATGCTCTTGGATATCTGCCGATTGAAGTCTGGGCACTTCCTGAAGGAACTTTGGTTCCAGATGGTTGCCCGCAGGCAATGTTGTTTAATACCCATGAGGACTTTGGATGGCTGCCACAGTTTCTTGAAGATTTATGGTCTAACTCCAGCTGGGGTCCAGCTACCAGTGCTACTACGGCTTATTATCGCCGTAAGATTGCAGAGCCGTTCTATGAAATGAGCGATGACCCATCTGCAATTCGCAGACTTTGCGGAGATTTCTCTTTGAGAGGAATGACAAGTCATGAGGCCGGTGCAATCAGCGGCCTGGGACACCTTCTTTCTTTTGATAGAACTGCTACCATTGATGCTAATTCTATTGCTGAACAGTATTACGGCGCTGACCTCATAAACAAACCAGTCGGATATGGCTTACCTTCTCTTGAGCACTCCGTTGTTGAGAAGGGCGTGGCATATTTTAAGGCTCAAATTTTAGAGCAAGGTATCACTGGCATGGCTCAGAAGTATTGGCAACCGCTCACGATTGCTGCAAATGAAAACTGGGAAATAAACCTAATGGCAGAAATGTGTTTTATGATTTATCTTCTTACTGAAGTCCAGCCAGACGGCAACTTCACATATGTATCTGATACCTATGATTATTGGGGAGTAATTGGAAAAATTCTTCCAACTATTCGAGATATCATTATGGAACGTGATGGAAAGTTAATTATGCGTCCTGATAGCGGCGACCCAGTTAAAATTGTAATTGGCACTTTCCCTCACAAACTAAGAGATAATTCTCGAGTAGACATCGGTATGGGAACCAGATGGGAACAAATGGGAACTATTGAATCTTTAGCTGAAATTTTTGGCTGGACATACAATAACCAAAATGCCAAAGTGCTTGATTCCCACGTAGGTTTAATCTATGGCGATGCAATCACTGCTGAGCGTGAAATTCAAATACTGAAGGGAATGCAAGAAGCAGGTTGGGCACCGGAAAACATATCGCTCGGCATTGGAGCTTACACTTATCAATATGCAACACGAGATACTCGTGGATATGCCATTAAAGCAGTTGGTTGCACTATCGAAGGGCTCGGTGAAATGGCAATTTTCAAGGAACCCAAAACGGATAGTGGAAAGAAATCGCAGCGTGGCGCAGTAGTCGTTTATAAAACGGCAGATACAGGGACAATCGGATATTGGGATGGATATCCTCTTGAGTATGCTCTTAACGACTCTTGTCAGATAATGCGTCCGATTTTCAAAAATGGCGAGTGCATGAACGAGGAAACGGTTTATGATATTCGTAATCGCTTATGGAACAACCAGTTTTAAAGGAGGACTTTATGCCAGCAAAATATCTTAATTTTGAAACAGCTTTAGAGCGGCTCATTGAAGAATATTTGGAACACGGCAAGATTATTGTCGCTTATGACTTCGATGATACCGTCTGCACCTATACAAAGGGAAACCCAGAACCAACTCATCTACGAAAAGCAAATGAAGAAATCTGTCAATTACTTCGTGATTTGAGAGAATACGCAACATTCATCGTTTGGACTTGCCGCTCCGATAACGAAGAATCGCAGTGGGGAGACGTTGGAAGCCCACTTCAAGCCGCAAAAAGATGGTTAAATGACCATGATGTACCATATGATTTGGTTAACGAAGATGGAAAAGTAGCCTATGGTGGCCGTAAGATTTATGCGAATATTTTTCTTGATGACCGCGCAGGCTTAGCCACAAGCTATGAAATGCTGAAAGAATTCTTAAGGAGAGTGAAAAAGATGGATGTATTCAATCCTTATCGTGCTCGGCGTGTAATCGTGGAATCAATTAAAGAATACTTCGGTGACGATAATAGAGCAATTATTGGAATGTCGGGTGGCGCCGATTCTACAATTGTGGCAGCCCTGTGTGCCGAGGCTCTTGGTCCAAACAGAGTATTTGGAGTATGTATGCCGAACGGCTTTCAACATGATTTGCCAGACGCTATGAATATCTGCGAATGTATCGGTATCCCCTATATTACAGTTGATATTAAGCCGCAGGTCGACCAAATGTTGAAAGACCTTGGTTTTGGTTCTTACCGAGATGCTCCTGAGATTTTGAGAAACAACCTTCCAGCTTTAATTCGGCGCAATATACTAACGACTATCAGCATGACACATAGCGGTCGTGTGATGAATACAACAAATGCGACAGAAGAGTTCCTTGGATATATCACAAAAGGTGATAACACAGCCGGTGATTTTGGACCACTTCTCAATTACGTGAAAACAGAAGTAATTGCAATTGGACAGACGTTCACATATATTCCGCAAGAGTTTATTGTAAAGCCTCCGGATGACGGCATGTGTGGAAAAACTGACGAAGACCGTTTCGGCTTTACTTACGATGAAGTGGACGCACTCATTAGAAACCCAATTATCACTATGTTGGGCGCAGGCATCGTTTATGATACTGCTAAATTGGATAAGATGATACGTATGAACGAAGCCTCTGGATTTAAACGGCAACCATTACCAAGAAGTACTTACGTAAAATAATAACAGGGACTTCGGTCCCTTATGGCCGAGTGGTGGAATTGGCATACACAACGGATTTAAGCTCCGTGCGCTGCGGGTTCGAGTCCCGCCTCGGCTACCATTAAACCTTTATTAAGGGATACAATTGGTTAAAAGGAGGAATTTAGTGAAAACAATTATTATTAACGGCTATTCTGGCTGTGGCAAAGATACTTTAGTCAGGAACGTTGGCGGATAGATTCCAACAACTCAATGGTCGATAGCCGATTGGTAGAGATATTATATCTGCGACGGCATTGGAGAAACGGACGTATCTGCAAAAGCTTCCAAGTTTGTTGATGACTATCGAAGAACTCTTATTCATTTAACAAACATTGGAAAATACAAAGGTATTATCTGGGAAGATTTGCAAAAATCACATGATAAAGCAGAAGCAGACGGCGTTCAGTTTTTCTTTATTCATTGTCGAGATCCAAGAGACTTTGCAGATATAAGAAAAAGAACAAAAAATGTTTGCACACTATGGGTTGAACGTGCCGGCATTAAACCATCAAATGAGCAGGACAAGGCAGCGGCTGAATACAAGTATGATTTTTACGCCGATTTACCTTCACTTGAAACTGCTGATTATAGTGGTTTGATTAAAAAACTCATTGAAAGTATTAAGGAGGTACCCAATGGAGTTAAAGAATAAAGCTTTAATTAAGCTTTTTGATACTATTCTTAAATACCATAAAGAACTTATGGCTAAGCCGGCAAACACTTTCGGCGATGAGGATAGGTTGATGATGAAAGTTGTCACAGAACTAAAGGCGGTCGTTGACAAATACGTAGCGCCAAAGGAGGATTAAGATGTATCATCCAAAATATTGGGAAAAGTGGGTGGAAGTCAAATCTCCATTCAAAGTAAAAACTGACATTACAGTCGCTCCTGACGGCACCATTACTGCTGTTGCTTCGGCAGTAAATGTGTATGACCCCGTTGGAATTCTTCCAGATATTATTAAAGAATATACTGCGACAGCCACGGCAAAGTGCCATCCAGATGATGAATATAACAGAAGCTACGGTGTTCGGTTAGCAAGTAACAGAGCTCGCCGTAAGTTTTATGATTTCATGGCAAATCGTATCAATGAACGGCTTGAACAGCTTGATACCTATCTCGCCATCATTCATAACAAAACGGTTGCCATGAAAGAAGAAACTGACGTACTGCTATTGGAGCAGATGGATATTAAGGAGTTGCCACAGGAGGGTTAATATGGGATATGTTGGAATTATCATATTTTGCATAGCCCTTATCGTCGGTGGCATAGTTTGGTATAAAAGTAGCAAACTTTAGAAGTTAGCAAAAGAAAAACAACAATATATCGACGCCGCCGAAGAACGGCTTGGCACTCTTCAAGCCTCTTATATGGAAAAGTTTGAAGAACTCCAAAAAGTTCTTGAGGAATATGCAACCCAAACTACTGCTCTACAAACAATCCAAAAACAGAAAGAGCAATTATTACTGGATAAAGAGCAGGCTGCTATTGAAGCAGTTCGTATTCAAGAACGCAATGATGCTGCGATTAAAAAAGCTCAAGAGGAAGTAAAAGCAGAATATGCTCAATTGAAACTTGAACTTTCTAAAACGCATGAAGAAGAATTACAAACTCTGCGGCTAAAACATGAACAGTGGATGCAGGAACACATAAGCGAGTTCTCTGAATATTCTATTCATCTTGAAAAACTTCGCAAATCAATAGAAGTTACAGAACAAAAGAAAAAAGATGAAATGATGAAAGAGGATTTTATTGCAACGCACACTCTCAACATCACTGAAAAGGACTATGAAGATATACACACTCTTCAAGAATGCCGGGGTAGACTAAATAGAAAGAGTGTTCTTGATAGTCTTGTATGGAGCGAGTTTGTGCAAGGTCCTTTGCAACAGCTTCGTAAAGAGCTCGTTTCTACAAAACTAACAGAAAAGGTTTGCGGCATTTATCGAATAACAAATATTGAAAACGATAGATGTTACATCGGTCAAGCAGTAGATATAAGTGGTCGTTGGACTGAACATATTAAAGCGGCACTTAATAATCCTACTGACAAGTTCCATAAAGCACTTGCGCAAGTCCCATTATATTCATGGACATGGGAAATACTGGAACGATGTGATAAGCCGCAACTTAATGAGAGAGAAAAATATTGGATTACTCATTACAAATCAAATGAGTTTGGCTATAATACGACAGGAGGTAACAAATGAGTTATTTTGATAACTTGCTTTTAAAGCCCCTATCGTTACAAATCTTAAAATATATCAGCGAAAACGACGAGCGTCAAGCCAAGGAAATAGCAGAGGCGCTCGGAGTCGGAACTCGACAAGTAGACGCAGCAATATCGAAAAGTTTGCAACGGTATAGTTTGGCTATTCGATACGGCAAATTGACGCCGCTTAAGAAGAAAGAATATAATGTGATTAAAATTACCGATACTGGTAAAGCTTATATTGCTTTCTTAAAGGAAAAGGAGGAACAAAATGAGATTTGACAACACATGGGTAGGTAACATTGATGGTGCCATGAGAGGTATGAGGTTCCCAATGAAGGGAACTGGCGATACTTAGAATGGTATTATTGGTCCAAAAGACCTTGACTTAGCTGGTCGACTCTGGAGAGCCAGCGAAGTAGACAATCTTGCCCACTCCAAGTTTCTTCGACAGATTTTCGTTTCTGTCGATATTACAGCGCCGCTCTATTATTGGAGTGAAATGGATACGTATAAGATTGGCACGACTGCCAATTCCGAATCCACAATGCACAAACTCACAAAAGATGCTAAGAATTTAACTCTTGACGATTTTCAGCTTGACCCGCCGCTTTATGGATACTTCCAAGAAGTTGTAATTCCACAGCTTCAAGCAATTAGCATACAAGAAGGTATCACCGAGATTGAGAAACTTCGCCGTCTAAAACAAACCTTACCAACAAGCTACTTGCAAAAGAGACACTGGACGGCGAATTACGAAATCATTCGCAACATTTACAACCAGCGGCATAAGCATCGCTTAGAAGAATGGTTTATTATTTTTGTGGAATGGGTTAAAACTCTTCCATATGCGAAAGAATTTATTATCCGTGACCTCCGCAAAGAGTGTAACGGCAACTATCGGAAGAAACCCGTAGCGATTAAGGCTTTCAGATTTATGATAGATGACGTTGCCCCAGACTGGTTTATGGATGCTGTTACGGCAAATACAATTATCACTCACGAAGACGGCACCTGCGATATCAATACTTTAGAGGGTGTAATGCACGCCGCCTACGGCGACTTTCTTATTCAAGGAGTGCAAGGAGAGATTTATCCCTGCAAGCCTGACATCTTCGAAGCAACATACGAACCTGTATAATCTTTATGACGGGCACAATCAATTGGTTGTGTCCGTCGTCTTCTATTGACATAAAAAAATTTTTATGTTATTATATGTATATAAAGGTTAGGAGAGGTGAGATTATGTACGGTGGAACAGCTAAAACTTATTGTGAATATACATTGTTATGTGAACCTTTTAAGGACGGAAAGGTCTACTATGTGAAAGTAGAGAGTCCAAAAACAGGACGCGCTCTGAAAGTCCGATGGTATACGGACAAAGCTCACAATGATTTGATGCCTAAAAGAGAAAATCCTTATGGGCCGCTTTGCACCATATTTGGTTTCAAGGATGAGCAAGACACAATTTTTTGTATTAAAAAGAGTCAAATTACTTCCGAAGAAGAAGCAGACTACTTTGGTTGGAAACGTGGCTGGCGTTTCGGAATGTTCTTTGGTGGCGTATGGTATGCAACAAAAGATACAGAGTTGCCGCCAATTAAAAGGCAAGATAAAATAATCGAAGTTACTTGGCAGCAATTTAGAAAAGCTGGTCAAGAACATTCTAAACAGCTTGGTTTAGTCGCCGAAAAAGATAGCTGCTGGTTCAGAGAGGAGGAATAATTATGGCACTTTTGGGAGGCATGATTGCCCTTATGATGGTAATTATGATTTTGATTATGAACGATAATGATAATAATAGACCGCGGTATGGAGGCTGATATATGAAAATATTAAGTTGGAATGTAAACGGCCTTCGGGCGCGTATTAAGACAGGATTTGAAGATACAATTAAACGACTTGACCCAGATATTGTATGCATACAGGAAACTCGTTGTACACCAGCGCAGTTGCCTGCTAATTTCATGTCTGATTATGTTCAAATAATCAATAACCATGATAAAGCTGGCTATGCTGGTTGCGGCACATGGATTAAGACTGGCACTGACAGATTGGTAGAAACTAAGATTATTTCTGGTGAGAATGGCAGAGCATTGCTCACAACCATTGATGATAGCTATCATGTTGTGAATGCTTACGTTCCCAACTCTGGATTAAAGCTTGAACGACTTGATGGTCGTATCGCATGGCATCAAAACTTTTTTGAAGATTTAATGAAGCTGAAAGAAAGCGGTAAGCCAATTATCTACACAGGCGATTTAAACTGTGCATACAGCGACATGGAAGTCGGCTCTAAGTATATCAAATCTGGCATTACACCGCAAGAACGAAAAGAGTTCTGCCGCATCATGAGAGAAATAGATTTATGCGATATCTGGCGTAAGTTTCATCCCAATCGAGCAGTCTATACCTGGTTTAGTAACCAATTCAATTCAAAATCAGTCAATAGAGGCATGAGAATAGATTACTTCCTTATCAGTGAGTCAATTAAATCTCAGGTTTCTGTTGCTGAAATTATATCCGATGATGAGCTGGTAATCGGCTCTGACCATCAAATTTTATTCATGGAGGTCGATATATGATAGTTGTTAACCTACTCGGAGCTCCCGGCTCTGGAAAATCAACAGGAGCTGCCTATATCTTTTCGCAGCTTAAGGAACAGGGAATAAATACGGAACTTGTTCAAGAGTTCGCAAAAGACAAAGTATATGAACAATCGGCGAAAGTGTTTCAAAATCAGTTGTATATCTTGGGTAAACAAAGCTTCCGATTGAGCCGACTTAGCGACGTTGTAGATGTTGCGATTATTGACAGCCCGCTTCTTTTAAGTTGTTATTATAATGGCGTAAACGAAGCCGATGAAGATGACAGATGGCATTTCAATTGTGTTGCGATGCAGCAGCATAAGAAATATGAAAATCATAACTACTTTATTCGGCGCACTAAGCCGTATAGCAAAGTAGGTAGATTTCAAACAGAACAAGAGGCCGCAGAAGTTGCAGCCGAACAACTTGAACTTCTAACATCATTATTTGATGATGCGGGAGAAGAAATGAAAACTGTTGACGGCAATAAAGCTGGATACGACGCAATCATTTCTGATATTATGAGAAGAATGGAGAGTAAATAATGAAGAAATTCAAAACTTTACGCATCGTGTTTGAAAATTGCGATGTATCTGATATCCCAGCAACGTAGGTTCGTTTTTTTGCATTCAACGACATTCGTCGTTGCGACAGGCTGCAAAATTGGAATACGTTAGTAGACAACCAATTTCTTTGCAACGTGATTGATACGTCTGATTATTTTAAAGAAGGCACCATTGTACTACAGCCTAATGCTGGAGACATCCTAACTTTGTTTAGTCAACAAGAAAATGTTGCAAAAGTAACCACTGGCGACCGAATCATGGGCGGCGATATCACACAGATACACTTCTTCGATGAGAACGATGAAATTATCAGTTCTCTATATGTGGACTATCAAGAAGAAGATGGTCGTCTTGGAGCGCCAAACATTTGTCAAGAAGTTTCTATATTAGAAAACGGCGACTTCAATATTCAGTTTCTTGACCCAGATACTGTGCATCTTATTGAAGTATTGTATCATGAAGATGCGAGCCGTGAAATCAAGCAGGCTCATGAAGGCGAATGGTGTGATTTACGTTCTGCTTATGATGTAACGATTAAACAAGGTGAACGTTATCTTATTGACCTCGGCGTTTCTATTAAAGTGCCACCGAATTACGAAGCTATTATGGCGCCACGCAGCAGCACATTTAAGAACTATGGTGTGCTACAGACAAATGGTATTGGTGTATTCGATGAGCGGTATTGCGGCAATACGGATAAATGGTATTTTCCATGCTACGCTACTCGTGATACGACAATTGCCGCTGGCGACCGAATTGCACAGTTTAAGATTCAAAAGATTCAAGGTAAGCTGAAAGCAAAAGAAGTAACTGACATGGGTGTTGAAGCCCGCGGTGGACTTGGCTCTACCGGCAAACAATAATAATTAGGAGGAAAAGGAATGAGTACAACCACAGTAACCCAGACTACGACTGTTACGGAAACAGTTACAACCACTACCACTACGAATGGTATTACCGAAATTGTTTGTATTCTTGACCGCAGCGGCTCTATGGCTGGTCTGGCGAGCGATACAATTGGCGGCTACAATTCGTTCATTGAACAACAGAAAGAAAATCCTGATGAAGCGTATGTAACGCTTGTTTTGGTTGATGACAGCTATGAAGTTCTCTATGAGCGTATGCCGCTTATTGAAGTGCCGAAGCTAACGAATAAGGAATACTTCGCTCGCGGCAGTACTTCATTGCTTGATGCGGTAGGGAAAACAATTGCATCTTTCAATGCTCGAGTAGATGACCCAGCAACAAAAGCAATCTTGCTTGTTATGACTGACGGCCATGAAAACACTAGCCGTGAATATACTGGCAGCAAGATTAAGGAAATGATTGCTGCTTTTGAAGAAAATAAAAACCACGTGGTAATGTATCTCGGCGCCAATGTTGATGCTTTTGGAGAGGCTGCCAGCATGGGGTTCAATATGAACTTTGCGGCAAACATTGATTATGCCAACGCCGGAACCTATTCGGCTATGTCTATGGCTGTTCAAGGTGTTCGTGGGGCATGTGGCCCAGAAGGTGCTCAAGGTCCAATGGGTGAAAGAGGCGATAAGGGTATCGCTTGGCGTGATGAACTCAAAGGAATCGAGGGTAACGAGCAACTGTAAACCCACGGCAGGCCCGCCACGGTCGCAAACCCCGTCATTTGGAAACTTTCCATTGACGGGGTTTTTCTTTCTGGGCTAAAAGAAATAAATTTTCGTAAAAAAATTATTTTTATTTTATTATTATGAAATTTATATAATTATAGGAACCCAATAAGATAAAACAGGAGAAAGGAGGCTAACTATGGCTTCGAAAACAGCTAAACCTAAGAATAAAAGTTACGGTATTATTCAACGAGGATGTTCTCTTACTATTCCAGTAATAATTAAAGATGCCTTTGAGAAGCCGCTTGACTTGACTGACTGTATGGCCTCTTTCACAGTCAAGCAGGTGCAATCTGACTACGATGCAAAGGATTTGCGAGCTTTTATTCACAAAGATTTCGTACCACAAGAACCGCTGCTGGGAAGATTTTTTGTGCAGCTCTCAAGTGAAGATACCGACATCCCGCCAGGAGAATACTACTTTGATGTTGAGATTACTCAACCATTAACTGGTATGGTATCAAGACTTTGTACTTTGACTTGTGAAATTGAGGGAGGCCCAACTAACAGAAGTGTAAATGCAGGCACTGGTCAGTTACCAGTCGGTGATGAAATTTCTATTATTACTTTGGAACAAGGCGCACCAATTGTTATAGTTGCTCCAGCAGTAGCTATTAGTCCTAATATTTATGGCGTAATTGACGAACTTGTTGAAGAAGTGGCAGAACTAAGAGAAAAGAACGCTTACCAAGACAATGCAATCCAAGTGTTAAATGAGCACGTAAAAGCGATTGAAGAGTTTATTGGTATGACACCTTAAGAAAGGAGGAATATTATGTATCGTAAACTAGAAACAGAAGACCGCAGCCAAATGCAGTATGGCGGCAGTAAGTTAATTGCCGATAGTATCGCCGATGCAAATCTCATTCCTCTTAGTATGAGGGCGAACAATGCTAAAGTTTACTGTATTTTGGAAGAAACGTGGCTTATCGCTGATTCTACTGGAACTTGGCGACCATATAAAGATGCCATTGGTTATGCACAGGGTCTCAAAGGTGACCAGGGTGATAAAGGCGATAAAGGCGACCAAGGCGATATCGGTCCAGAAGGTCCAATTGGACCAAGAGGGCCAGTTGGTCTGCCAGGTAGACAGGGCGAGCAAGGTATTCAAGGCATTCAAGGTATCCAGGGCGAGAAAGGTGACAAAGGAGATAAGGGCGATACAGGTGATATTGGACCAATCGGTTTGACAGGTGCTCGAGGAGAGCGTGGTTATGCTGGTGCAACCCAATGGACTGTTGGCCCCGATGACCCAGACTTTAATACTCCGCCTGACTTTTATATCAATACAACAAGCCGTGGAGTTTTCGGTCCAAAAGACGAATATCAACCGCTGAAAGCAATCTCTCCTATACTGCAACCACCCAAGGCTTACGATGGTGGAACAATGTCGCTTGGTATGAAAATTAAAATAAAACAAGATGGGACAATTACTCATCTTAAGTTTTATAAAATGAGAGATGAAGCCACGCTTACCCGGAAGTTAAAAATCTGGGACGCCGCTGGAGTACTAATTGAAGAAATTATAACAACTAATGAAAGCGCAAGCGGTTGGCAGAAATATGAGTTAACCACTCCTTTAACAGTAGTAGCTAATCAAGTAGTTGTAGTATCTTATGGTGTTGATGGTATATATGGAATGACAAATCCATTGCCAGAATCAGCTTATCCTACTTTCTTTGAATTTGAAGGAAGCGGTTGGAATGATGCAGATATGGAAAGCTTTCCAAATATCGACCCAACTCCTGATACACCACTTTATTACGTAGATTTTGTCTACGATGAAAAACCCCCAATTGTTTGGCCGCTGTTAGGCTATTTAGCCTCGGCTCCAATATAAAAAAACATTCGACCAAAAGGTGATTATATAGAAAATGGAGGTACCTCGCAGAGATGGGATATTCATTGATTAAGAAACTGGATTCAACCACGAAGTTGAATCGTAATCTGTACTATCTTGATAATGGTGCAGCAGATTTGCCGCCAATTACAGATAGAACAGCAATCGCCCCTGGTTCAGAGGCACGTGACCTTCCTTCGGGAGACAAGTGGATTCTGAATACACAGTATGTTTGGCAAAAAGTTCCAAACACAGGTGGCGGTGGAACTGGCGGAGGCATTCCCGATGTTCCTTCTGTGCCGATTGGCGCAGAGTACGTAAGACGTGCCGGTACATTTGGTACTGAATGGGCACAGACTCATTTCGCAGAGAAAACTGATGTTGGTGATTTAAACGACTTAGTAACTGTTGCGAAAGATAATTTAGTAGAGGCTATTAACGAAGCCGCTACTACTGGTGGGGGCTCTGTTGGACCAGCCGGTCCTAAGGGCGACAAAGGTGATAAGGGTGATAAAGGTGACAAAGGAGACCAGGGAGACCAAGGTACGGAAGGTCCTGTCGGACCAATTGGACCGAAGGGCGACCCAGGTCAGAATGCTGTTACTGATGCAAACATCACCGGCGAATATGACCCACTAAGAACTTACTTTGAAAACGATGTTGTTGTTTTCAACTCACACTCTTACTTTTGTATTGCGACTTCAACAGCTTTAAGTCCTTCAGAAGCTCCTGGAGATTGGGCACTTTATGTTATGGAAGGTCCAGCTGGACCTGAGGGCCCAGTAGGTCCAACAGGAGCAGTAGGTCCCGCAGGTCCAGTAGGTCCAGATGGCCCAGTCGGTCCGGAAGGTCCAGTAGGCCCAGCAGGTCCACAGGGCGTTCAAGGTATTCAAGGTTTACAAGGCCCCGAAGGAGCTAAAGGTGACCAAGGATTGCCTGGCGACCCAGGTCCTCAAGGTGATATCGGCCCTAAGGGCGAACAGGGTGAACAAGGCCCAATCGGCTTAACAGGTCCAGTTGGTGCTACCGGCCCCATCGGTCCGCAGGGTGTACAGGGTGAAGAAGGCCCTGAAGGTCCCGCCGGTCCGCAAGGCGTACAGGGAATTCAAGGTATTCCCGGACAGAATGCTGTCGCAAATCTAAATTATGTAGGAAAGTGGGTGGAATAATATGGCGACAACTTATAATCAAAATGATGTAGTATTCCACGAGCCTACAAATAGAAACTATATTTGTATCGTTCCGACGACTACTGCTGAACCAAGCACCAGCGATGACTGGATGATTTGGACAACAGAAGGCGCGCAAGGTCCACAGGGTGTGCCTGGTACACAGGGACAGCGCGGCGAACAGGGTATCCAAGGCCCTCAGGGACTTCAAGGTATCGCTGGAGATATTGGTCCCGCCGGCCCCAAAGGCGATAAAGGCGAAAAAGGTGACCAAGGTGAACGTGGTGCCACTGGTTTAACTGGCAATGAAGGTGCCGCTGGTCCTCAGGGTCCTGAAGGTCCTCAAGGCCCCGCTGGTCAAGATGCCGTTGGCAACATTGTATATCTCGGTTATTGGGATGAGTTAAGAGCTTATGATGAACTAAATGTAGTCATTGGCACTGATAATAATTCATACGTTTGTTTAACAGACGGCACACAAAGTGACCCAACGGTTGACAGTGTTAACTGGGCACCATTCGTTATGAAAGGCCCTCAAGGTCCTCAAGGTATTGAAGGTCCTGCTGGTATCGAAGGTCCTCAAGGCCCCGCCGGCGCAGAAGGCCCTCAAGGTATTCAGGGCGTTAAAGGCGCAACTGGTGACCAGGGTCCTCAGGGTGCTAAGGGTGACCAAGGTCCTCGTGGCTTACAAGGCCCTCAAGGTCCTCAAGGCCCACAGGGTCCAGAAGGTCCACAGGGTCCTCAGGGTCCAAAAGGTGTGAAGGGTGACGTTGGCGCTCCTTCCAACCTGCATGTAACTGGTCTTTTTGATTCGTCTACAACTTATATGAAAGACGACGTAATGACATACAATAGCAATTCTTATATTGCTTTGAACGATAATTTACTTGACAACCCGCCAACTGACCCAATGGGAGACAGTAACTGGGCATTGTTTGTAATGCAAGGTCCTCAGGGCGATAAGGGCGACAAAGGTGACAAGGGCGACAAAGGTGACGCTGGTCCTGCCGGTCCTGCTGGTCCTGAAGGTGCTCCTGGTGCTGATGGCGCAGTTGGTCCTCAAGGTCCTGCCGGTGCCAATGGTGCTAATGGTGCTACTGGTGCTCAGGGTCCTCAAGGTCCTCAAGGTTTAGCTGGTCCTCAAGGTCCTCAAGGTCCTCGTGGTCCTCAGGGTGATGAAGGCCCTGTCGGTGCAACTGGTGTTGCTGGTCCAGAAGGTCCTCAGGGTCCTCGTGGTAACGTTGGTCCTCAAGGTGCCAAGGGTGACCAAGGTATCCAGGGCGAACAAGGTATCGCCGGTCCTGTCGGTCCTCAGGGTCCACAGGGTGAAGCTGGTCCACCTGCTGACTTAAACATTACTGGTAACTTTGATGCTGGTAGAACATATAATAAGAACGACGTTATGACATACGACCCGTTCGGCAACTCTTATGTTGCTTTGAAAGATGGTATTCCAGGTATTCCGCCAACTGCGGTTCTTGGTGATACTAACTGGGCAGTATTTGTTATGCGTGGTCCTCAAGGTGTTCAAGGTATTCAGGGTGAACAAGGCGTTCCAGGTCCTGTTGGTCCTCAAGGTCCTCGCGGTGAGCAAGGTCCAGCTGGTCAGGGCGGCGAAGGTGCTGTTAATCTTGGTAACAAGCTTGATGTGCTAAACGTTCTCGACAACAAAGTTCACTCAATCTACCTAAAAGACATTGACATTCTTCCAGACTTCGACTCCAACGCTAAACGTTGGGAACTCTACAACTCTCCTTCTTCTTGGGACCTTGTAGCCGTTCAGCATCGTGGATACTGGAATATGATTCATGAATATCAGCGCTACAAAGCTGTTGTGGGTACTCTGGCGAACGGCGTAACAACTGAAACCGTTACTTCTTTCACAGATACAAACGAGTTTGTTCAGTACAATACAAACGTACTTACTCCTGTAATGGCTAATGCCTACAGACGTATCAATATGAATGGTAAGAGCCAGAGACTTCTGACTTATACTTCACCCGATATGCGTGAATACGTGTATGACCCACAGGCGGCTCAGTTCAATCAGATTCGTTATATCAACCGTGCAGGTATCGTGCCTGCTGCAACTCCATGGCTAACCATGATGGGCGCCGCAGCGTTGATTCAGGACAATAACAACCAGCAAATTGCAGAAATGGCTGGTGCTACTAACTTCACCTCAGACGTGTTTGTTAGCCCAATGCACAAATTCTGCATCGGCGCAGCCGGCGTAGCAACAGAAATGCTTTGCTACAATATCGACACTAAGACTTCGTTTAAGTTTGATGTTCCTGCCGTTGCTGCTACAAGCTTCAACATGTTCACTGACTGCAATGAGCGTTATATTTTCTTCATGATTTCAACGACTCAAGGTGTTTGGGTTGACCGTCAAACTCAACAGTCACGTATCCTTACTTTCAGCATGGCTCTTGTTCATATGACTGGATTGATGAAGGGCATGGTTTCACCTGACGGCACAATGTTTGCTTATACTGATACTACGGCAGCTAACCCAAAACTACGTATTGTACGTATGTTTGACGGACAGATTATCTTCACCTCTTCGACTGTTGGCGCTTGTTATTCTGCTATCTGGACTAAGGAAAACAGAATTTTCGTTAATACCACTGCCAACGTTTTGAGTGAGTATACCGTTACTGGCTCCGGCACTGTTTCAGTGGCTGAGCGTGATGCTTATCTGACTCCAGCATCTGGTCCTTATATGCTGCACTATATTCCATACGCCGACCAGTTTGTAGCTATTAAGATTACTACTGGTTCACAAGCATTGTATTCATTCTTGGACGCCATTACTGGCGAACTTATCCAAAATGATGTCAATAGTGCAATCATCGGCCGCTATGTTAACACCAATGGTAAGAGCCACATGCAGTACTTACCAACTAATGGAGTTAACAAGTATCGTATCTTAATTCCAACCACAACTGCAAATGACACTCGTTTCTTAGAGTGGAATGCAACGACTAATCTGTGGGAAGAAACTAAAATTACTGCTACCAGCAACGTTTCTGCAAATAACTGGTATCAGCCTCCAATTACAATGAATAATGACCAATTCTTGCTTGTAATGCATAATACAAATCAGTTCGCTGCTTTTGATATGCAAAACAGAATCAATCGTGGCTTAAATGCTGCGACAAATGCAAACTTGGTTCTTATGCAGCTTGACACTACTCATTTCGCCGAAAAGGGCGACTCAAGACTTGTTCTGTATCGCTTAAATGCAAACCATACCTTCACACAGGTTGTGGCGCCAGCACAGATTGATGGTGTCTTTGTAGGATTTAACGACCTCACGCCGTAATAATGAGAGGGGCGGTAAAACGCCCCTCTTAAATTTATTGAAAGGAGATTATTATGGAAAATAGAACTTATAGCGTTCTTTTGGATGTTCATGATTTGAGTGATTTCACTGAATTAAAAAGCATCTTAGAGAATGGCGAGCATACTCTATATCAGTACGATATCGATACTATGCCAGAGTATGACACCAATCCGAAACGCTGGGAACTTTTCCAAGCTCCAAAGGCGTGGGAGAGTCTGACGGAGGACTACGCAGGCTTTTGGAAGCAAATGCGCGAAAGTAAACAATTTAAACAAATGCAGTGGCTCGACGACGGCAATACTGGTCCACAGTTTGAGCATATTACTGCAATGACAGATAATGAACACGAATTCTTGCAAAATAGAATTTATCAAACAACCTCTTTACCACATGCCGCAAACCAAGACTATCAACATAGTATGCGTAATATGCTAAATGGTAAGAGTAAGTTGATGTTGTTCTGGAACTATTATGCAACCAGCGGCTCTACAACAACATATTATCGTCAACTTTGGATTCTTAAATACAATCCAGAGACAACACAAATGGAACCTTATATTTATCCTGGCTCTGATGAACGTGGATATCGAGTAATGCCAGTTAACCAAGGTTTTTACAACGGAGGTCCTTGGATGTGGCTATCTTCGGAGTTTGCTTTCTTATTTGATAACGATGATAAAAGAGTTGATTGCCCAACATCCAGTGATACTACTCCCGCTGGTTCAATCAGTGAGAGAGAAAAATTTGTGTTAGGTATTCATCGTGCCGCGAAACCAGGACGACTATTGTACGGCATTGACAATAAGAAAGACTTTCGTTTTGATGCTTTAGCTCAAGACGTTGGTGCTTATCCAGTATTCTCGAATGCTAAAGAAACACATTTAATGATGTGGAGCAATGCTAACCGATTTGAATACGTTGACCGTATCAATGAAGAACATAAGCCAATAGTTCCTAATGTAGCATTAGCAGACCCTGGAATTGAGACTAAGTGTACTCTCTCTCCAGATGGGACAATGTTTGCATGGACTGACAGGGTTGCTTCTACTCCAAGGTTACGTATCGTGCGTGTGCGTGATGGTCAGGTAATTTACACATCATCAATAAACACAGCTTGTGCCAATGCCATCTGGACTGACTCCAATGTCATTTATGTAAATAGTACGACTAATGTTCTTAGCCGTTACTCAGTTACTGGCAATGCAGAACAACTATATGTTCAAGAGATTAGCAACTATGTATTACCAACAACTACTGGTGAATATATGGCTTCATATCTTGAAGGAATTGGTAAAATTCTGTATGTAAAAAGAGTTGCTGTTGCTAATCAGCCACTTTACTACGTTGTTGATGAATCAACTGGGCGTATTGATAAAGTAGGACCGATTGGTTCTCTTACTGGTGTAAGGGTGTATTTTGGTGCCCAATCATTGGTACGTAGAGTGCCGAATCATGACAACTGGTTCCTAATCCCAACTCAAACAGCTAATACTCTAATTTTACTGAAATACAACAAAGCAAACCAGACATGGAGTGAAACAACTCTTACTGGTGCTCCAACTAGTACGGCGACTGACCAATACGCACAATATATTCCAGTGTTTTTTGACAATGGAACAATTTGCGCTTGGACCCAGCATAACCGTGCCGACCATCATGCGGTTCCAATTTATGACCTAAATGATGGAACTCTGATTACTACCCTTCCACTGCAAAGCTGGGATGTAATCCGTAAACTTGACGAATCTCACTTGGCATATAACGGCAATAGCTTTACGGCTGTTTACGAAATTGACAAGGTAAACCGTCAAGTGATTCAAAAAACCAGACAAGATGGCAGAGGTCGTTCCTTGTTTTACGGGTTTAACGATAATTAAGCTTAGCTTGCAATAAAAAAATTTTTGTGGTATTCTATTTATAGAAAGTAAGAAAGGTGCTCAATTTTTGGGTGCCTTCCTTCTACCACATAATTTTTTAATTACTTTTATGTTGGAAGGAGGAATTTATTTGGAAGCACTACAAGCATGGGTTGCTCCACTTTTGTGGATAATGGGTATAATCACAACGTTTGTAGCTTTCTATAAACTATGCAGACCGTTCAGAGACTTTTTACAATTCCCCAAAAAGGTGGGCGAACAGTTGCAGAAGTTAGACGAGAAAGTTGATTCCCATTTTACAGAAACCAATAAACGCATGGATAACTTTACCGGCGATTTACAGGAAATAAAAAACGAAATCGAGAGCCTGAAAGCCCACCAGACAGTGAATGATTCTGGCACTGAGGCCCTACTGAGAGATAGGATTCTACAGGCTCACCGATACCTCATGGGGAAAGAATACATATCTCAAGATGAATATGAATCGGTATCTGCTATGTTTGACTCATATAAGAAACTTGGCGGAAACCATTTCGTAGATAGGCTGATGAAAGACTTGGATGCACGACCTGTGCAGACCGCTCAGACAGACGCCGAAGCAGTATAAAAAAAGAAAGGAGTCCCAACTATGGATATTACTTTTGTAGAAGTTGGCTCTATCGCAGTTATCTGTCTGATTATTGGTCAGATTTGTAAACTGTTTGACAAACTACCAACTAAGTTCATCCCAGTAATTGTTGCTGTTTGCGGCGGCATCCTCGGTGTTGTTGGTGTACAGCTGGGAATCCCAGAGTTCTTCGACATGAACATCTTCGATGCAATTGCCACTGGCGTAGTATCGGGTATCGCTTCATCTGGTTTATTCAGTTTGTATAAAAACCTTAGCGGAGCATACGACAACTAATAAAAAGGAGCTATTTCAATGGGAAAGACACTGAATCGCGACCAAAGGAAAAATCATAAGTATATGACTCGCGAAACAGGCCGGAAACTCAAAGAACAGCAGCAATATGCTAATCTTTCTGATGAGCCGCGTAAGGAGAAACCAAAGCCCAAATGGCGGCCCCGCTCGGAAATGGATGACGAATAAGTCATTGCTATACCTCAGAAACTCCAATAAGAGGTAGTAAAGATGGGCGTACAACTTAATACTATCTTCCTGTGTTAGGTTGTGCGCCCTTATTTTATTTAGGAGGTAGTTATTTGAAAAACTATAATGGAGTAAAGACAGTTAAGATGAATGACGATGAAATGGGATTTTTTTATAGCAACCCAACTGATAACTCATTCACTGATTGTATAAAAAATCAATATCTTGTGTTACAGGATTTACTTGGGAACGATGTCGGGGTTTACCACTGGAATGGAAAAACGTTCACAGAGGTGCCATATAAGACCTTTAATTCCTACCAGTTTGGTAAAATTAAGCCCAAAGACAAAGACCCCTACCAAATGGCATATATGGACAGTATTACACGAAATCAATTGACCTTTGCGACAGGACCTGCAGGGAGTGGTAAATCACTACTTGCTTTCGGTTACGCATTCCAAGAGCTAGAAAAAGGACGCATTAGCAAAATCATTATTTTTACAAATCCTTTTATTGCTCGTGGAGCTGTTAAACTGGGCTTCTTGCCCGGCGATAAAATCGAAAAGCTGCTGGAAACGAGTATAGGTAGTGTATTGATTTCTAAACTTGGCGACAGATACATTGCAGAACAGCTTGTTGGGCAAGGGAAAATAATTCTCATGCCACTTGGTGACTGCCGAGGATACGAAGTGCCTAATGACTCATTCGTGTATTTCACTGAAGCACAAAATACCGATATTGATTTGATGAAATTATTTCTTCAGCGCACCAATGACAACTGCAAAATCGTTGTTGAAGGTGATGACAAAGCGCAGGTAGACTCGGAGCAATTTGAAAACGGCCGAAATGGTCTAGTCCGAGCCATCGAAGTATTCGGTGGAGAATCTTACTGCGGTCATGTGGAGCTGCAAAAGAACTATCGTGGACGAATCTCTGCAAAGGCTGAGGAGATGTAACCAAGCTTATACCAATGGAATTGGTTTGGTTAATCGAAAGGAGAACACATGGAACTACCACAGAAGCGCGGTCAAACGTCACGGCCGCTTAGACGTATCATCGCAGTTGCTCTTATTGCAATTATGATGACAACGACGACAGCATCAGCGACGGTAGAAAGCTCGAATGGGGTGGCAACTACACAGTCGTATACCTATTTCGCAGATGTGCCCGGATGGGCACAAAGCTCAGTTGCAAAGTGCATTAACAACGGCTTTATAGTTGGCACTGGAACAACTGATGGTGTTATTAGGCTTGATTTAAGCCAAGATTTCACCCGCACCCTCGTAGTACTAGACCGAGCAGGTTATCTCGGAGAAGGAAACGAAGGAATAAGTGAAGATTAGTTTCTTCCAGAGCCTGAACCTACACCAGAGGTCACGCCTGAAACTTCTCAAGAAGATAGAACCTCACCAATCTATGAAGTGTACAAGAGCGGATACCCTGTCAACGTACCCGCAGACTTACAATGGACAATACGCGACCTACTCGTTAAATACAATTACACCAGCCTTGAGAAAACAATCTTTGGCATGGCTGTAATGGAGTCAACTTTTGACCCCTCATGTTCCAATGGCGGATGCTATGGACTGTACCAAATTCAGAAATTTTGGATTAACGGTGCAAATATAACACACTTCACAGATGACTATCGTAATAGAAATCTTCATGACCCATATGACGCAACTCTCACACTTCTTGAGATGTGGGAATATGCAATCAATACATATGGTATTGATATTTCTACAGACCAAGGCGTTAAGGATTTACTTTATTGGCATAATACTGGACAGTACAAGAAAAATGTAAACTGGTCATATTCCAATACAATATTCAAATACGCCGACGAACTTGTAACACTGCAATAACACTAAATGCGACGGGCGTAAGAAGTTTAACCACTCTTACGCCCACTTGCATTAAAAAAATTTTTATGTTATACTATTTATAGAAAGGAGTTAGATATGACGACAAATCCCGACAAAACCAAAGTTGTTCCCGTAACTGAAGAAGAACTGACGGAAGCAGCGTTCGACGAACTTTCTAATAACAAAGGAGAAGATGAAGATGAGTAATAGTCCATTAGTCACTTACACCAAACTATCTCCTAATCACAGTGGTAAACGAACACACGCAATTGATACCATCACAATTCACTGTGTTGTTGGACACTGCACTGTAAAAACACTGGGAGATATCTTCGCTCCATAGAGCCGTCAAGCAAGTTGCAATTATGGCGTTGACGACTGGGGCGGCATTGCTCTTATCGTTGATGAAGCTAACCGTTCTTGGTGTACTTCATCAAATGCGAATGACCAAAGAGCCATCACAATCGAAGTAGCCAGTGATGCAACAGAACCATACGCCTTCACTGATTCTGCTTATCAAACACTGATTAAACTGGTTGTTGATATTTGCAAACGCAACAATATCAAAAAACTTGTTTGGTCAACTGATAAAAACACACGTGTTAATCACTTGAACGGCTGCAATCTAACCGTTCACAGAGATTACGCAAACAAATCTTGTCCGGGTAACTGGATGTATGCAAAGATGGGCGAATTTGCAAATACTGTTAATAAACAGTTGGAACCAGTCCCTACACCAACCCCGACACCGAAACCAGAGGAGGATTATTTAACTGCTATGACAAAAGACGAATTTAACGCAATTCTTGATGCACGCTTCCCTGTATACAAGTTCATTGAAAACGTACCGGAATGGGGACGTGACTCTGTTCAGAAATGTCTGGACAAAGGATTTATGGTAGGCACTGGAACTGAGAACGGCAAAGCTGTTCTAAATATTTCCGCCGACCTACTACGCACTATGGTGCTGAATGACCGTGCCGGCATTTACGGCAAATAAGAAAACAAGGAGACTAAATCATGAGTGGAAAAACCACAGAAGAAATTCTGGCTGAAGCATTGGCGCAAGAAACGCCGGCTGAGCCAACCCCTGAAACTCCTGTAGAGCCAGAAGTGGCTATTCCTGAAACTGAGCCGGCGCCAATCCCGGAGCCAGAGCCTGAGAAGGAACCAGAACCAGAGCCTACTCCGGAACCAGAGCAGACTTTTGTAAAAACACCTAAACCCGCTAATCTTTTTGCGGGAGATAAGAAAAGAATTCCTGGCAAATTCATGTCCTAAAGAATAAGCTTGTGCCAGCCATGTTATATTGGCATGGCTGGCGTAAGTTTCTAACTTTGATTATAACTACTTTGGTAGCTCATATAAATAAAATGAAAGGAGATAAAAATGGTAGATTATGACTTCAAAACAAATCTTGGTGAGGTAGTATCTGCAATTAAGATTAAAGCTCACTTTGGTATTGATATAAATGCCGAAGTTGACGCTATCCGAGATTCACTTGATAGTTTTTCAAGAGGGTCAGACAAAATTGTTTGGACACCCGACGGCTTGGATATTATCATTAAATTGGCAGAAGGCACACAAATAAAAGAAGTGCCTGTTGATTTCAAAGGCTTGTTTGAACCTTTTTATGAATATGTCTTACCGACTCCTGTTGAGTTTGAAGATATTATTTTTTATCGTGTTCAAGTACAGCGTTTGTTAACTCCTTTCTCAGATGAAAGAAAAACTTACTATCCCAATAATAATATTAAAAATCATGCTTCACACAAGGCGATTGACAAACAGTTCCTATGGGAACTAATGAAAACCAATAACTAAGATTTTATTATTGACCTTTGCAAGTGGAGTATGGAAACGGGAATTAGCGGCTCCAACTGGGGACTAGATGCCGATGGAAAACCAAAGATTTTTGATTATGGCTCCGTTACCAATGAAAAATGGAGGGAGATTGCTCTTATACAAAACGGCTTTTATTATGAAGACGGTTTGACTAAGGAGGAACTCCCAAAATGAAAATTGGTATTGAAAGATATAACAAGTCAATGGACGACTATATGCCAATACAAGTTTATTTCAATATCCCAGAAAACGGCGGATATATTGATTTTTTGCAGCAGATGCAGGTGAAATCCTACGACCGTGTTTGGGTAGAAAAGAATAAACAAGTATGTGTGCCATGTCGAATAAGAAGAATATTGACTTATCAATTTGGAATACAAGGAGTGGAAGTACATGAGTTCGAAGACTGATAGTATCACAGTTTACACTAACCATTGTCCTGCTTGCAATATTTTGGTTAGTTTATTAGAAAAGAAGGACATTCCATATAGCCTAATTGACAACGAGGACGAAGTAAAGGCGGCAGCCGCTTCAGCTAACACTGACCAAGTTCCTTTATGTCGCATCCCTGGCGAAACAACACTTAAACTCTTTCCGGAGATGCTCGGCTATATCAATTCTTTGTAAGGAGGGTTTATATGGAAATCCAAATCTTGTAGCATAGCCAAGATATCGTTCCCGATATCGAAGGCAATAAGTTAAAGCTCTACGCTGATATACGAGAAATGCTACAGGTGACCGAAGAAGTCACAGTTACTATTCCTACGGGAATAGGACTACGTTTACCTGAAAACATAGTTGCTCATGTAAGCGGAAATTTTGTAAAAGAATTCTCGATTAGTGGAGAGCTTGATTTAATCAAGTTGACTTTTAACTCTAAAAGTGCAAAATCCATTAAGCCAAAAGAATTCCTGGCTGAAGTCGAATTTGTGCCAAAGAAATCAGACATAACTTTTAGAGTAGAAAGGAAAAATGATAATGACGATAAATGAGAGAAAAGAATACTTTAGAAACTTTAAAAGCAGTATCAATGCTGCAACAGCCAGTGCATACGATGCCAACGCAAACGTAGTAAGTAAAGGTATTTCTCAATGGAATGCTGAAGCTTATAAAGGTGACAATTATGAATACAATATGTCTTTTCTTGAAGAAAAGATTGAGGAAATGTATGGACCAGCAAGAAGAGCTGAATTCGTACATGACAGAACTTCACATCTTATTTATATCCATGACGCTAAAACACATAATGGCATCACGCCTTATTGTACCAGTGTTACCATGTATCCGTTTTTGTTTAACGGTCTTAAAGAAATCGATGGATTTACGGACGCTCCAAAACACGTAAAATCATTCACCGGTGCTTTTTGTAACCTTATTTATGCCCTCGCTGCTGAATTTAAGGGTGCAATTGCAACTCCAGAGTTCTTAGCATACTTTGCATATTTTGTTAGCAAGGATTATGGCGAAGATTGGTACGAACGTCTTAATGAAACTATTACAGTAACCGGCAACTATGAATGGAATCTACGCCAAACAATTGAGCAAGAATTCCAATTTGTAGTATATACAATTAACCAAGAAGCTGGCGGTCGTGGCGGTCAGGCAGTGTTCTGGAATATTGCATACTTTGACCAGCCGTTCTTTGAAAGCTTGTTCCAAGATTTCGTATTTCCAGACGGCTCAGCACCAGACTGGGAAGCTGTGAAAACCATTCAGAAAATCTTTATGAAATGGTTTAACAAAGAGCGAAATAAAAAAGACCTTACCTTCCCTGTAGAAACGTTTAATCTTATTACAAACAAAGAGCGCACGGCTTTTGTTGATGACGACTCTGCGAAGTTTGTTTTTGAAGAGTATTCAGAAGGACACAGTTTCTTCACATATATGAGCGATACCGTTGATAGTCTTGCTTCATGTTGCCGCCTTAAGAACGGCATTGAAGATAATACTTTCTCTTTTACTTTGGGAGCCGGCGGCATTATGACTGGTTCAGCAAACGTTATTACAATTGATGCCAACCGTCTTGTTCAAACAAATGAAAACTGGCAAGTCGCTTTACAGCAGCTCGCTGAGCGTATCACTGATTATCAATCAGCTTATCGTGCCTTACTTGCTGAAAATATCCATGACCACATGTTTAAAGCTTATGATGCAAATTTCATCTCTTTGGATAAGCAATATATGACTACTGGAATTAACGGTTTTAACCAAGCCGCAGAGTTCCTTGGTTGTGAATGTAGCGATAATCCTGAGTATGAAAAATTCGTACATGAGTTTACAACAATTCTATACAACCATCACAAAACAACAAAGAACGGTCCAGTTGGTAAGATGGGTGAAAATACAGAGTTTGTTCCAGCCGAAGGGCTTGGAGTAAACAACTTAAATTGGGGTCGCCGTGATGGACTTAAAATTGCCGATGATGAAACTATTTATAATAGCTATTTCTATCGCCCTGAAGACCCAGATCGCAGCCTGTTTGAAAAAATCAGAATGCATGGCGACAAATTCACCAAGTATCTTGACGGTGGTGTTGCTGCTCACTTGAACCTTGAGGAACATCTGACAGCTGAGCAGTATGAACAAGTTCTACTTTACGCCGCAAAAGAGGGATGTTCATATTTAACCTTCAATATTCCGAATACTATCTGTAACGATTGCGGCTTTAGAAGCAAGAACTACTATCAAGATATTTGTCCTCGCTGTGGTGGAGACAATCTTGACTATCTCACTCGTATCATTGGATACCTAAGACGCATTAGTAATTTTGCGTTAGCTCGCCAGCACGAAGCGAAAGAAAGGGTGTATACTAACATTGATTAAATGCTATAATACATTGGAAGGCTTTCAAGAAATTCCTGGCGAAGTATCGCTTCTATTAAATATCTCCAACTGTCAGCAAAAATGCAAAGGCTGTCACTCTCCAATATTGCAGGAAGATATTGGGGAGGAGATAACTCCTGAACTGCTTGACTTTTGGATATCGCAAGGACCATTCACCTGCGTTTGTTTTATGGGCGAAGGTAATGACCCTGTTGGTTTAATAAGCGCTTTGAAATATGTTAATTCCAAAGGATTAAAAACAGCGGTCTACAGCGGAGAAGATATCACAACTGAACAATGGTTATGCAAAAATAATTGTGAAATTAACTCTGCACCGACCTTTCTTAAACTGGGCCCATATGTTGAAGAGCTTGGGCCGTTAAACAAAAAAACTACCAATCAACGACTATATCAGCTTGTGGACTATATATCAGCGTCCAATCTTTATATATTTAAGGATATAACTGATAAGTTCTGGAGGAAGAAAGATTGAGTGATTCAGGAATAAAAATCAAAACAAACCCAGACAAAGAAATTGTAAACCTTATACGGGAGGGGCTTAAAAAGAACGATGGATATTGCCCTTGCCGATTGACTAAATCGGAAGACACTCGGTGTATGTGTAAAGAATTCATGGACGCCAAAGAAGGAATGTGTCACTGCGGTTTATATATTAAGGAAATTATATAAACAGGAGGATTTAATTATGGACTTTGATATCGGAACATTATTACTAGGAGGATTGGATGAAGCTAATTTCAAGCTTCCCGACCCAGACCTTTTACAGTTCTATAAGGACTTAAAAGAGAATCACTTGTGGCTTGACGACGAGATTTCCTATGAAACTTGCAGCCATACAATCAAATGGTTGCTCGCCGCAGACCGAGAGGAAACAGACGCTCCTATCTACGTTCATATTATGAGCGGCGGTGGCGAGTTAGATGTTATGTTCACCATTTATGACGTTCTTAAAAATATGCGCCGTCCTATCGTAACTATCAACGAAGGGCGTTGCCATTCAGCCGCATTTATTATCTTTTTAAGCGGCAAAACACGTCTTATGAGACCGCACAGTATTTTTGTGGCTCACGAAGGTTCGGCAGGCATGGGCGGCACATATAAAGAGGTGCAACAGGCGACTGAAGCATATAAGAAAAGTGTTAACCATATGAGAGAGATTATCTCTTCTCAGACTACTATTACTAAAGACCAGCTCAAAGACCATTTTGATAAAGAGCAGGATTGGTATATCGATTACGAACAAGCCAAAGAGTTCGGTGTAATTCGTATCGAAGGAACATTGACCCTTCCCGGATACGCCAAGGTTTGACATAAAAAAATTTTTATGCTATTATATTAGTATAAATAATGAAAGGAGTTAAAACTTTGGAGAGAATTCTAAGAGAAGTAAAGACTTACGGGTTCGACACAGAGGAGCAGGCTAAACAATTCGTCGAAGATTTGGCGGATGAAGTAGCTGGTGAAATCACTAAGCACTCTATCGAACGCAAAACCAAAAAGGCTAAAGGCGAAATCATTGCCGAATGCTTCCAACTTACTGTCCAGATTGACTACGAAAAGATTTTCGACTATCTAATGGATGATGTGGGAGGCGCCGAATAATGATTATGGCTTTAGACCTTGCCTCTAGACAGAGCGGATGGGCTGTTTTTGATAATGACGGCTCGCTCGTTGAGTATGGTATTATAGCGCCTAAACCATTAAAATTAACTGCTCGTCAACGGCTCCCAATAATCATGAAAGAAATCCAAGCTGTCATAGACAAACATGGAATTAAGGAAATGATTCTTGAGGAGCCGGCTGGCGGTAAAGAAGACAGCCGAGGAGCAGGAAATAACTGGTTAACGATGAGTGTATTATTTATCACTCACGGTGCAGTTGCTCTTGAGATGGAGCGACAGAAAATTAAATATTCAATTATATCGCCCAGCACTTGGCAAAATCGTTTGGCGATATTTAAGAGAGACCGCGCAGGGCGTAAGGCTGGAGCAAAAGATTACGCAATAACAAATTATAAACTGGCGGACACTCTCGAACAAGACATTTACGATGCAGTTTGTTTATACGATTGTAAGAAATGGCTTGACGCTCACCCGCCTGTTAAGAAAGAAGAGGATTTGCAATGGAGATAAAATTGATTAACCCCGAACTTAACAGAGAGTTTGATGACGAAAACAGCGTTATCACATAGATACTCAAAAATCGTGACATCACCGAGACGGCAGAGGAATTCTTCAATCTTTCATGGGATGATGTTCAATCTCCCTATGATTTGAACTTCATTGAAGAAGCTGCCGGTCGAATTCACTGTGCCGTGTTTAACGGCGAAAAGATTGCGATTTTGGTTGACGCCGATACAGATGGTTTAACTAGCTCGGCGATTCTGACAAACTACTTGAAACGCTGTGACCCAAATGTAAATATTACCCACTTATTCCATGACGGCAAACAGCACGGACTTGGCGATACTACTGTTATGAAAAAGATTCGTGACGAAGTAATGCCAGACTTACTCATCATTCCTGATGCAAGTGGAACTGAACAGCAATATAATGCTCTTACTGAACTCAATATCAATATTGTGGTTCTTGACCACCATGAGGGCATGGCTGAAGCACCTGATGAAAGAGTCATCGTTGTAAACAATCAGCAAAGCCCGAACTATAAAAACAAGAAGCTAAGCGGCGTCGGAGTGGTATGGCAATGCCTACGTGTTCTCGACGATATGCTTGACCATGATTGGGCTAACCTGTGGCTTGATATTGTAGCCACTGGACTTGTAGCTGACGTTATGGATTTAAGAGAACGTGAAACTCGCTTCCTTGTTCAAGAAGGATTAAAACCAGCGAATGTAACGAATCCTGTATTGCTTGCTTACGCAGCGACAAATAGCTATACAATGGGTACAACGCGATACAATCCAACAAAAATCGGCTGGAACATCGGTCCTCTTTTTAACGCCGTCATCCGAGTTGGGGACACTTCAGAGTTTGAGTTCTTATTCAATGCTTTACTTGAAGACTCCGGTGAAACTTTAGTTGAGAGCGGCAAACGTGGGCATCAAGGCGAAATGGTTCCGATTGTTGAAGAAGCGCTTCGTCAAGCAACGAATGCAAAAAGCCGTCAAACAAGACGTCAGAATAAACTTACGACAATGCTGGAAGAATATATCAACGAGCATGCTTTAAGTGAAAATCAAATCATTCTTATTAAGATTGATGAGTTTGACAAAGATGAGCGTGCATTGAGCGGCGTAGTAGCTAACAAGCTCCTTGATTATTACAAGCGCCCAGTACTTCTGGCTTATCAAAACGACAAAGACAAAACATTCTATACCGGTTCACTTCGTGCTCCAGATACAATTCCCTGTTTTAGAGGATTTAAATCGCAATGCGAAGAGTCTGGGTTGTTCGAATGGTTAGCGGGTCACGAAGCCGCCGCAGGTTTTGGTTTCAAAGAACACAATTTTGACGCAATCGTATCATATTTCAATGAACGATATGCAGGTCAATCAACAGAGATTTCTTATGATGTTGACTACATTTTTGAAGCAGATGACCCAAACCTTGCCGATGTTATCCTTCAGTTAGAGCAATATGAAAACTGGTGGGGCAAGGGCATTGAAGAACCAATGATTGCAGTAGTTAATGCAAAATGTACCATTCATGACATTCAACTAATGTCATCAGAAAAAAATCCTACGTTGAAATTTAAGTTGAAAGATGGCGTTGCAGCAATTAAGTTCCACTCAAGCCACGCTGAATTCGACAGTTTCTGTAAACGTGGAGGCGCTCTGTTGGATAGCAATACTGCTAACAACTTTACTTTAGTCGGGCAAGCTGCCGTTAATCGCTGGAGAGATACTGTAACTCCTCAGATTCTTCTGAAGTATTATGAGCATAACGGATACTCTTATGAATTTTAAGGACTTTTGACATGAAAAAATTTTTATTGTATAATTATTATAGAAAGTGAAAAAGGAGGAAACTTTATGGCAATCGGGAATATTTTCAATATCCCAGTAAAAACCGAGATTTCAACGTCTTTGCAAGGGCTGAGCATAGCGGTTGCAGGAGAAAGTAAAGCTGGTAAATCCACTTTCTGTTCTCAAGCATCAAGACCCGCTTTTCTTCAGACCGAGCTTGGAACACGAAATCTTACAGGCATCACGCCACTGGAGACACCGACATTCAATGATTTTAAGTCGGCAGTAAACCAGTTGTGTACCCCGAAAGGTCGAGAAGCATTCGATACGGTAGTTATCGACTCTATGACCAACCTTTTGCTTATCGTAGACAGAGCTTACGCCGCAAAGGCAAGCGAGGGCTTGAAAGACGATAGTGGCCATCCATTGGTTCTGGAGAGTGCCAGCGATGCTCCATTTGGCAAAGGCACGAAGCTTGTCAAAAATGCAATTGCGACGCAGCTTCAAAAACTCACAAATGCTGGTTTCTTGGTTTTGACAATTCTTCACTTAGAGGAAAAGACTGACTTCGACAGCGGAAAAAAGTATATCGGTCCGACTATTTCTCCCGGTTTGAACAACTTGATTGAACGTTTTGTTGACCAAACCATTTATCTGACCGGTAAGGCTGGCAAAAATCACAATCTTCATTTCACTCCAGCCGGCGGATACGCCAACGCAGGCGGCAGATTTACAATGCTGAAAGATACAATTCCCACTGATTTCGCAACATTTGAAAAAGTGTTCAAAGAGGGTATTGTTGCTGGAGCAGACAAGAAAGCAGCGACTGTTGTAGAAGAAGAAAGAATTAGTGTTCTTGAGAGCCCGGAATATGATTATATTGCTCTCAAGGAAGAACTTCCCATTCTTCTTCAGCAAATTATGGACTTAGACCAAAACAACGGAGCCAAGATTCAGGCGATTGTGGCGTCTGAAATCGGCAGCGGTCAAAAAGCAACCGAGATTAAGATTGAACATGTGGAAAACCTTTATAACATTATAGCCTCTTTAAAAAGAGAATTTAAGATTGGAGAGTAAAAAATATGAAAAATAATAACGATATTAAACTTTTTGGACGTCTGTACGATTTCGATGTTAAGTTCGCCGCAAGGAAAGACGGCACTCCGGTTCAGAACGATGACGGAGATACAGCTCTTACTGGCCGCGTAACGCTTGAAATCAATGAAAATGGCAATACCGTTGTGGCTGAATATTTCGCTTATCCCAAGTGGCCGAGCGGCAAAGTAAACAGCACGTATGGTATGTTGAGAGGAATGCTCGACGGCGATTATGTGAGCGTGGTAAGTTCTACGGCTCCTGCAACAAACGCCGACGGTGAGCCAAATCCTCATGCTGGAAAAGAACCTGAATGGATGTCGTTGGCAGGTAGCATTGATGTCAATTACTTCGTTTCCAAGAAAACGAAGGAACTGTCTCGCAGTCTGAAAGTACGTGGTTCTTTCATCAATGAAAACAAGAAGAAAGAATACAGCGCAATCTGGACAGCAGATACCATCGTGACAAACATCGAGCATATTGATGCCGACGATGAGAAAGAGCTGCCGGCATACATCCGTCTTGATGGATACATTGCTGATTACAAAGAGAACATCTACGAGGTATCATTTAACGCCCGTTCCGAAGATGCTATCTCTAAACTTCCGGTTAGCGAAGCTTCAAAAGACAATCCGATGTACACCATGATTCGTGGTTCCATTGTGTTCGCAAACCGTGTTGTGAAAAGCACTGATGCTTTCGGCGATGAAGTCGAAAATGAATATGAAAACAAGAATTGGGACATTTCCAAGTATGCACTGGAAGCCTATGATTTCTTCGATGAAGATATTCTCGGCGCCGCCCTGTTCGACGTGAAGTTGAAAGAGTTGGCTGAAAGAAAAGAAGAAGTCCTTGCTGCGGCAACTGGCGGCGGTTCTGACGAAAAGAAACCTGAACTTGATTTTTAATAAAAACTAATAGGAATAGCGCCGTCGATTGTGGCGACGGCGCTTTGTTCCTTGCGGGGAGATAGATAATTGGTAGTCAAGATGACTCTAAATCATCCACGTGCGGGTTCGAATCCCGTTCTCTCCACCAGCAAATAACGAGCTTTTAAGCCTTATTATAAAAGAAACTTTTAACTTAGAGGGAGGAAAAATCATGATTTACGAAGATAAGATTCAGTATCTAAGTGAGGAAGATTTTTTCTCCCTCTTTTTGTCGTTAGGGGTAGCCCCTCGGTGGGTTAACTCAGCTGGTAAACGCTCTATACAAATGATTGGCAAGTGTCACAATGGCGACAATCATTCGGCAGTATTTGACCCAACCACATTGAAAGTAACTTGTTTTAGTGAATGCGGCGGCGGAATGTATCTTCATACTTGGATTATGCGAGCACTTGGATTGTCCAATGTAGTAGAAGCAAAAGACTGGCTTGAAGATTGGATGGATGGCAAAGAGATTGATTGGGATGTTGCTCATTCCAATGTTCGATTTGAAGGATATCAAGAACGACCATACGAGCCAGAAAAGATTGAGCCGCTCAAAGGAATGGAAAAAGAGGATTTGGATAATCTTTTTGCGACGGCGGAAGGCGATTTACCTACATTAGCTAAACTTGTTTGGGCAAAAATTGATGGAATATCACCAGAGATAATGCAGAAATTTGATGTAAAATTCGACACTTCTTCAAGAGGAATTTTCTTACCTCACCACAACATTTTAGGGGACATCGTAGGAGTATATTTGAGAAGTTTTCTCCCTCTACGTAAACAAATAAAAGAGAAGTATCCAGATATGCCGTATAGCGAATTGGTTAAATTCCCAAGAGCAAAATATGTTCCTGCTTTAAGACCGCCAGATAGACAAGAAGAAGAGAAAACCAGCTGGTCATTTCCGAACAGTAAGAACTTGTATGGCTTACATTTAGCTCACGAAGAAATAGAAAAAAGTGGAATTGCAATTATCTTTGAGGGTGGCAAGTCGGTTATGTTAGGTCATCAATATGGATATCCATATTGCGTGGCGACACATACGTATGGAGCGCACCTTAATCATATTAGTATGCTTATCGAAGCTGGGGCAAAAGAAATTGTGTTGGCATTCGACAAACAATACGAAGATGAGAATGGCAAGCAATACGAATTGTATGAGCATAAAACAAGAGAATTAGCAAAGAAAATAAGAAAGCATGTAAACGTCTCTCGAATGGCGAGTCATAATAATGAAATAGATTATAAAGACGCGCCGATAGATAGAGGTAAAGACGTATTCATAGATTTATTTGAGAAGCGAGAGAAGTTGGCATGGAACGGCGAAATGTATGTTCCAAAAGAAGAGCCGTCGAAGCCAACAAGCTTTGAAGATAGAATCCCTAAGGTTAAACGAGATGTAAAGGAGGAGGATTTTAGTGGCTACAGAACGATTTAATTATACAGAAGAACAACAAGAAATCGTTGATGATATCCGTGAAAGACTAAAGTTGCCGCCCGAGGAGCGAAAAAACTTAATTGTTGCTGGGAGAGGCGGAGTTGGTAAGACACGAATGATTTGTGAACTTATCTGCGATTTGGTACAAGAGGGCGTAAGTGTTGCGGCAGGAGCAATGACTGGTAAAGCAACAGGCGTCTTAAGAGCAAAGATTGAAGATGCAATACATGAACGAAATATGGAAATGCCGATAGAATCGATGTTGATGGTAGAAACATTAAGTACGATTTGTAAATCAGCGGCGCCAGTTGGAATTAACGGTGACGGAAAAACTCGTTTTGTAAATAGATGGAAAAGTCCAAAAGCATTCAAATATGATGTATTGGTTGTTGATGAATTAAGTATGGTACCGCACGTCATGCAGAAATGGTGGGCTGGCACTGATGCGTTAATTGTTGGACTTGGAGACGCTTGTCAGTTACGTCCAGTTGAAACGGCGGATACTACAAAAGAGATTGAAAGTCTTGACAGAGATTTAAAGTTGGCTCCTTATCAATATGTTAAGGGATACGGCATTGAAGTATTAAATCATATGGCTCAAGCAGAACTAAAAACTGTATTGAGAAGCACTGGTGACATTACACTTTTATGTAATGACTTGCGAGATTTCACAATGACAAGTCGAGCAATCGTAAGCACATTCAAAAAATGGGCGGCGAAGTCAGATGATATTGAATACTCAACTGATATCGCCGATTTAGAAACATCCCCTGATTGGCAGATTCTTACGTATACAAACAAACTGGCATTACAAATAAATAATAAACTCATGATTGGTACATCTTATCCGCACTTAGATGACAAGATTTTGTTGTTGGATAATATCAATCCAGTTCGCATGTACAATGGCGAGGTATTTTTGTTTAGAGAGTTTCTTGATAATATCAAGAATTATAACGAAGATGCCGAAGAATATGTATATGTATGTATGAAATGGCAAGGGAAAATGCCGAAAGCGACAAGTTCAAATCCGATTGAGCGAGGATTTGCTGAAAACTACAACGTATTCAAAAATCGGATTGCACAAGTATACAGGGAAAGAATTAAAGAGTTGCCTGGACTACTTGTAGAAAGTCAATTTGGCGAAGGTCTTGTAGACGAAGTGAAAGAAATGATAGCTCAATGTCAACAAGAACTTAAGAGTGACCAAGAAACATTTGATAAAGTTACTTTGTCACTTGAAAAAACAGATTGGCCCGTAGCAGACTTTATATATCGTAAATGTGTGCGATTGCCGAAGTTGTATGTGGTCGATGCCAATGCTGGATATGCGTTGACAGTTCATAAAGCTCAAGGTAGTGAGTTTGAAAAGACTTGTTATTGCTTGGAGCGTTTTGAAAAGCCGCTTGTCTACACAGCTTGCTCAAGAGCAAAGTCCAAGTTGAAGATAATTAACTTAACGAAAACCACTTGACTTAAAAAACTTTTTGTGCTATTATAAAAATATGAAAAGGTGATAAGTGTTCGGAGTATTTATACTACACGGCTTAGATACCCAGAGTAATCAATAATAAAGGAGGATGACTATGGCGTATGCAAGTCTACACTGTCATGATGAGTACAGCAATGTAACCACAGGATTGGACAGTATTAACAAATTATCAACAATGATTGACTATGCAAAAGAGATTGGTTTAACTGGATTGGCGATTACAAACCACGACAACCTATCTTCAATATGGCAAATCAATCAGATGCAAAAGAAATTGCGAAAAGAAGAGTCGCCGCTTAAACTCATTTATGGCAATGAGATTTATCTTTTGTCTGAATGGGATTCAAGCGATAACTCACCGAAGAAATACCATCACTTTATCTTATTAGCGAAGGACAGAATTGGATATAATGCATTACTTGAATTATCAACAAGAGCATGGTATCGTTCGGCTCATGTTCGTGGTAAGAGAAGAGTGGTTACTTTATACAAAGACTTAGAAGAAGTAATCACAGATGAAGTACGTGGACACATTATTGGGTCTACGGCGTGTCTTGGTGGAGAAGCGGCTCAATTGTTCTTAAACGAAAAAACAGAAGAGGGATACGATTTTCTTGAGTTTTGTCTTGGAATATTTGGATATGATGACTTTTATGTTGAGTTACAGTCCAGTTCAATCCCAGACCAAACAAAATGGAATAAAATGATTGCAGAAATCCCTGACTTCAAAACAATTATAACAACCGACGCTCACTATTGCCGTAAAAGTGAGTTTGAAATGTTGGAAGCTTTTCTTCGTAGCTCAAATGAAACTCGTGAAGTTCGTGAGTTCTACGACGCAGCATATTTACAAACGGAAGAAGAGATTTATGAATATCTCAATTATCTTCCAGAAGATTTGATTCGTACAAGTCTTGAAAATACAAATAAGATAGCCGAGCAAGTTGAGTTCTTTGACATTGCACAAAAGTTTCACATTCCCGAAGTTTGGGTTCCAACGTTGGATTGGAGTGGCCCGAGCATGACCGAGTACCCCGTGATTTCAAAACTTTTGCAGTCTGGGGAAATTCAAACGACTTATGCTCTCATCACTTGTCTGAAAAAGTTAGAGGACATAGGTAAGTGGAACGACACCTATCTTTCTCGACTTGAGGAAGAATTTGATGTATTCCAATGGCAGTCAGAAGAACTTGAATCAAACTTCTTTGCATACTTCAATAATATGCAATATCACTTGAATATGGCATGGGAAGTTGGATGCGCAGTTGGACCAAGCCGTGGTTCGGCAAGTGGTAGTTTGTTATGTTATCTTATGGATATCGTTCAATGCGACCCGATTGAATATGACTTGCCGTTTTGGAGATTTGCAAATAGGCATAGAGCATCTGTTCTGGACATTGACTGCGACTTTGACCCTGTTAAGAAACCAGATTTGCTTGCAAAGATTCGTGAAGAACGTGGAGAGCTGGGAGTAACTCAAGTAGCTACCTTCAAAACTTTAACTTTGAAGGCGGCAATAGGAAATGCTTGTCGCGGTTTCCGTAGTTCAGAGTTTAGAAATGGCATTGATAACGATATCTCAACTTATCTCAATGGATTGGTTGAGGTACAACGTGGTAAAGTAGCAAGTCTTGAACAGACATTAAATGGCGACGATGTTCGTGGATTTAAGAAAAATACACAGCTCATAAACGAGTTGGCAAAGTATCCAGGTTTAATTGACATGGTAAGAGCATTTGAGGGATTGATAACAAACTCAAGTACTCATGCTGCAGCAGTTGTTTTCTTTGATTTAGAAAATGACCCGATTACGAATCACTGTAGCCTTATGCGGTCGCCGAATGGTGATTTGTGTACGGCAATGGATTTGCATTCAGTTGAAGAAGTTGGATGCATAAAGTACGATTACCTCGTACTTGGTACTTTGAGCATTATGACAGCAACTTTTGATTTACTTCGCAAAGACAAAGTAATTGACCCGAACCTAACTTTAAAAGAGTGCTATCGGACATATGTCGACCCAAATAAAATTGATTACAACAATCCAGAGATTTGGGAACATTTGGAAAATAATGACGTGTTGTCAATATTCCAATGGGACCAAGCTTCAGGTAGACGAGGGATAGCAGCAACCAAGCCGGCAAGCTTAAATGACTTAACAGTTGTGAACGGACTAATTCGTTTGATGAACCAAGAGGGACAAGAGAACCAGATTGAAAGGTTTTCACGTATTAAAGAAAATCCTCAAAGCTTTGAAGACGAAATGATTCGGGTAGGATTGCCAGATGAAACTCGGCAAATAATGCATGAAGAGTTGGATAAATATAATGGATGTGCGGCGACACAGGAGTCATTCATGATATTGGTTCAACGGCTTGCAGGATACACTTTGAAAGAAGCCGACCAAGTAAGAAAGACAGTTGCGAAGAAAAAAGTTGAAGAAATTGAACAATTAAAAGCAACTTTCTTTGAAAGATGTCCGGGGACGGAAGAACAAAAAGAATACTTGTATAGTGTTGTGTTACAGCCGTCGCTTGGGTATGGATTCTCACTTAACCATGCATTACCATATTCCATCATTGGCGTACAATGTATTATGCTTGGAACGATTTTGTTCACACCGGGATATTGGCAAACAGCATGTTTGCTTCAAAGAAGTGGGACGCTTGACGGCAAATCAACAAACTATGATAAAATTGCTCGAGCTGTTGCGGAATTGCAAGAACAGGGCGTAAAAATAAAGCCTCCAAACATAAACGTCTCAGAAAGAGAATTTACTTTGAAGGCAGAATCGCAGACGATATACTTCGGTACCGATGCGATTAAAGGATTGAAAAACGTTGTCGCTGACAAGATTTATGAATTGAGACCATTTGAAGATGTTCATGACTTTTGGGATAGAGCAAAGCCAGATGTTGGAAGCTTAACAGCATTAGTAAAAGCTGGAGCATTTGATGAGATGGCAGAACGTAATAATACAATTGACTTCTTAGCTGAAGTTTATTTGGATAGCGCAAGCTCTGGCGGCACATTGAAAAAACTTAACGGTCAAAACTTCTTGCGTATAAGTCGAGAAGGGCTGTGGCCCACACATACCGAAGAACTTGATTTGGCAAGAAGAGTGTTTAACTTTACACATTATCTCAAACAATTTGAGTTAGAGGAAGGTGATTGGTCGCTCGATGATAAGGGCATAGATTTTCTTGATAGTATTGGATATCCACACAATGGAACATTGAACAAAGCGGAATGGAAAGAAGCATATGATGTTTATCTTCAGCCGATGAAAGAGTGGGTAAAAGACAATCAAGAAGAACTGTTGAAAAAAATCAATAAGAATGCCATTGATGAATGGAAGAACAAATACTTCACTTCGACGGCGCAAGATGAAATTGAAGCATTGGGTATTTGTTTTGAAGAGCATCCATTCACTCAAATTAAAAAGAATGTAACGCCGTTGGATGAAATCCCTGATGAACCAGAAATTGATTATACATTCCCAACAAGAGATGGAAGAATCATTCCGATGTATAAGTTGTTTATGATTTGTGGTATTGCCATAGCAAAAGACAAACAACATCATACGATGACATTATTGACTCCACAAGGGCCAATTGATGTTAAGTTCACGAAAGAGGGATATGCTCATTACGATAGCCAGATTTCTCGTATGGCTGGTGGCAAGAAAGAAATCGTAGAACGTAGCTGGTTCAATCGAGGTAGTGGGTTGCTTATCCACGGTTTCAAAAGAGATGGAATGTTTGTTGCGAAAAAGTATAAGAAAAGCGCAATGGACCACACAGTTTATAAGATTCTCTCTGTAAAAGATGGTAAACCAGAATTGCAGAAAGAACGTAAAATAGGAAAGGTGGAAGAAAGTGGAGAAAATGAAGAATAAGCTATTTGCTTGGCTAGATGCCACTTTTAACGATATTTACATTTTGTATTGGGCGACCACTGGGAACACTGCGTTTAATATTATTCATCAAAGCAGTAATGACAATGGAAAAATGTGGGATGTTCTTAGGACACTCCACCCAGAACTGTTCTTTGAAGATAATGTTCGCTTCGTTGAAGAAGAAAACAAATTTACAATCTTCAGCGATGACGCCCGAACCAAATGCGAACTTATGCCATATGATAATTACATTTATCATACTGATTTAATGGAGGGAAACAATGGAGGACAATAGCTATTATCTGGTTTGTCTAATGGAAGAGTGCGCAGAGGTATCTCAAGTCGTCGCAAAATCTCTACGATTCGGAATTGATGACAGCCACCCTAAAACAGGAGACATTCCAAATCATGAATTACTTTCACGAGAATGCGGAGATATACTGGGAGTAATTGATTGTTTACTTGATATGAGAGTAATAAACGAAGATATTCTCATGCAATACAGAACCAGAAAACCAGACCGCATAAAGAAATATAAGGAGATGTATAATGGATAATATAATCAATTTCGACAGAGCCAAGTTAGAAAAAGACTTGGCAAGAAACAAAGTAAAAGACCAATTCGCTGAACTTGAGCCGCGTCTTATGAAGCTGCCACAGTATAGGGGGAGAGTGCCGAGCAAGACATTTTTAAGTAAAGACCCTCTTATTAAGAAAGGTCAATGTTATTGGATTGAAAGTGAAAACGGCTTATTCACTGTGGTAAAAAAAGATAAGAAGGGTGTGCAGCTCCGTCCACTCGATATGAATGCTACAGTATCGACTGGATACACTATTTACGAAATGAATCAAGCAATGACTGCGAAAGAGCCGCTGCTTGACTTAGGCGATTGGGAGCATGGCGACTTCTCGGATGAACTAAATGATATCGAAGATGATATGATTACTTTCTTCGACGAAACTGAAAACGAGTTCTATCTTATGTACGGCAGAGACCTGCACTACTTCACAGTTTTCAAAATCGCCGATGAGCCGCACAACTGCTTTGTTGAGCAGATTCTTTCTTGCTTAACTCACACTTGGGATATCGTATCAATTGATGTTGATATGTCTGAAGAAGAGGGAATGCCTAAGATTGAAATTTGGGTAAGAGATAGGCGTCAAGAAGGCGCCGCCGAGAATGCACTGGCTAACCATATGTTATATGTAATGCCATTTGACGGCAACGTCGTTGAACTGTAAAAATAGATAAAAAAAGAAGCCCCGCAAAGAGAATTCTCTTTGCGGGGCTTTATTTTTGTTTGTGTCCGGATTACACGTTGTCCGGAGCGTCGGTGTCGATGAGACCCTGACCAGGAGTGATAGTAGAAGGTCCGCCATCTGTTGAGATGTAAGAACCAGTATCGCTGAAGTCGAGGTTCTGGTGAGGCTCCATAGACGGGTCTTTCCAGATGTACGCACCGTCTGTATCTTCGTTGTATTGGAAACGACGATAAGAGGTTGGGTCGGCAGCCGCACCATAAGAAGCAGCACCGTCGTAGTTATCATCTGCACCAAGGATGATGATATCGGCAAGAACTTCACGAGTAAGATTGAACTTAGTGAAGTCAGGATAAGCATCGCCGGCGAAGTCGAATGTTGCTGCGTCGCCAGTTGCCTGGAATGTCAGAGTAATACCAGTTGTGATAAGGAACTTCGGAATTACGAACACAGCATCAAGGTCTTTACCGTCATACTTACGTTTGACAGTTGTAAAGCCTTCAACATACACATACTCACCGAACTTGTCGGGAAGGATAGAAATCTGTGTTGCGTCATGCTTGTGCTCGTGGTAGTAGTCAACAAGCACGATATCCTGATACAGGATTGAAGGAACGTTGACTTTGTATACAATACTTCCGCCTTCTTTGTAAGCACGAGGCTGAGCCACGCCGCCGGAAGGAGCAAGAAGATATGCATAACCAGGAGTTGCCATACCGCTACCGTAGTTACTTGCAGTGATTTCACGAGCAAAGTCGGTCAATGGACCCCAAGCTGATAACCACCATGTTGGGGTTGGAGGTACGGTACCAGGTGTGCCAGTGTTACCGAAGTATACATAGTGCTTAACCTGGTCGTCGAATGCCGCATAGTTGTCTTTTGTCTGATTTGCTGCAACTGTGAGGTCAGGATAAATGTTGTTTGAGCGAATCAAGTTCGCGCCGTTGTTTCCACCAAGGAAAGAGCCCGGGTCGATTGGCATTGGAAGACCAGCATCGTCGAAAGCAACGAAGTAATCACCTGAGCCAAATTTGGCAAGGTAAGAGCTGTCAGCTTTCTTGATAACTGCATCCGTTGCAGTACCATTGGCGATAGTAAGTTTCTCAGCGTCTGTCAGTCCAGTGTTGTTCAGGTTAATCTGGATTGCTGCACCAGAGCCTTCATTTGCGCGGTCAAGCAACCAGATATAGATATCTGCGTTCTGACCAACATAAGGTCTGTTCATAATCCAAACGTTTTCGAGTCCACCGCGAGGTGAATAGTCTACATTGGCAGCTGGTCCAGCAGACGGATAAAGTGAATCATCGTCTGGCATGATGTTCGCTGCACGAACATCGGGGATGTTGTTTGTGATGACTGCGTATTTTTCTTTGTAAACAGGAGCGATTACGCTCTGTGCTTCCGGAGACGCACCCTGAAGGTTAGCGTTACGAGCAGGAATCAGCTCGGCGCCAGCTAGGAGAGCCAGACCCTCATTAGATAGTGTTGCATCTGTAAATGAGAAAGTCGTTGTTTTGTCGCCCTGGAAGGATAACTGACGAGCATTGCCGCGACCACCTGTTACATAAGTTGTCTCAGCAGCCACTTCGAAGTTTGCAGTTGTAACCGTATCAAGAATCATGATAGGTTCGCCTGCGCGATAGGTATGAGGTCCAAGCTTCATCGTAGATTTAGCTTTAAACGTTACGTCTACCGCTTCACGTTGTGCCCATTTCATAGGTTTATTCCTCCTATATAAGTTTAGTGGCCTTTTTATCTCATATAAAAAGAACCAAAAGTTCTCTTTTATTTTTATTCAAACTCATCTTCCATATCGGAAGTGACCTTCATAGCTTTTGTAAAGTCTATGGAGTCTACGGTCATAGGTTTTTGGTCTGCCGCTTGTTGCTCCGGTGTCGGCGCTTGCTTCTGCGGCTCATCGTCCATACCAATATTATATCTGAAGTTTTGCATCCAGTGGTCAAACGGCTTATCTTTCGAATGGTCAACCATTGGAATCATACTGTATTGGAGATGTGTATTGTACTGCTCATGCTCTTGTGCTCTTGCACCCAAGGACATTAACTGAAAAAGATTTAACTCATTCAGCTCTGATATTTTGTAGTTATAACCAACGGCTAATAATTCAACCATTGACCGAATAATCTCAAATGGATTCCGATTTGACTCTTGAGCGGCTTCTTTTGCTTTCTTTTCTTTTGCTTTACGAATCTTTTCAAGAATTCTCGCCGCTTGGGCGTTTGCAGGGTTATCTTCATTCTGTTGTTTATTGAAGGTTCCGCTAATCAAGAAAATCAAGTTAAATAGCCAAGCCAAGTCTGTAGGGCGTATGTCAATAGACTGTCTACCTCTCCACAATCTAATCGCCGGTTTATAGGTCAGGTCAACTGAATCTACAAAGAACAAGCCTAAGAAATTGTAGAAATCGGCTATCGAAATCTCTGGGTGCTGTGCAAATACTTGATGCACAAGAATGTAGGAATCTTTGGGTTGCGCTAATGCAAGCTCCCGTAATTTCGGGAGATAAGAACAAAGCTCCAAGTAGTGCTTTTCACTGTACATTGCAATCGTCTTGATAGTCGGCGCTTTCAACATTATTCCCGGGCGAAATACAACTTCAACTCCAAGCAAGACTTTCAGAGAAAGTTCTTTATAATGTTGTAGCTCTATCATAATCTTCTCCCAGTGTACTAATGATATAGTTCATTGTTACGCCGCCTAAGTACTCATTAAGTACAAGTTGGTCGGCTCTAACAAATTTTGCAATTCCGCCTCCGGTATCGCTAAAACTAGACCTGTTAATAACACCGTCAATCGCACCTGCAATTGAATAGGGCCTCAACTTAAAATCATCCAACGACCAAAAGTCGTAGTGAGCCAAAATATCAAACGAAAGAGAAACTTCTCTAAACGTTGTTTGTGACTCTAAACTAGGAACGAACTTGTCAAAACTTATGATTACATAAGCCATAACTCCATCGTCTACCTGTAATTTAGGAACAATTTTAATTTGGTCGCCCAGCAAGGAAAAGATTTGGTCTTGATTCAAGTCTGGAAGACTCAAACAGTGCTTGTCTGAATAGTACAATAGCTTTTGAAGCGGCTTATTGTACATAAGTTTATCAACAACTTGCTTCAAAACTTTTTCAACTGTTGCGAAGGAAGAATACTGGATTTGATTACCAATATTGTTTCCTTTGTCTCTCATTGCCATAGCTAACCCCTTTCTCACATAAGCGATTCGACGTGAATGTTTTTCATATACCGATGCCCATTAACTGTGTATACCAGTGTAAAGTTACCTCGGGTGTAGGCGTCCCAATATACTTCAACTGTTTGAGTATTAGTATCGGCTACGAATTTAGCAGGAATCAAGTTCGCTGCACCACCCTTACCTTCATTTTCTTGAATTGTCCAAACACCGCCTGCGGCGATAGCTGTATATTCTTGACGGTAAGTCGGCTTGATAGTGTGTGGACCTTCAATCATGTACTCCGTATCCGTTTCTTCAATAATTGGTCCAATGTTCCACTTGTTTTTTAGGTTCTCTTCCACATCGTCATCTACTTTATTGCTGTAGTGTTCTGTTGCATGAAGCTTTATAATACCAGGCATTGAAATATTATCCAATGTCTCGATGGTGTAGGTAGTTCCTTTTAAAAGGAATTGTTGGTACCGATTGAAATATTGCTTGTTTTGCTCATTGTCTGGTACCATAACTATAACAACTTGATTCGGAAAGTCTTGAGCAACCTTAGCCTGCATTGAACTAGAAGTTCTTAAGGTCGGTGTCGAGGGTCCAATAATTGCAATCGGCGTTTCAAGAACTTCTCTGTCGCCGCTAACCCATTGAACTTTATAATCGCATCTGCGAATATTTCCTTTAAAATATCCAAGTTCCGTTCTGTCCTCTAAATAGACTAGCCAATAGGTGTCAGTATTTACCCATTTAAATATGGTACCAACGCCGTAGTTCGCCGCGTGAGATATGGACAGTAATTTTGTGTCATAGTTTTCATTTTGAATAACAGGGTTTATTAAACCTCGTTCAGTCTTGTTGAGCGCAGGATACTCTAACATCTCCGCTGCTTGGTAAGAGTTTTTAATAGCATAAGCCAGCGAAGTCTGTTTCATGTTAATCAGTCTATCCTGTCGATTTGCTCCGCCAAGATAGTTGATACGATTCCTCATGGCTTCAAAGCTCATGTATTAGGCCTCCTCTCAAACTTCTTTCAATGCGGTAATCGCTTCAAAAACGATTTTTCTGAACTGTTCTTTGTTTTGAGCGAATTCCAAAGCCGCAAGCTTCCCAACAACATCCATGAAGTTAGGAGAATCTTTCAATGCAGAGTTGTAACCTTTAAGGTCCAAAACTACCGTATCTCTTTGTGCTTCCCAGTACTCTTCTTTTTCATACATAGGTAAGAGTTTGAAGATTTGATTGATTAGCCGTGCTTTGTTATATTCGATTGCTTCCCTTGAAAAGTTAAATTTTGTTTTCATATTCTCTCCTCTTTATCGCAATGGTTTAACAAATAATCCAAAGGTGGATTCATATTTACCATTTACAACCTGTCTGCGCGAAGCTAAAGCTTGCAAATGCCAGGAACGTTCCATCGCTTTGTCATATTCATTTTGCAATTGTCTTAAATGAGCCGCTTGGCTCGATATTTTGAAGTCTGCACCAGAAGTTATCTGGCGCATCTTCTCTACCGAGTTTATCTGTCGTTGTATCCAGATTGGCACCATACCTTGTGCTAAGATGTTAATCTCTTCCAAAGTAAGGTCCGCTTCAAATACATCAACTTCTTCTAATAGCTCGTTAACAATGGTTTTGTAGGTGAGAACATGTTCTGGAAACTCATATGTCAGAATGGATGCCATAAGCAACTCTTTACAATCTTTCTGTGTTTCTTCCTCTGTGATTTCCAGATACATGTCATCGGTTATCAGGGTGAAAAATGCGTCGTAAACAACGCTAAAAAGAGTCACATTACGCCTCCTTTCTGAGTCTCCCTTGCTTCGGTTTCTCAGGTGCTTCAGGCAACGACTTAGTCATTACTTCGTGTGCCTTAATTGGGTCAAACCCAAGTTTGTCTTTTAGAACCATACATTTATTATGGTCGTTCAAAGGACCTCTCCAAGCTAAATCCTTAATAATATCAATGACGCCTTCAGGCGCATAGTCAATGGTTTCAGCAAACAGGTCTACTTCTTCTTCCAGCATACACTTCTTAATATCTTCCATTGTCCAGAAGTACTCAATCGGCGCATCGGGCCAAATGTGTTCTTTGACAAAGTCTTTATTCTGCACCTGCAGAATACCACACAACATTGCACGTCCCGCGTCAGTGTTGTAGAGAGCAAGAATTTCTTCCTCTGTGAGTTCCTTAATTTCGCCGACGTTAAATACACGGCGTTTATTGAGCTCAGGCAGGCTGTAGCCAGCCTGCCCGGTGCTCCTATTCATAACTTTCATAGTCTTAACTCCTTTAGTTTCCTTTATAGTTTATCCGTTATGGATTACAGGGTCCAAGGACCAGGTACGTTGTTGATTGATAGGTCAGTGTTAGCGTACACAGCCAAGTTATTCGTAGTCAGAATACCAACGCCGAATTTCTGGTAAGTATGCATCTCTGTTGACCAGTCGCTGTTTTGGTCAAACTCTTTAACAAGAGTTTTACCTTCGAATACAATCTTCACTGGTTTCTCACCATTGGTTGGGAAGATGTAGATGAAACGCGGGTCAACAACCTTAACGGTGTTTGTCTCGTCAACGAAAGACTGAGGTAGAACAATCATCGGAACGCCGCCCTTGTAGGTAGCGAAGCGACCATTTGCATAGTAACTGTCTTTCATGTTATCAGACATCATGTTATTTGCCGGTAGGATTCCAGCAAGTGCTTCATATGTGCCGTAAATAGCAGGGGTGCCGTAAGCAGAAACAGTAGCAATCAGACGGTCGAATTGAGTTTCATCGAAGCCAGCCCAAGAAACTTTGTTTGTTGCTGGGAACTGAGCGATAGCAGCGGTAAGTGCTTTTGCGATTTCCTGATATACTGCGCGGCTCATACCCTCGTTGATGATTTCAAGATAGTCGGACCACTGTACACGGCCGTCAAGGAATTCTTCAATTCCGATACGGGCGCCGGCACCGATGGCGAGCATCTGGATTTCGTATTTCTCTTCAGCAAGCTCGAATACTTCGTAACGAGATGCAAGAGCGACACGGGTAATAAAGCTTAGTGCGCGCTGACGACCAATTTTCTTTGTGAAGACGATTTTGTCGCCCTGACCGATAGTCTGAACATCAGCAAACTGTCCATACATATCCCAAACGTTTTTCGGAGCAATCTCCGTAAGAGTCTGAGAAAGCAGCTGATAAATAGTATTACTGTTCTCTTGGAACTTGTAATAATCAAACTTGCCGTCGCTGCCATGAGTAAGCTCTTTCATGTTATTTTGAAGAGTAACGTTTAGAGCTTCATAAGAAACATCCTTGCCTGCAACTGAGTACAATCCAGAAGGATTTTTCTTAGAGAAAAGCACTCTTGAAAGTGCCATGTTTTCGTTAAAATTAAAAGCCATTTCAAAATCCTCCTTTCTTATTGTTTAATCTTTGAGATAAGCTTTACGCCTTCCTGACCATCAGGCATGGTGTAAACGCGTACTACCTCAAATTCGAGTACTTCGTCTGTGCCGGCTGTCTTTGAAAGATAGCCATCATCACCAACATAAAGGATGTCGCCAACTACTAAAGAGCCGGGAGCCTCGTTGATGGTGTTTGTCGTAAAGATGTCAGAATCCGGAGTCATACCGATAAGACGAGGATATAGTTTCCCATCAACCTTGTCAGCGGCACGGTCTACGAAATCAGCATAGCCTTCACGCTCGTCGTAAAGTTTCTTTTCGCTATACACGATATACGGTTTAGCGGTCGCAGGTGCTTCTCCTGGTAATACAGCGATATAGCCCATAGGAGATGTTTCGGATACGTCGGCTATAACTTTTAGGAACATGCCGTTTTCCAGTTCTGCGATTGGAGTTGTTGCAGCAGCGTCTTCAAAAGCAGGCGCTTGTGCAATGTTGTTAGCGAACGTAATGCCAGAGAGCTTATTAGCTTCTACCTGACCATATTTGCCCGCTTTGGTCACAAATTGTGCAGCCATGTGTTATTCTCCTTCCAATTTTTATGTTAATTGCCTTTTATTCTATTTTAACTTTAAGCAATTAGCCCAAGTTTATTTTGCGTCCTTCGTCATAAGCCAAAGCTTTTACAAGGAAATCTGGCAGTTCTTCTGGTTTATCGCCACTGTTCAGATTAAATGTAAGGTCAGGCTTAGACTCTGCTTCAGCCGCCTGCTTCTGCTCTTTGGCAATCTTGCCATAAGCAATAGCAATAGTTGCTTCAGCGTCTGCCAGCGTAATTGCTGGGTCAGAAATTGTCTGCTCAATACCAAAGAATTTTTCCTGTGTTTCTTCGTCTTTGATTAGCTGAGCATATTCAGCTACGAGTGCTTTCTTATCTGCCGTTAATTGTTCAGCGGCAATTTTTGCATAGCTTGCGAGTTGTTCTTTCAGAGAAGCGTTCTCTGCTCGAAGTGCAATCACCTCTTCAGAAAAATCAGTGACTGGTTCTGTCGCGGGTACTGCCGCTACTGGTTCTGCAACTGCGGCTGGTGCTTCTGCAGGAGTTGCTGTTGCAACAGGTGCGGGAGTCGGTTCTGGTGTAGCTACTGGAGCTGGCGCTGCGGCTTGCACTGGTTCTGCAACAGGCTCTGCGACAGGCTCTGAACTATAAGTAGCAGCAACATTCATAGGAATATCCTGTTCAGGTGCTGCGGAACCGTTAAGTGGTTCGGTAGGTGTTTGTGCCGGAGCCTGAACCGCCGTCCAAGTCTGCTCAACTGCGGTCATAGTGGCCTCCAGTTCGATTGTTTGGTCGTTATAGATGATAAGATTGATTCTATTTAGTTCAGTGGTCTCACGGTTTCTGACAACGGTAAAAATTGAACCGCCTTCAAAATAAACTCCTTCGACGTCGTAGTTGGCCATTCCTCTTTCGTTTAGTTGAGCGTATATTGCATCAGTGAGGGGCCACCCCAATTCTAAAGCGTAGCTTAATGCAACACTTGATTTCTTGTCTACGAGTTTTCCATTCATTGCATAATACCTCCTTCCTATAATATTTTCCAATTGCTCTGCCATTGAAATGTATTGTTTTGAGAACTGAGTTAAAAATCCAGCCCCATCAAAACAAGGAGGATACTCATTACCCAAAATACAAAGCTTGTCGGTAGCAGCAGTAGTAAAGATAAAAATCTCACCACGCTTAAAACCAGCGATATTATTCTGGTCTAATTCCATCGACTGCCCTTTGCCAATTACTTGACCCGCCTCTTTATATTGCCTAGTCCACAAGAAGACTTTACATAGAAGCCACTTATGAGTTATCCCATCGTCATCGACAATGTCAGTGAACCAAGGTTGGGTCAGAGGAGAGACGAACCCGTAGGGTTTAGTAATATCTTCAAATACGATTTCACCTTTGTCAAACTTAATGTTACGACTGTGCTGTTCAAAGTCTTGGGTTTTTTCATCGTAGTACCCAACGACAGGAGCCCCAGGAAGGGTGGCCGCAATTTCTCGACCTACAGCTTCAGTAATCAATGTCCCATTGGCATTTGGTATTGTGTCCGAAACCCAACAGACTTTTACTGTCGCTTCTGAAACTAATTCGGATAAAGGTTTCGTGTCCAAAATTTCTACCTTTTGGGCGTAAAGGTAATTATTTTCAGCCATTTTTTACTCCTTTCGTTTTTCGTTTTCGTTTCCTATTATTATATAAAATTTATAATAATAAAATAAAAATAAAATAAAAATCTCAAAAAATTTTCAAAATAAATATTGTTAAATAATTACAAGGGCTTCACTCAAACCAATATTCATAGTAGGGCTTCCAGTACCCAAATTCCAGCTAATAGTATCAATAACATAATCGCCATTTACTCCAAGGTCGGCATTAGCAAATCGTGCCACTCTGTTCACGTCAAGATACCAAATCGGCACAATCTGTAGAGTGATACCGCTGTTAAAGATAGTATGTTCCATAAAAGCTTGCCGCACATCTTCATAGCACGTACCAAATGAGTTTTTAGTAGTAAGCATAATCATTTGGTCAGCTTTTAATTGACAGAAGTTTTGACCTACTTTCATATACTCTTGCTGTTTGGCATAAAGTTTTTCTCCAGTAGGGTCGTCAGCCGAAGAAGGAATTTCAAAGAATACAACATCAATAATATCTTCTGGGTATACTTCGTTGATTTTTGTATTCTCATTTGTATAAGTACGACGGCCAATCTTGTCAATACCGTAACGTCCAATGGGAGCATCAGAAGAAATTATGTCCAACCAATAGCGAAGCTTTTGCGGCGCTATTACTGTGTCCACAGTATACCCACTCCAAGGTCTTGTTGGCGGAGTAGTTGTATTGTCTGTCAGTGTTCCTTCCCATAACTTTCTGAAACTGTCATTTCCTGAAATACTTGTTGGGTCATATATTAGCCGCCATTCCGCTATCAACTCTGCGTCGTAATTTGAGGAATTGGTTTCGGCATAATTACTTGTTGTTGAATTACCAAAGTTCATTAAAGCACTTCGGTAAAGCTCTTCTCTCCAGTTAAACTGAATACTTGTATATTGAGGAAAATAGTCCTGCAAAGCGGGACAATAGATTTCTGGGTCGTACTTCTCTCCTACATTAGGAGCATCCTGTGGATTTGGTAAAGCATATCCATCAGCGTTTACTGTAAACCAGCCAGGGTCTGTGGCAGGAGTCAAAATATGATTTGGTCTCGATGGGTCACGATAAAAATCATAGCGTAATATCATATTGTCGTCGTCCATATTAGGACTGTGACGACGTACGGCGACTATCCACTTGTTGCAAAGATTAGAACCCCAATCTACTACAGCACCAGTTGTTGAGTTAAATACTCGAGTATCTTTTGGTATTCTATCAATCGCTAGGTGATATCGAACGGCTATTTCATTGCCATCATCATCTTTCTTTGTTCCCCAACAAATATAATCATTTTTAATATTGTCATATTTGGGAGAGAAAGCCGGGCTAATAATCATTTCGTTTGTGGCAAACTCTGTGAGATAAATGTCATCAGAATACTTTGGAATATATCCTTCCTGAAAGGATTGATTAAACTCATCTTGGAAAGGTTGATTCGGATTGGCGCCATCTGGTTGAAACGGCGGTACAAGTAACGGAGCGTCTCCAGTTTTATCATAATTTTTTATTTGTCTGAAATGAAATACGCCATCAACATCATAAAAGAATTCATAGTTACCAAGCATATTAGCAATATCCTGTAACACTTGCATAACATTAGAACCGCTTTTCTTAATCAACTCACCAGGCCAAGTTAGTGGAGTTTCTAAATATCCAATAACTTCTCCTTTAGTCTTTCTTACTCCAATATTTGGGTTAGTCCAAGCCGCGGGACGGTCTGACTGTATTTGGAAAGACGTCGCTGGAAAAGAAGCTGTATTGTCAATGCCAATATTGAACCAAATAGGGGTATCACCATTATATGTTACTACTTGGCGCCCCATCTCTGGAACATCTTCTACAAGAATATTATTAAAATCTTCTCCGCCGAAATGGTTTACACATTCGTTGATAATTTCAAGTATCAATGGATGTTCTGTGCTATAATCTCCTTCGGCGTCAAATACAAGTCGTTCGTGAAATGCTACTGTAGCCGGCAAAATGCCGCCAGGTGAACCATTAAGCTTACCCATTTTATCAGTAAGATTCACAGTCACGGTGCCACCAGAAGCGGCGGCAGTGGCATTACATCCAGTAATGAAATATACGCCCATCTTAAAAGTAATCACTTCGCCATAAGCCCAATAATCTTCATAATCTTCTCTGCCATAAAATGGATTTGTCAATCCAATAGAAAAGCTTATTTTCTTATCAACAGATATTAAATTCTTTTCAGATATTAGTTTACCAGTTTGCTCATCAAAAATCATTGTTAAGCTAGCCGTACGACGAACAGGGGATTTAGCGGTAACGTTGCCGCTACCGCTAATAATCTTCCCTTGTATAGTTGCTAAGACTTTCTCGGTTGTGAAATCCAAACAAGTAAAGTAGGCCCAATACTCTTGGACATTATACGAAAACAACTTCTTTAGAAATTCCCAATCATTTAAATAGTCCATTTCTTGTCCTCCTTATCATTGAATCTCGAAATTAAGTGTTGCACTTCCTGTGAAGTTTCCATTTGTCGGAATTGCTTGTGCTTTGGCATTACCAGGATTTATGTTATTATCATACACATAACTATAATCTCCAGAAGCTGGAGCAACACTTGAATTCCAATTCTCTACCACTGGCTCTATTGCGGACCCAGTATAATAGAAAGTATATGGTACCAAATCTCCCGGCGTCCAGTCGGCACTATAGCTTCCTAGATTTCGAGGATTGATTGTGAATATTGTCGAACTACTTGGAGCGATATAAAGCTGGTAGTTGCTACCTGCTGTCAATGTCCCAAGAGTTAGTGCGTATGAACCAGCATCTTCGCCTGCCGCTCTGCCTGCTGCGCCAGTTATAAAATCTCCTCCAATTAGTGTTCCAGCATTATAACTGAAGGTTGGGTCTGGGTCAAGATAAGTTTTAGGCGGTGCCCCAATCAACTGAATCGGAACTTGATATGGGTTAATGGTCAACATAAATGTTCCAGTTGACCCGGCGTAGTTTCCAATCCCTGTAAATGTCCAAGTATGAACACCCGCATTGGTAACCGAAACATCTGGAGATAAAGTGTAGTCAGTGCCCTTGATTAACTGCACACTGTTAACCACTGGGATACCAGCTCCATAAGCAGCGCCATCGTAAACAATTGTTAGTCCAGATGGTGAAGAGAATGTTGCGAATGTGGTTACTAACGGACTAATCGTAAATGCAACCGGAGCAGTTTCTACTGACTCATAGTTATTAGTTGCATCAATTACTGCTTTTACAAAGTAGCTTCCTGCATCAACAGGTGCTGTTGTACTATATGGACCAGATGAGTTGGTTGCATAATATCCACGAACAGGTGCGCTTTCAGGATTATTATCTACTGTTGGCACCGGTGGAGTCGCTGTGGCAGAATAAACCCTTGAAAAAGCAGGACCGTTTGTAATTGCGGCACTGTAAGTACCGGGCAGAATATCGAAGTTAGCCGAGACAGTATTTCCACTATAAGCATTGACACCTGTTACATTAATCGTCGCTGTTCCTACCTCTGTATTGTTAGAATAAGAGACAGTATAGTGAGTATTTATTGTCAGTATTGTGGCACCATCTTTTACTACTGGCAATGGAGTAATCGCATGTCCAGAGTAAGTTACATTGCCAATCGGCTCAATAGTAAGACTTGTAACAACCGGAGTAATTTGGAACGATAAGTTCTTTGAAAACTCATAATTGTTTATGCCTGTTATAACAATGGTGGCCGTACCAACATTTGTATTGTTAAGATATCCTATTGTATAATCAGTATCCTTAACAAGTAAAGCAGAGGTTAAGCTATCAACAAGCTGTACATCCGGTGTAATTGCCGAACCTGTATACTCATGACTATTCACGTAAGACTCGAATGTACGAGTAATTGGTGCTTTTGTGATTGTGAATATGTTGCCAGAGAAGGTAATTGCATAGTTTGGATTATCAAGAGTTCCTTGAACTATTGGGTATGTTCCAACATCTTCTCCAGCAGTTCTTTCAATGTTTCCGCTTAGTCCTGCTCCGCCAAGTGCTGGCGTTACATTATAAGCAAGTTGAGGGTCTTGAGTTCCAAAAACTTTAGTTTCTGGCAATGCAGTAACTGTAATTGGCTTTTGCGTAATAGTAAATACTTCTGGTGTCAACGTAATTGCATAACTGTCTGGAAGTGTGAGCGTACCAATATTTATTGGATATGCTCCGACATTTTCGCCGGCCGCTCTACTCAATGAACCAGTAAACCCATCGCCGGCCTGCAAGGCTGGAGAGAACGTATAAGTTAGATTTGTTGGTTCAGTGCCTTCAAACACCTTTCCTTGTCCTGCTGTAGGAGTAACCGTAATTGTTACACCACCAATATTTAAGGTGCCAGGAACATAAGAAATAGTGTAGTTTGTTGTCAGTGCAAGAGTGCCGCGTAAAATTTGGTAGTTTCCGGCTGCTTCTCCTGGCGAACGAGTTAAAGCTCCTGTAAAGGAATCTCCACTAATTATCGCTGGACTCACTGAATAAGTGAATGCAGGGTCAGGACTTCCCAAAGATTTTGTTTTATTGTCGGCGGTTACTGTTACGCGTAAAGCATCGATAATAATTTGTACAGCCGCTGCCACGTCGTATGCTCCAACTTTTGTAATCTTATAAAAGATAGTATAGGTTCCAACATCTTTATATGTTGGAGAAGTTGGAGATGTATAAGTGGCCCCACCATCAAGTGAAAACATAATAGTAGCCGATGGCTCCACAGTGTAAGTTGCTCCATGCTGCTGTCCATCATATGTGCCACTAAAACCACTAATAGTATATGCAATTGCAAGGGCGTCTGTAGTAACTAATCGAGGTGAACTTGCAGGTGAGACTGCTAATACTGCAGTTTCTTTATATCTTCCTACCACCGAATAAATGGTAAGAGGATTTAATCCGAAGAATGCTCCAGATGATTGCCATGTAGTTCCACCGTCAATTGAATATTCCTGTGCACTATCAGTACTTACAATAAGAGAAGTAGTACTTGTGCTTATCAATGTTGGAGTAGCAGGAGCTGACTGTGGAGCTTTTGTAATATTTACAGTGGCTGAGATTGGAGGAACTGAATAATTGTTTCTATCAGTGCCAGTTAAAGTTAAAGATACAACAACCGGAACTGTATTATCTGGTAACGGACTTGCAATTTCTCCTACTGTAATATAATCAGTTTGAACATTATCTCCACTAATTATGCCACCTATGACAATTTCAACAGTAACACTGTTAAATCCATTGTACGCTCTATCTTGACCCACTGCAGATATAATGGTTACTGGTTTTGCAGTAATATTCATGGTAGGAACACCGCTTAATACCACCGTATAGTTTGGAGCAGCCGCTCCGCCCAACGATAGAGTGAAGCTAATAGGTTTATTTAACCCAACTACTTTACTTGCTACTGTAGCTGGACCAATTACTGGACTTACTGCGTCAGAACCAACAATACCGGTCAAAGTTCCACCGGTTACAGACACGGCAGTCGTACCATCATAAACTCTATTTACTCCAGTGACGCCGCTTAATGTTAACTGTTTTGGAGTTACTGCTACGGCAACTGTACGAGTTAACGTTACGCTTGACCAATCATAATTGACTAAATCATTTGGAGTAAATGAAAGTGAATAACCACTATTTGTAACAGTCGGGAGTGTTGATGGGACATCCCAATTAAACGTTCCAAATGAATTTGTTAACGGACTCATCGCCGCAGATAATGGCTGACCATAAATAATTGGATTGGGCTGCGGCCAAGTTAGAGTTGGAGCTGGTGCACGTGTGATTGCGAACGTTACTCCAGTTGTAAAAGTAATGGTGTAGTTGGTTCCTGCTGCTAAAGTGCCTTGAACTATATTGTATGTTCCTACGTTTGACCCAGGAGTTCTGCTAAGCATACCGCTAATATTATCACCAGTGGCTAACCCTGGAGTTAAAGTATAAGTAAGAACTGGGTCACTGGTTCCATATACTCGAGACTGTCCAGCATTTGGAGTTATAGTTATAGGCTTAGGTGTAACTGTACCCACATTCCACAAAGCAGAACTTGGATTAAGAGCATAGTTTGATGCTCCAGCGCCTTGAAGGGCTAATCCTACTGTGATGCTTTTATTTGTACCAGCGCCTTTGTTTGAAAACTGACCAGGAGTAATAGCAATTGTTAAAGCACCAATGCTAACGTCTGTTGTAGGAGCACCAGTTACTGTTACTCCAGCACTGCTTACGCTTCCATCATATTGTTTTGAGATATTAAGCGTGCCAGGAGATACATTGATTGTTTTTTGAAGAATGTTAAATGACTTCAGAAGAGTGCCGCCAGTTGGCAATGTTACTGTAACAGTAGCAATACCAGCGTTGACATTGTCTGAATAAGTAACGCTTGCTGGTGTTATGGGCACACCATTTTCACGAACAACCACGGGCGGTGTTAAAGGTGAGCCTGTATAAGTCATTGATGGAATCGTGTCAATACTAAAAACAGAACCAGTAGATGATGTTCCACCAAATTGAAATTGAATCGAAGCTGTGGTACCAACGCTGTCAGTAACTTGAGCCGTAAAAATATCCGGAGGCAAATTAGATGCTGGATAACCATAAACTCTGAGACACTCGACCCCATTACGGCTCAACTGTTCCCAATGAAGGTTGATTGCAGGGTCAGGAATTTCAAGAACAGCAAAAGTGTAAGGTGGAATTCCTCCCGTTACTCTCAATCCTTGTTCGTAACCAATAAGTAGTGGGGCGATAGGTCTGCCATTTTGTACAGAAGCTATATCGTATGAATCAGAGTCTGGAAAACGAAGAATACCATCAGAATAATTCGGGTCATAGTCACCAGAAAACTCTGTATTTGGCGGCTCAATATCAGCTACTATCGTGCTTGGAAGCAAATTGTATTTTAACAAGTTTGTTAGGTTATATTCTGCTATTTCCGTAAGAGTCATTGATACTGAGTAGACCATTCTTTGACTTCCGTCGAGCGGTGTGAATGTTGGGGCAGATACAATTACAATCATATTACCTTCAGTTTCAGACCTAAATAATTTAGGTTTACCATCTGAGAGCCAAGACATTGCCTTTTCTCTGAAACGACGCTCCAGATAAATCATATCTGACGTTTGTTGCGTACTATATTTTTTCTTTCGAGAAGCCAATAGGTGTTCATCGTATATAGTTGCGGGACCGCTGGGATTATTATCATCGCCAGTTACTGCAATAAATGGATTGTTGATATTAAAACGGCGACGATTTAATGAAATCTGTTGCTGGTCATAAACCTTATCTATTGGTACAATAAGATTTTTCTCCCATAGTAGCCCACGTTTTTCATAAGATGGATTAGTAGAATCAAGTTCTAAGAACAATGATGTGAAATCAAAGTTAATTGAAACCACTCCGCCAAACTGCATCGTGCGATAATTGCTTTTTCCCACTCGGCTATAGTAAGGATATTCGCTGCCAATTGTAGTCTGGAACGCCTCTGGTACCACCCGCTTAAAGCCTGATACTGTTGGATTACCTTGAAAACGTAGTTGACAATCTTTACTGGTTAAAACAGTAAATTCAAGTTTGTCAAGCTCTGCGAATGGGTCACTTCCACTTGTAAAAGGACTAAACATTTCCCAAAGCATCACGCCTTCGCGACCATCTTTGTCTTGTACTACGCCAGCATATTGATATTGTGTTCCCATTTCTACACAATAATCTTTGAAAATATAGGGAGCGGCGCCTGCAGACAAATCAATATCAGAAGCAATTAAAACTGCTTCACGAGTGAAATAATCAAAGCGATAAATATTGAGGGAATAAGGGCCGTCAATGCCGCTTATTACTGGAGAAAGAATACGCTTAGCAATTACGCCATCTTTTCTTTCCTCTGTAACCAAAAGCGGGTCTCGACCTATATCTCCAAGAGGCAAGTTTGGGTCACCATCATCAATTTTACCACCTGGATAAGTAGCGTTAGAGTAGGGGCCGTAAACAATACCATTGTTATTTGGATTAGCTGGTGCATACGTCATATATACTGGGTCGTTAATTAACGTATTATGTTGAGTTATAGGAACAACTTGTACATACAACGTATCTGTGGGGGCTATGTTAATACTCCGAGTAAGTTTAAAGTATCCAGGAGTTCCCAAATCTCCTGAGAAATTCTCAGTTTCTGTTCTCACTTCACCAGACGGTAATATATATTGGCATCGCACCTCAATACTTGCAATCTGGTCACTATACTGGGTTGAATATTCAAAAGTAAAAGTTGGTAGCCATTTATTTACATTGGCAGTCAACGTTGCTTTATAAGGGCCATAGGCGTAAAAAGTTTGAGTATTTGACCACTCGCCGAATTGTGATTGAGCAACTGCGTTTGCTCTCCAATTGGCAAATCCAGTAAAGTTTAATTGCAATCCATTGATTTCCGTTGGATACGGAGACCACTGATTCGCCGCACTAAGATTGCTATCACCAAAACGAATTTGGATAGTATAATCAGTATCGGCGAGTGGACCAACCTCGGTGGTATCGTGAGGGTTCTGATACAGTCTATTGCTAAATACAAGAGAATATAAATCAGAACCATAATACACAATGTGTGCCATATTGCTAGTTAATATAGTACCGTTTGGAGAGTAATTGCCTTTTGCATTGAAATACATAGTAACGTAATCTGGAGTGTATGCATTGTTCAAGGCTGTGGTATTATTACTCTTAGTCTTCAAGGTAAATTGAACATGACCGCCGTTTGACCCGTCAAGACCGAACAGAGCATTCACATCATTCTGAGCGGGCATATTAAAGAAAATTTCGGTATAATCTGTAGTATTGTAATTGCTTGGACCATAGCCGCCTTTAATAGCTTGCCCTCTGGCTTGAAGACTTGGTGGAAAATATTTTCCCATAATTACCCTCCTTTCTTTCGGTTAATTAGTCTGTAATTGTTATAAACTCAAAGAATGTTTCCATGAACTTGCTACTACATTCTGCTGTAGCCGAAATTTCGATAGGCTCATAAGAAACCTTAATTTCTTCTTTCATAAGTTCAGCGTAATCTTTATTGAATTCATCGAGCCTGTCTGCCGGCACCTGTAAACCTTGCTGTCCATCTTCCATCGGTGTTGCTCCGAATGATTTAGCTAAAGTCATAATAGTTTCTTGTGCAGTGGAAAACTGCTCAATCACCATTTTCTTTAGTTTGAAGATATTGTAAATGGACTTAGCATTCATTTTCATGCCGTCAAGTACATCTTCAGTATTAAGTAGGAACCCTCCAAGATTTACGATGTCCCCAAGTTTCATAGTTTTTTCCATGATTATTCTCCTTTATTCTCTTATTGTGATGACTGATTGGCAATTGTTTTGTCGCTCTTTTGGTCATCCGGTTTTGCTGGTCTGCCTTCAACGCCGGGTGTAACTTCTACTGCAGCGTCAACTTTTTCAATTTGCTTGTCAGTTGCTACGCCTTCCTGAACAGCTTTAGCTTCAAGCCAAGTATCAGAAGACATTGTGTTAGAGCTAAATGGTGGCAACATCCAGTTATCAAGATGCAGCATTTGTTGTTCAAGTTTAACCATTGAAGTAACTTCTTTCTGAGTATGTCCAAGAGCAACCATTGGTAAGAAGCGGCTAAATCCAATTTTAGTCAGTCCCATGTATTTGTCTGACATATCTTTGTAATTAAAGATTGTGGTTTCTAGCATCTTCATTCTAAACTTAGAATCTTTTTTGTTGAACTTCCACTCGATGAAACCATTGAAGAATTCTTCAAATTGAAGAATTAACTGTTTCACGAAAGCCTCGTCAATAACAACTGATTTTTCTAATGCTAAGTTACCATCAGTGTTAAACAAGTTTGTTGAAATACCCATGTCATTGTAAACAGAGTTTTCAGCCGCTTTTACTTGGTCTTGAGCATCAGTACCGTCACTATTATCAAGGTCATGTACTTTTACTTCAGCAATAGTTGTAAGAACACTTACACCAACTGCTTCGCCAACCATATCTGCGGCGTTTTGATTAAGCCTTTGTATTTCTTTCATAGTAAAGGGAATTTCACCATTTTTGTTAAGTTCAAGTTTCTGGGTCAGAATCTTTTGAATCGCCTGTAATAGTTTTTCCTTTGTTAAATCCTGTACTTCTCCAAGCTGAAGAATTGAAGGAATAGCATAGAGGAACGGCGGTACGTCTGAATCATAGAAATTAAACTTGAACGCATGGTTTAAATCTAATAGAATCCAAACATCTTTACTGCTTGGGTCATCATCGTTTTTCAGAGTTCCGTTCGCATATTTTTTATATGCGTCTTGAATCTCTTTAGGAAACAATGCTAATAGTGTTTTTCTGAAAGTCTCACTTTTCGTTACCTCATCGAAGTATCGAACATTAAATTCCACAGCAGGCCTGCCCTTGTGGAAAAACCGAGAACGACAAAAGTCAATAGGAAGGTCTTGCACTACAAGTTTGTCATTAACATCTTCGGCAATATATCCATAATAAGCACCGTATAAGCAAATCTGATAAGACCACTTACGAGCCATCAATTGAATGGATGAGTTGTCGAAATACTCAAGTAGCAAGTTAAACTTCTTCAAAACTTTTTCTGAAGAATCATCTGTAATCTCAACATTCAAATCAAGATTGGGGTACAACATATTATCAAAACGATAAATGTCTGATATATAGCGAACCGCACGTGCATAAATGCCGTTTGTCTGAGCAATATACTCCGACAATTTGCGCTTTTGAGCAACATCACGACCCTTAACAATTTTAATTAAGTCTTCGTTGCTTCGTTTATCAAAGCCACGTTGGTCTTCTTGACCAGGCATATTGTAAATTACTGGTTGAGATTGCTTTACTTTATTCTTACCAGCATGCATCATACCAAAATCTCTAAATTCCTGTGCTGCTTTGCGGCTTGCCTTGTTATTTCTTGCCATCTGTTCTCCTCCTTTCAATCGAAGAATTTGCCGGCTTCTAATATTGAATCCAGCGTCATTGTATTAAAGTCTGTATATGGGATTGCGACCAAGGGAATTCCCTTGACTGAGCAATATTGTCGCTTACGCTTATCGTTGGCTTGTTGTCTTGCGAAGGTTGCTGCATTTGTAAACTTTGGTCTAAAATGCTGTTCTCCCTGCATTTCAAGCAGAAACTTTGGTAATCCGGCTTCTGCATCTTCTGCTGTTTCAAAAATAGCAAAGTCGAATCTCAAGAGAATACCAGCGGCACTTTTCAAGTTTGGAAAAGAAAATTCCCGCTTATATATGATATCACCTTCGTCTAATAGCCAAGCAGCTTTGCGTTCCAGAAAGGAACCTTGGTTTGAGTCCATTTGCTGTCCTGCCTTTCTATTATTATATGGGTGTGTTAATAATAAAATAAAAAATTATTTTTTTCTGCGTGAATAATCACGGTTGTTGTTGAAAGTAAGTCGAGTGCTTTTCTTTGTTTGAGCGGCGCCCAAGCGCAGCATTGCATCAATTGTTGTAGCTTGTCGATAAAGTTCTTTATCATCCATTTCCTGTTTAATATACAATAAGCCGTAGCCAAGAGAGGATACCTTATCTTTGTTTACCATTGCGTTTGCCTGTTTCATGATGATGTTAGCACCATCATTCTTACTTTCTAAGTTCATCATCTGTGCTTTCAAAAATGAGGTTTGGAAGAACGGCAATAGATATAACGCTCTATCTTCCTCTGTCATTTCTTTGAAACGTTGAGCACGAGAAGTTTCAATATGACTTTTAGCCAATCGTTCTTCTTGTAAAAATCTCAATTTGCCAGTTAATAACTGTGTCTGCAAATTACCATACATAAGAGTATTGAAAGTAGGATTTGCTTTGTAGATCCAAAGAAAATCTTTGATTCCATCAGGTGATTTATATTTAGTATATTCGCCTTTCTCATCATTGGCAATTTGCCACGGAGCTAACTGACCGCCAGTTTCTGGGTCTATTTGAGAAATAATCAATTCATCAATTAAACCAACACCTAAGCCGGCGCCGTCAATTACGCACTTTACTGGCTTATATTTATAATACATTTTCTTAATATGAAAAGCTTGTTCTGGGAACGACATCTTTTCATAGGTGAATATGTTTACAATACTCTTCATAGATGGAGAACCTTTTTGCGGAGTACGTTTAATAATTGTTAGTTCTGAGTTATCTCCTAAACGACCAACGTCAAGCCCAAAGATGTACTCAACTCCATTGGGAAGATTCTTTTGTTGTTCAAATTCAGGTTCTTGTAAAACACGAAGCTTATCAAAAGTATCTCCGGGAAAAAACGCTGTTTCTGAACCACTTGACCAATTGCTCATATACTCTCTTTGGAAGTGAGAAGGATTATAGTTACTATCCGTCATCTGAGTGCGGATATACTCCATGTCCTGCAAGCCACCAATAATCGGTACCCGGTATGAGCCGCCAAGCACAATAGCTTTTCCTGGCTCTGTTACCATACGAATAAGGTTAGCCATTAAACGCTGATATGCATAACTACCTTTATAGCCTGCTGTAGTTAGAATTACTTCTTGACGACGGGTGGCTTCATTTGTATCTACCTCTCCATTCGCTGCTCTACGAGGAATAGCTAATAGGGGTCGAACAACAGCCTGTAAGTTGTCGGCATTACAAATGATAATTTCTTCTGTAGTTACGATTGTTGAACGCTGACCACGAGTACTACCCTTCGTAGCAATATTACGAAGCCAAGAGCCATTTTTGAACAGAACTTTAATTTGTCCGTCTTTAGCTGTTTGTTTCTTAATTTCAAAGTTCAATACTGGAATCATTTCCAATACTTCTCCAAGTTTTGCTCCAAGAATTTCAGAACTCTGGTCTTTAGTGGCGGCACAAACTGTTCCTTTAGTTCCAGGCCACAAGATACATTTAATGACCTGAAATAAAACATTTGTAAATGATTTAGATGTACCACGACTAAAAGTCAGGTTTACTTCTGAATATCGTGCCATTGCTCGAAGCATAAGGCGCTGATAAGCATAAAGCTTAAAGGTACATTCGGGTCCGCTGGCTTCTACTAAAAGGTCTACGAACAAGTCTGGATACCAACGATAAAAAGCAACCGCTTTCTGGTATTCTTCAAAGTTTTCCATAATGTCATTCTTCGTAATAATTCGACGAAGAATCGAAACATCATCATTCTTCTGTATCGGGAATCCCATCCAGTTCGCCTCCCATCATTTCTTCCTCCAGTTCGGCGAAAGCATCGTCAAGGTCTGCATCTTCTTCTGGAAGTTCATATCGTTTCAGAACTTCAACTTGATTTTTAACCAAATCTTCAATCTGCGGTTCACCACGGATTAAACGTTCTGTATATCGCTGCATCTCAATCAATAGATTATCGATTTCATCTTCTGGTCTATCTTGATAATAAGTCGGAATAAAGCCGCCCTCTTTTTCAATTAAGAACGCAAGTTGGCTGATTGAGAAAGTGGAACTACTTCTATCTTTCTGTTGTTGAGGCGCTAAGTTTGAAGATTTAATGAACAAGTCTAGTTGGCGGCTGATTTTACTCGCCGACTCAACATCATCTATGTCAAGAAACTTATTCATTTTTGCTCTCATTTTACAAATCATCATTGCATTACTAAGAGCAATAGGGTCACTTATTACATAAGCTTGTTTCATTTCTCCAAAGAATTTCTCCATAGAATAATATTCTTCTTCTGAATAATCAGGACCCCAAGTTTTTTTCAACTCATCGATTTCTTCTTGAGTTAAGCCGTATTTAGAAGTCTCAGGCGTCAGCCCATATAACGTCGCGATATTCTGATTCCCACCAGTTACCATTGCTCCCATGGGCGCTGTCGGGGCAATAGCCTTTAAATTGGTTAGGTCGGCAAATTGCTGCTCGGCGTCTGTCTGTGAAGTGCTACTATTTTTCAAAGCACTTAAAATTGTTTCTTCCTCGTCTGCTACGAGTTTCTTACTGTCTTCCCACTTATATTTTTTATACTGGTTAAGTTTCATTTTTGAAACGTATTTACCAAGTATAGAGCCGCTTCTTGCATCTTTCTTAGATAGGAGTCCACGCCATTCACTGGGAATGTATGGAACATCAATTTCTTTTAATATGCCAAGAAATGTAGCTGGTTCAGTGTCATCAACTTTCAAAGTTACGCAATTCTTACACTCTGGTAAGAATCCATTTGGGAACTTATCCGTTCTTCCTGTTTTAAAGAACATCCGCTCATCAAGTGATTTCCGACAGCCGGGGCAGAACCATTTGTTCTGCCCCTTGCTAATCGGTGACGGGTTAGGTGGGAAGATATCCTGAATTGCATCAAAGTGGATATCCATTTTTACCTTACTCCTTTTCTTGTTTTACGTATTTGTTTACGTCTCCCTTAGGGCCGCTCTTCTTTACGAAAGTAGTAGGGATTTCTACTTTCTCGTCTTCAACCTTCTCAGGTTCATCAACGATGTCCTCGATTGGCTTTTTGACTTCTGGCGCAACCGCCGGTTTCGTGAACGTGGATTTCTTGGCGGTTTTGCTATTATAAATTACTCTAGGTGCTCCGTATGCCATAATAGTTCTCCTTTCAGATTGTTTTTATTTTTGCCTACACAATAAAGAATATTTTTTAATAATAAAATAAAAATTTTCTTTTGACACAAAAAAATTTTTATGGTATTCTATATATAGAAAAGATGAAGGAGGGCTATAAAATTGACTATACGCTTAAACGGCTTTAAACTGTCACCACACTTTATGGAACAGTTAGTTAGGGTACCGCAAATAAAGCGAGAGACCCTTGGCGCAGACTTAGCATCTGTTGCCACCTTACTTAAACCTTTCCGAGGACAAAGAATGTTGGCAGCTCAATACAAAGGAGCTATCTGGGTTTGTAATAATGGTATTTTCGCCACCATCTATCCAAGTACGAAAATAACAGCCAGAACGGCGGAAAGGATGGGGTGGAAACGATGATTAACAATGATTTGCTCCCCAAAGAAAATATCGAATTACAAGTGGATAGACCTAACCACGTAGCGATTGACGGCTTAGAAGAATGGCAATTTGAAGGTCTAACAATGGACCTCAATAAAGAAGCCACAGTAAGTCTTGGTCAATTAGATAATATTCCTGTAAAGTGGTTTAACGAACTGACGCCAAAGGAGCGTCTAAAAATCTTTAATCAACAAAGTCTACAAGGAATCTCAATTCCTCAATCATGGATTATTATGTGGCGTTTTATTATTAAAACACCAAACTTGCGAGACCCAGAACGCGCTACTCGAAATGGTAGTAAAGTCGGCACAGATGCTCATCTTTGGAATCTTTGGTCACAAGATACTCTTTATAAATGTATAGACGAAATGGAAGCCGAACTTATTCGACTTAATGATTGGGGCGAACCCCATATGGAAATAGGTTGTGAAATGATTTCTCGTTATGGAGAGGCATTTTACAAACCAAGAAAAGAAAAATCAACAACTACCCCAGCAAAGGTAGTTAATTATTACTTTAGCACAAAACTTCCAAATAAAGTAGCTCGTGCTACATTGTGCGAATATGCACTACAAATACTTAATAAAAACAAGAGGACCTCTCGATGAGAGGCCCTCTTTTTATTTTATCAACCGAATCTTGCGTAAATACCAAACTGATGTTCGGCATCGATATCGGTTACTCGAAGTACAGTAGTGCCCTTAGTGAATCCATGGAAGTTAATTAATTTTCTTGCTCCCAGTCTTACTGAGCCTTCGCTGTCTGGGTCTGCAACACCAGTATAAGTACGATTAATACGGATAGTGGCTGAAATGTTGTCATTATTATTGATATCCGCTGTTGTAGGAGTACCATCTAAAATAACACATCTGCCTTTCATCCAAGCTGCACCACGCTCATATTTATAGGCGAAGGTTGGCTTATTATCGTTATCTGGGTCAGGTTCGTAACTTAACTGAGTGGTATTCAAACGAAGATAACAATCTAAGTATGAGTCGGGGTCTGAAGGAGACGGCTGACCCATAATAGCAATAACACCAGCACTAGCAGACACAACACCGCCGTTGTAGATTTGCTGAGGAGTATCGTCGGCTGGCAAACTATCTACACCACCGGCTTTACCACTACGTACCAAGATTTCAGCTTTTAGACGTCCGTCATCAGCACTTGGGATACCGGGTGAATTTGCTTGAATGAATACTGTGGAGGTTGTATAGGTTGCTCCACCGTCATTGATACTATCTGTACCAGGATTTACAATAAAAGCATCACTTCGACCAGCATTGATACGGAAGTTCAATGGAGTTTCAAGCACAAAGCTTGGCGCTGCAACAGAGATATTTTTGATACCATATACTTCAGTCTTACGACTTCCGTCGTCACCACTTAATACTCCAAAAAATAACTCAGCATTGTCCATAGCGTCAAAATCATGCACATATCCGCCGTCTGAGCCAATAACTGTGTTACCTTGCCCTCTGAATCGAGTAGATGCAGGCATTTTATCAGCGTTTGGATAGAAGCGTCTCATTAGAATAAGGTCAGACCATAAGCCGGCAGAGTCAACTCTAAATAGGGCGTTCTGTGAGGTACGAGCTAAGAAGTTTCTATTGTTCGTACCGGGCTGGTCTTGTGGACCAACTTGTGCCCAAGCTGGTGTTTCTCCGGAAGTGCCTACGTCTGGTCCAAGATAACGCGTACCAAATACAGGCATAAAATCATTAACACCTTCAGTGCCGCCATTTGGACCGCTAGGCATATTCACCCAAGCGCTTCGTAACTGAGGACTATTCGGCAATAAGTTATTTAACTTTGATGAAACAAAGAAGTGCAGCGGCCAGAATGAACCACGAATAGGCGCCCTAACATTTCCAAGCGTGCCTGGAGTGCCATAAGTAACTTCCATCGTAATAGGGCTGTTAATTGAAGAGGGCTGATAGTTAAAGAAATCGTTTGAACCAGAGCTTTTATGGTTTTTCTCTACAGAGCCGCCCAGGTAAATGTTTCCCAGATTAAAGAAAGCTCCACGACCATATAAATCTCCCCAGATATCAACAGCAGTTTCACCTTTAGTGGGACCGCTTCCATTGATACTCACACCGTAAGTTCCTTTTGGAGGGGTGGCGTTTGGATTTTTATTACCACTTGCATAACCGCCAACAAAGTAAGAACGACCAAACTGAATTAAATCTCCCTGTCCAGTCAAATGGAATGAACCAATATCAATACGGCCACCGCGAATAGCGATATTATTAGCAATTACATTACCGCCTTTAGATACGTAAAAATTGTAAGGCCCACAATCTTTGTATTCATGATATGAAACATCATCGTTAAACCATGCTCGTAAATCAATGTCTACTTGATATGGAATTTTCGGTGACCAGAGACTAGCTAGCTGCGCGGAAGTAAGTTCCATTGTAGGCCACTCTAACGGAGTTAAGGTTCTGTTTAAACCAATTCCCATATTACCATATTCGGAGATAGCAAAATTACCATCTTTTGAAAGGAACTGAGAACCGATAATGTTAGAACCAACCAGTGTGCCTTTAATGAAAGCATTCATTGCATACATATTGCCGTCATAGGTAACCAAGAAACGGCGGAAGCCTGGAATGTGAGCGGCTTTCATAAAGTCGGAATTCGCATAATTATCGTTGTATTCACACAGTCCAATAACTGATTCGTCGGTACCCATTCTTAGGTCATCTGGGCAATACTGACCAATTTCAATAGCAGGAGAGCCAGACTGAAGCGTAGTAAAATAACCATCCCAACCATTAAGCTTGTTAAAGAAGTCTTGGAAGTCTTTCATTGCGCTGTAGTAACCGCTACCATTAACTGGCATCGACTCTTGTACATTGTTTAGTCCAACATCCACAGAATTAGTGATTTCACCAGAAGTAGAGTTTTCTGGTTTTTGCTGAGTTCCCCCTCTAATATCGAGGAAGTTTAGTCGCATTCTATTCCACATGCCACCAGTACGCTTGCAAGGGTCTCCATCGTAACTAAATTGCTCACCATCACAAGGATTGATATCCCATCCACCATAAATCTGAGCATTCGTACCATCAATGACAATACGTCCACCAGAGTCGGCGCGTCCGAAATAAGCGGTACCATTCTCCATAATACCGAAGCTGTTAATACCATCTTGATATCCATAGAGACCAGTCATATATCCTTGCTTACTTACGTTCACACTGTCAGCGTAATTGGGGTCTTTACCAAAGTTAAGCGTATTGCCGCTCTTAACTTGTGAAGTGTCAATACCCATAATTACACCGGTAAATAGATTAGTAAATGGGTCTTTCCAACCAGCACCAACTGTTGGTGCTAGAATGTGCCCTTTACCATTGTTGATATCAATGTTCTGTCCATCCCAACCGTTGATTGAACCATTTCCACCAAAACTATCCAAACGAATTAGTTGGTTTCTAAAGAACCATCCGACTGGGGTACCGCCTGGCATATCTTCTGTATCTACCAGAGGTCCAAACATTGCACCGTTTCTGCCAATATACCAAGTACTATAGGTTTTCGGCTCATATTTCCAGTAATAGTTTCCATCCCAGAAACTCTGTTGAGTAATAGGGTCAAAAACGTAATGCTTAAATTCGGCCACAGCCTGGGTAATTGGAGTTAGGTTTGTTGCGCTATTGTTTTTTGAATAATCAAAGTTGATATCATAGTCGGCGCGATGTTCGCCGTAAAGCAACCTTAATTCTTCATTTGTGAAACGAGGATTATAACCAGAAGGGTCATACATAATTTCTCTAGGCCAGTTTGTTTTTACAACGTATCTATCAACAGTTGTAGTATTTGGCTTTACAATAAAGTCAACAGGATAGCTCGCGCTAATTGTTGATACTAAACCGTATTCGCCTTCCTCTCCAGAAGCAGTCCATTCAGCACTATCGTAGGCTGTTGGGCGGCTACCAGGTCTACATCTGTAAATCTCGATACGAGCCTTAATCTCAAAGTGGAAATTACAGTTCTGCGCTGTAATTCCAGTCTTAGGAGGATTAAATACAACCTCGATTGCTCCAAAGTGGTCATCCGTATGGTTTGTATATTGAGTATACGCACGACGTCCCTGACCCTTTTCTTTATCTGCGGCGCCCTCTGAAGTTCTAATATAGCCAGTTACGCCACCTTCATTGTCGCCAGAGAGGTTAGAACTGAATCCGCCGGTGCCGTCAAGATGTTTAAATGATAACCATCCAGTTTTTGACCTTGGACCGTCTTTAAATGATGTACAAACATCTCCATCCCAATCGTCGGCAGGATAGTGGGCTTCCCAATAAACCTTATAGAAATAACATTTATCAGGTTCAGTTCCGCCGCCAGCAAGTAGGCTTTCGACGTTACCGTAAGTAGCATGACGAACGAAAGGTCTTAGCACTAAATGGTTCTGAAGATTGTTCGGCTGTTGTAGTTTATACCAATCCCAGGTAGATGGGTCGTTAGGATTTTTACCAGCCCATGCTGTTGAATCTCCCTCAAGCACAATCGGCACTGGACGATTACTAATTTCCTGTACAAAGTTCAAAGTGTTGGTTCCAATACCGTCCATTCCTGGATAGTTGGTCGGCCAAATTGGCGCCTTCCATTCAGAGCCGTTTGAACCTCTATCACCAGGAGAAGCAAATTGGAAATCTTGTACAGAGTCAATCCAACTACCGTCAGAGAAAATAAGTCGAGCAATCCAAGTATTTTCAACTTTTTCATTGTCAAAAATATCTCGTACATGGAAATGCAATACTTTATTGGCATCACACCAAACGTCGGTCATCATTGACTTCTCTTGAATAGAGTTAATCGGCGACCCTTTTGTATTCCATCCTCGACTTGGGTCTGTGGCTAAAGAATCGGCGGAACCCACAATCGTTCCGTCAGGAGCGATATAGACCAATTCATAATTCAACCCAGTTCTTTGGAACCATTCTGGTCGAGCATACGCCGTATGGTCAATTGATGCGTCAGTTGATTGAATTGTACCATCAGTATTATAAAAGAATGAAAGCTCTCCATACCAAGGTAACAACGCACCACTATCGTCTTGTACTATCTGATATTCCAAGTTGGCAATTTCAGAATAGCTAATCGGATTTTGCGGGTCTGTAAGTGTTGGTGGCAATGGACTAACGGTCGGTGGTGAATCTGGCAATCCAGGATTTCTTTGACCAGGGATTGTGCCAGTGCCAGGAATACCATACACTTGCGCTTTAAATATAAGCCGTTGATTTACGAGAAGATTATCAATGTCAATTAAGCCGTGAATACCTTCAAGGTCATCTGTGAAATTATTGTTTTCTATACCTAAATAAGTATAGTATTGCAGTGCGCCGTAATCTACCCACCAACGTCCCCACCACTCTGGAAACTTGATAACTTGCCCATTGGCTCCAGGAGCACCAGGATTGTTTGGGTCATAAGCAGGGTTAGCAACTTTCGTTGCTTCGGCGTCGATTTGTCCAGGAGGTCTTAACCAGTCTTTAATACGAAGCTGTTGCCCCTTGTTAGACTCTGGAATTAAATGTTCAATCTCCAAAGTATAGATGGAGTCTGCGCGCTTGATTGTTTGATAGGCACGCATGATTACGTCGCCTTTATAAACAACAACACACTGATATCTCCATTCATAAGGAACGGCGTTAATATTCACTGTCAATTTATTGAAATCAATAGTGTAATTTTCAGGATGCATCCAATCCTCGCCCTGTTGAGGAATAATATTGCCGCTTCCATCTTTGTAGTCAGGATTGTCTTTTATCCATTGAATTGGAATCCATCCTGGTTCGGAATAATCAATATATCGTTTACCATATGCGTCGAGGTGATCCTCGCCGAATGGGTCCACGGGGTCTTGTTTTCGAGTATCTGGATTTGTTGGATAAAGCCGCTCGGCTTCGTCAACACATTTACCTTCTGTATAATCCAGTTTCTCTCTAAACCACATTACTTTACAAGTCTCTGGACTCATAATGTTTTCATAACCGTAGTAAAGATGAGCCACTAAATCAACATTAGGAACACCATAAGTTGAACCGCCCATACCAGGTGCATACAAACTATCACCCTGTGGAGTTTCAATCCAGAGATAGTATAGATTATCAAGAAGGTTTACTTTTTGCTGCCACTGAATCAGAAGATTTGTTGCGAAGATATTGTTCTGTTTTAGATTCGGTGTTAATGTTTCAGCAATTGTTCCATCTGGGTTGATTGGATAAGTCCACTGGTTTGTAATTGGGTCGAGCGTCCCAGTTGCCTCTACAACGTCATCGGCAACAAGCTTACCGTCTTGAAAAAGGCTAACTTTATTCAGACCTCTTACGGCGCCCTTCGGCACTTGGAAGTAAGCCCATTGAGTGACTTGCTGTGGCAGACGATAAGGATTGCCATTGAAATTATCAAAAGTCAAGTCATAGTTTTCAAGATAGTATTCATTTTGATAATCTTCTTCGCCTGGATGCTCGGCTTTTATTTTGTCGATACGGTCTTGGATATCTGCCATTGTGGCATCATATTCAGCTTGCGTAATTCTTTTCTTTTGAAGTTTTGTTAATGCTACACTCTGCTCCCTATGCAAACTTAAAAAGATTGCATTCTCCATTATCAACTCAGCTCGAACCCCATATTTGCCAAAAGAGTGAATAGACATAAAGTCTGTACGGAAATCGGCTTGAATCTTAAACCATTCAAATCCCTCGGAGTAATGTTGTAATAAGCCATCGACTCTTTTGAAATCATCATCGCCAAGTAAGCCGGTTGCACTTAATGCTGGCACACGATGGTCTACAGCTGGAGGATTGTCAGTCGGATAGCGAACGTCCGCCTCTACCGTGTTTGGCATTTTTCTAATCATCGAGATATCTTCATAATTAGCAGGCGGATGATTTAATGCCACAGTTGCTCGGTCACCATTCGCCACATTTGCGGCAACGATTTCGAGATTATCACGCCAAACGGCGTACCATTCTGGAGAAAGCCAGTTTGGCCCGATTGGAATGTATTGGTTGGTCATTCTCTGACGTTGAGAATAATCAACGTTGTTATTATAAGCTGCGTATCCCAATATAACTTTCTTATTAGAAAAATTTCCTTGGGGTACAAGTACATATACTTTATCCCCCTGTTTATAAGCTATTGTGGGGTCCAGCGAAAACGCTGAGAATACTCCGCCATCGTAGCTGACCTTGTATTCACCAGTGTCAATATTTGCTATTGCTGACACTGTAGCATCAACAGTCAAGTCTGCTGGCGTCGCAGCGATATTGCGCTTGGCTAGCGAGTCTATCGCACCAAACAGATTGTCTTGTAAGTTATCTGCCATCATTTTTCTCCTTTCTAATAACTGGTCTGGGAGAGCCGAAGCTCTCCCAACCAATTGTTATATCGTTATACATTGTATTGCTTTGCCTGATTGATTAGATTATTCAGAGCTGCCTGAATTTCATCTCTTGATGAGACGTTCGGGAAGTCGGCATAAATCTGAATCATCTGTTGCAGGTCGTCTGCGTTCATTCTACCAGCAGTTGCATCAAAACTCGGAAGAGCTAAGAAAGCATGGAACGCTCTGAAGAATGCTTGTGTGTCTTCAGGATTTAGAACATACTCAGCTGGAGTAAGCATTGCTGGAACACTATCTCCATCAGATGGATTTACACCAGGAACAAGTCCGCCAGTGCTATATCCTAATACCGGAGGTTTCCAAGTACCAGCCTGCCAAGCGGCAACCTGTTCATAAGAAAGTTTTACACGTTTCTTTTGTACTGGGTCCCAGTATACCCAACCGCCAAGTTTTTCATCCCAACCAACGCTACCGGCAGCCAACCAATCTAACATGTTTTGAGTACTATCTTCTCCATAAATGTCGGATAAGCCTTCTCCCTCAATCTTAGCGTCACGCAGCGCTTCTAACTCTTTTAGCTGAGCATTGAGATACGGGTCATTACGAATATAATCGAGGGCGGCAGCGGTGTTTTCTCCTTTGAAGAACTGTTGGTTAATACCTTCAATGAAAGCACCAATCTTAGCAGCGTAGTCGGTTCCAGCGTCGTATTTAATATTACTATCACTACCAACGCCATCGCCAATACCTGCCATCTCGCCAGCTAACTTCCTGATTGACTCATAAAGAGCTTCGTTGGCTTTAATCATTGCATCAATGTAACCAACCCAATCTTCCATCAGTTTGCGCATATCGGCACTCATTTGCTGAAGCGTTCTTTGACTGTTCTCTTGAACAGCTTTCAGCTTAGTTGAGAGTAGTTCGGCTTCTCTCTTAATTCTTTCCATTTCAGTTTGAGCTATATCTCCAAGAGTTTGGAAGCTCATACCAATCTGTCCAAGATAAAGAGCAGCGTCATCTCTCATCTGAGTTTCGGCAGCGTTCAATTCAGGAACTAAAATACTGTCGATACCATTTAGATAGGCCAGCGCTTCTTCCATCGCCGTGTTATAACCAGATGTAATTGTAAGCGACATTTCCTCATGAGAAAGTCCAATATATCCAGCATACTCATCAATCTTACCAGCGTACCAAAGAATAAGATTTGTGTAGCGGTCCATCTGTGCTTTTGTTTCAGCATCAAACTTCTCTAATGCCGCGGTATCTTCAGCATTGATAAGAGCACGTTGTTTCGCTCTTTCTTGATAATACTGAAGTGAAGCCGCTTCTGTTTCACGAAGTTTTTGTGAATAATCTTCGATTGCATTTTTAACGGCTGTGTAATAGTCATACTCTGCTTCTGCTTTCTTATCCTCGGCAGCCTCAGAGTCCTGTGCGTCGTCAGAGTATACGTAACTCCAGTTACCAGATGCATCTCTTGCAAGTCGCATTGTATTTTTGCTTACTAATGACTCTTCAAAAGCGGCTTGTTCTTTCGCAACATTTAGACGTTTTTCCCAAAGTTCGACGTCCTTGGCTGTTACTAAAGCGCCATCCTGCTGTTTCTTAAGAATCTCAGCCTGAATTTCATCGTAAAGAGCACGCTGTTTCGGGTCTGTGATTTTGTCAGAATCATCAGCAATTTTCTTAAGCAGTCGGTCATACTGATAAGCACTCTGATATTCATCGAGCCAAAAATCAGTTACTTCACGCTGTAAATTAAGCGATTCAAGAGCGTTTTCCATAGAGGTTGCCAATGGGAATATCTTCGCTGAGAAATCCTCAACGATTTTATCAACCATCTGCCCCCAGATTTCAACATAATCTTGAGCGAACTGATTTACACTTGCAATATAATCATCATAAGCTTCATCGGCAGTTTTCTGTAACTGGTCGTAAGTTCTTTGCGCTTCGTTAATTAAATCTTGGTTTCCACTAGCAAGAGCATAGTCGAGATGTCCCTTAGCATCAGCAGCCCAAGCAGCGGCGTCTTCAGCTTTCGCTTTGTAAGCTACCATCTTTTGACCACTAAGTTCAAACTGAACTCCAAGATTTTTAACTTGTTGTGCGTTGCGAGTTGATGTCATACCAAAGACTGAAAGCAGCCCATTGATATTATTGATACGTTCTCCAAGAGCTTCATATCTGCCAACGATATCATCAAATTGTTGCATAAAATCTTCGAACGTTTCAATGTAGTGGTCCCAAGCAGAATACATTGCATCAAACAGTGCCTGGTTAATTTCAAGAAGCTTGTCGGCATCTTCCATTAACAAGTCAAGAATTTCAGCATCCATTCTGCCAGTTTCTTGGAAGTTATCCCAAATTTCATTGGCAGTGTCTTTTGAATATCCTTTGTTTGATAGCTGGTCAATAAACCAACCTTTGTGTGGAGAACTATCTTCTATGTTATTCATAATCTCATTCAAACGATTTACGTTTTCAGCTACATAAGTAGACTGTTTAATTAACGTACGTATTTCACTATTGAGATTATCAAAGAAGCTTGTTGTTTTTTGAGCACTTGAACCCATTCTATCAATTCTCTTAAGCAGATAATCCAAATATTTTAAATCCATATCTGTAATCTGAATTCTTAAGTTCATTTTATAAGAAGCTTCGTCAAGTTTTAATTGCATCATTTCACGGAATGTTTCAGTGGCAGCGTCGATTTGCTCTTTCACTTTTGCCTCAGTTTCGAGCAATTGTTCAAGTTTTTCAATCTCTTCGTCTATCACTTCTTTACGAGCCTCATAGCGTTCTTCAGCAGACTTCAGTGTTTGTTCGTCGGCTTCAGACATTGCATCAGGAAGCTTGTTGTAAACATCCATAAGTTCTTGATAGGCGGCGTCCTGTTCCGCTTGCCAACGCTCTCTAATCTGTTCGATATTGCTTAGATAGCCATTGGCGTCAAATTCAGCTTCAATTGAATTGTTGAGCATAAATTCTGCTTTATCAAGTTCATAATACTTCTTAGCTTCGGAAGCATAGCGTGCTTGTGCACTTGCAAGTTTTAATAGCTCTTTTTGCTTCTTCTGCATTACGGCGAGTCGGTCCATACCAAAAGTATGTTCTTCGGCAGAGTTTAATTTTTCAACTGAACGAGTAAGGTCTTCAATAGTATTCTCGATGTTTTCATAACGTTTAGTTATTTTATCATCTTGCTCTGGAGCCTTACCTTTTTCTTTTGGCTTGCTTCCTCCACCGCCTCCACCTTTCTTACCGCCTCCTCCACCAGGAGAGCCACCGCCGGCATTTTTACTTGAGTAGTTAGAGATGTTACCACCGAAACTACCGCTCATACCTTCGATTTCAACTGATGTAACAGGAACTTGACCTTTCATAATAATAGGCGGTCCAGGCACTGTATAACTCTTTTTACCAACCAATGGTAATGGATAAGAAGAACCGTCGAGATTGTAAGCAGTCATTGAACCGCTAGATACGGGCTCTTCGTAAGTAGTATAAGTTGGGACTTCAATTTCGCCCTCTTCATAAGTTGTCACAACACGAGCGTTGTAGCCCATTGCTTGTAATGAAGCAGCGATGTCTTGAGCAGCCATACCCGCGCTTGTAGCAGTATCAATAAATGCTTGCCCAAGGGCGTACAGTCCATCAATGTCTTCCTGTGGAAGGTCAGCACGAATTTCAAGGGGAATCTGATTAATATAATCTTGAATTGCTGTTAACGAACCAAGTACTTCATCTACTACGGCTTGGTCATCAAGCGTTGCAGTAAATTGAAGAACGATATCTTCACCAGCAGCCAGCTGCAATCTTGCAAGTGCTTCTACACTACCCTCTGAAGCAGCTTCAATATCTTTCAGATTATCAACAATAAACTTAGAAGACATGTCACTAGCATCAATGTTTAACACATCTGCCATTGCGTCCTTCATACCTTCAAGAGCTTCAAAATATTCTTGCGAACCTTCATTACTCTTTGTTAATACATCGTTCCAGTCTTCAAATCCATCGGCAAGCTTATCAATACCACGATTTAATCTTTGAATCGCAATAGAAGCTTCCAATGCAGTTTTCTTGTTGTTTGCTAGGGCATCATCAACCAATTCAGAAGATTTTGCAACTTCCTGTAAATGTTTTGCATAGGCGATTGTTTCATCAGCGTCTAAACCGTAGCTCTCAGCTTCTTTGCCTGCAACACCTTCAAGAGCGGCGTTATATTGCTCAATTTCAATTCGACCATTAGTTAACTTACTTAGCAACTCGTCAAGAGTTGCAGACGCATCAGCATCCATTTGTAAATTAACCTTTAATTGAATTTCATTGCTGTCAGCTTGTTGCTGTAAAGACGCAATATAGTCTTCAAACTGAGCAATCTGTTGTTCTTTGCTGTTGATTAACCCTTGGTTAATCATATTTTCAATGAAGTTTCCTTGACCCTGCTTTGCTTGCAGTGCTTCTAACTCAGCCTGAGCTGTAGCCATGGCGGCTGTAGTATCGGTAATTGATTTTTGAATCACTTCGCCAGAGTTTACAAGGCCTTGGTTTTGAGCTTCAATCAGTGAGTTAACCGTTGTAGTTAAATATTCTTTCTGTTGGTCGGCGCTCATCTGTAGGAATTCAATATAGGTAATTAAACCATTTTTGCCCCACTCTAGCGCATCAACCATTTCAGTTACTCCGCCATCTTCAAATGTGGCAAGAGCGGCTTGAGCATCCTCTAATTGAAGTGAAATATTTACTACTTTATCAGCAGCTTGTATTTCTTGGATTCTGTCATTGAGATATGTGCTTAAATCAGATTTGCCATCATAGCCTCGGAAATCAACTCTTGCAAAATAAGGTTCCAACTTATCCTCATCAGCTCTACCCTTGTCGGCTTCAACCAATCCAGTATAAGCATCTTCCATTTTACTCTGGCTAATACCAAGAGTTTTAGCTTTCTCCTTGGCGGCGTCGATTGCCATTGCATAAGTTCTAAGCTCTTTAATAGCATTTCCAACTGTTGTATTTTGTGCAGCAATACTTGCGTAATAACCTTCTGCTTTTGCAGCGGCGTCTTCGCTTGAGTAACCTTGTTCTTCATAGGCAGCGGCTAATTCATCTACTGCTGTGCGATAATCAGAAATGGTTTTAATATTTTTGGGGTCCATTGCCGAGTCAGTGCCATCTGCTGAAATTATATCTTGAGCAGCAAGAACACTTAGTTCATCAACTACCCCAGCAATAGCTTGGTATTCATCAGTAACTTTATCAAGCTCTTTTTCAAGTTCACGAGTAACGTCACTAGTAACACCAGTTTCACGCTCGATTTCACGCATTGCATCTCGAAGCTGAAGAGCTGCTTCATAACTTTTAACAAAGTTCTCAGCAGTTGAGGTATCAATAGCAAGATTTGCACCATAAATACCGCTAGCTGCGCTACCATGAACACCGGTTGCGGCAGAAGAATTTTGCAGTGCTTCTATATAACGTTTATCTGCATCCTTAACGTTTTGTGCTCCGCTCCAACGTACTTCTCCCATATGAACGCTTGCGTCCATATTTCGAGTAACACTAGTAAGATTATCATCAGCGACAGCCTTGGCTTCTTTCAAACGCTGTTCTTCTACTCCGGCTTGGAATCTATCAAGCATCGCAAGATATTCGTCCCAGTAGCCAGTTACTTTTGCTAATGCCTCAGCTTGTTCTAAGGCGGCGATAGTAACTGTGCCCATAGCATCTGTTACTGATTCAAGGCCCATGTCTTTAAGCGTAGCTTGTAGCGCGTCAAGAGTACCCTCTACTTGTTCAAGAGCATCTTTATATTCTACGCTGCCTCTACGAGCTTCTGTGAGAGCCTCTATTTGTCCATCCAGTGCTTCACGATTTTCATTTATTTTTTCAACGTTACCTTCAAAGGCAGCGTATACTTCATTTTGAGCTTCTGCCAAATCTCTAGCACGCTCAGCGGCTTGCGCCTGCACATGATTAAAGATTGCAAAAATTGCAACTACTGCGGCAATGGCGCCAACAATAATCAGTACGAGCGGATGAGCCCACCAAGCAGCGGCGTTCGCGGCGGTTACAACAGTATTGGTTGCAACAGCTCCATTCATTGCTTCTTCACTTACAGTAACGCCAGCATTGGCTAGTGCTTGAGCAATAAGGGAAGCATTTAGTTTACCATTAACAGTAACACTGGCTTCATCAATAACAATACCCGCCGCTCTAGCAGCAGCAAGCATTGCCTCTTCTGTAACGGCCTGCCCCATAAGAGCATTGTTAATTGCCATTGCGGCAGTGTTTGCTTTTTGAATAGCGAGTGAAGCTGTCCAAGCGGCTTTTAATGTACCAAGTCCTTTTGCGGCCATAGGCCCAAGAAATGCTAGTTGAATAAGGACTTGAATAATCTCTTGCCCCATATCCCCTTCGCCATCAAACAAACCAACAAGAGAGCTACCCAGCGTACTAACTGCCATAGTTATAGAGCCAATTGCTCCGATTGCTTCGGCAAAACTTGGCATCTGGAACTTTTGTGCTCCAAGTTCGTTATATTTCTGTTGAAGTTGTGCAAGTTTTTGAGCATACTCATCAGCGGCAATACTTGCTTCACTAAAGTCATTAACAGCTTGGTCCATGCCGCTAGTATTAGACTCAATTGTTGCTTCATCTAAAGCTTCGCCCAATCCTTCGGCTTCTGTTCTTGCTCTTCTAAGCTGAGCCTGTAGTTTTTGAACCAATTTATCTGCTTCTTTATAAGCGGCGTTTGCTTTTTCCTGCTTTTTATCAGAAAGACCAGTTTGGTTTTTTGCATCTTTAGCTTTTGTACGAGCAGCTTTCTGTTTTTCTACTTCTTTAGTAAGAGCAGCAACTTTCGCTTTGGCTTCATCAGCCGCAACACCCATTTGCTTTAACTCTTCGTCGGCTTTAGATTTGAAATTAGTGAAATTCTCTTTCAATAAATCTCCCAAAATTCGAATTTTTTGCTCGGCGGTACTACTATCAAAGTCTACTTTGAAATTATCTTCTCCAAAGATGTCTCTCAGTTTTGTTCTAATTGCTTCAACATCGGCGTCAGAAACACCAACTTTAATCATACTGGTTGCATCAGCAATTAGTTTCGCATTAACACCAGCTGTTGGAGAAGCAGTTGTTTTCGCTGCATTGGCTTGCATCTGCTCCATTTTAATATTTGCTTGACCAATCTGGTCTAATAAAGCAGTAAAGCGTTCTTTTTCGGCGGTAGCAATTGCTTTTTCAAGTTCCGTGCCAGTACGAATTTGGTTGTTCAACTGTTCATAAACTCTAAGAGTTTCAGTAGCAAACTGACGGCGAGTATTTTCAGCTTCGGCACCAGTCTGGTCTTTTGCTAAAGCTTCACCATATTTTTGTTGACCAACCATCGCGCCTGTCATGCCTGGTTTACCAAAAGCAGCAAGTTGATTAGAAGCGAATGTACCCATTGTTTTAATGCCTTGCGCGGCTTTCTCCAAGATGTTCTTTTGGAAAGCTACGCCAACTATGGTTAAAATACCTGGCAACCCACCAAGTGAATCAATAATAGTTTCAACACCATTGCCCAAGCCCTCTAAGCTATTATAGAAGCCTTTTAACACTTTATCATTTGCAATTTCACCAAAAGCACGACTCCAAGCTTCGGCTGCTTTGTCAGCGGCAACTTGAATACTTTCAGATGCAATCTCAAATTGTTTTTCAAGTGAATCATCGCCAGTTTCACTGAATGCTGTGGCGGCGTTTCCAAGGAACTTATCCCAGTTGTTGAATAGGGCAAGTACTTGACCGAACTGACGAGTACCACCCAATACTTCTGCAATAGCAATCTGCTGTTTCTGTGAGTAAGTTTCCCAAGAGTCGCCAGTCTCATAGATGATTTGGTCCATAGACTTCAGCTCACCCTCAACGTCAAGGATATGAATACCTAAGTCGGCGAGCTGCTGAGAAATACGACCAAGCGTTACTTCGCCATCTGTTCCCGTTGCTTTCAGCTGGTCAAAACGACTAATAATAGTCTTAAATGCGTTACCAACAACTGAGCTGGCTTGCATGGTTGTTTCACCAACAGTCGCAATAATGGCAGCGAGATTTTCATAAGACAAGCCCATTTGTGCCGCGGCAGTGGCTGATGTTTGCATTGCCTCTGCAATATACGCAAAGTCAACGGCAGTGTCGGCACCAAGACGTGCGGCGATTGAAGCGGCGTTCTGGAGACGGTCTCCTTGCATTTGATAGGTGTTCCAGATAGCCGTCAAGTTCTTACTCATCTGTTCGGCATCTTCACCAGCAGCACGAGCGGCTTTTACAGTAATCTCAGTACGACGGGCAACTTCCTCGTCGGCGAGACCCTGTTGATAGTAAATCAAAGCGGCAGAGCTATACTCTTTCGCTGTTGTGCTAAGTTCTTTAGATTTCGTAATAACTGTATCAAAAACCTTTTCCATCTGAGAAGATGTTTTTTCAGATACAACCTGAATATCAACAAGGTTTTGATTTAGGTCTTTTGTCCATTGAACGGCCGCCTGTGCTTGGCCGACTAAGAAATCTTGTACCGACATGGCGGCACGGAACTTTACTGATTGTGATAATACACGATGCATTTCTTTAATATGATTATTAAAGACAGTTAGTTTTGTATCGGCTGTAGCGATAGTATTAGTTAAAGCTTGTAGGTTGGTAGTCATACCAGCCGCTGAAAGCTTCTTAGCGAGGTCTTCAGCAGAAACGCCGGACTTCCGCAACTCGGCGTTAAAACGACTCATTGACGTGCCATCAACCGAAGTTGCCTTTTGCAACGCTGACTGTAAAAACTGAGCGGCGGCTTGCCCCTCACGCTTAATCGGGTCAAACATCGCTTCAGGCTTAATACCGTTTTTATCTATCTTGAACATATTGTCAACTTCTTTTTTCAGTTGAGCAAGTTGACCTTTTAGTTCATCGGTCTCGGCACTAAATGCTACGTCATATATTAACATAAGCGGCCTCCTTTCTTACAATTTTATTTTTGCGGCTCTGTTCTTTGAATAAAGTCGAGAACCATAGCCATCTTATTATCATCTAGTTCTGCGGTTTGTTTCGTCATTAACTCTTGGTTTTTAATATTGTGTTCTGCAAGAGCATCAACAATTCCTTTTGCTGAGTGTTGATATTGTGTTGCGGCTTCAATAGACGCCGTTAATTGCTTGTTATACCAACCACGGCAATACTGGAACGTATCGTCTTCAAGAGTTTCCAAATGTCTAATAAGCGGCATTAGAATATCGTAAGTCTCAATCAACTGACTGAAACGAATTTCCGGCTTAGTAAGAAACTCAAGATTCAAGTTTGTTACTTCACGAAGAAATACAAGAGTGCCGATTATCTCTTGGTTTGGACTAAAGATGTAGTTGTCGCCGCTCTCCATAATAAGATTCGCCGCCATTCCAATTGCTTTCACAATAGCATCAAAGTCATTGTTTAGAGTAATTTCGATTGCACGTCCATTGATATGGAAGGTTGCGATATCTGGGTCACGATGCTGAAACAACTCATTTACAAGAATGAGATTTGTTGTATCTTTGTGCACCATACCTTGGACTGGCACCACTGGAGGAATCTCTTTCTCAGCCAGTTTTACTTCTCTTTCAGGAGCGACTGGTGTAGGAAGAGGCGCCGGAGCCTTAGGAGGCTCTGGTTTCATTTTAGGTGGCATTGGAACAGCTTTCGCTAACGCCGCAGTGTTTGCAAGTGGGCTTTTAGGAGCCGCTTCGGGAGATGTTCCAAGTGCTTGTGCCAACACCTCATCAGCAGACATTCCTGCGTACTTGCTCTTTCCAGTTTCTTGTGCTGGATTTGGATTGTTTGGATTTTTCTTTTCCATTTTCTCTTCTCCTTTTTCTAATTAAATTAAGTTGCGAGTAGCTTAAATGATGTGAGCTTAGTATTTGCTTAGTATTTTGCTCATTTTGTGTTCTATTATTAGTAGGATTTTATAATTATAAAATAAAAAAAAATTTTTTAGAATTAGAATTTCAGATTTTTAATTTCGGAGTAAGAGGAGAGGTCGAGGATAAGGTTCCCGCGATTCTGAAAAAAATTGACGAGGGGGTGGATTCCTCCCCGGCCGAACATCTGTTCGCAATTTCCATTTTTTCCCAAAAATACCCGCCTACCCTTGCCAAAAAATACCATTTAAGGTAAAATTTTGTCGAATTGCGCGGGCAATTTGTGCAATGTGCCTAAAAAATGAGCCTAAAAAGCTAAAAATTTGTGCAAAACGACTAAAAAAAATTTTTTTTCAAAATGAGCGTTTTTCTCTTGCATTTGTTTTGTCGTTTTGCTATAATAAATACATAAGATAAAGAAAACAAAGTTTTCTAAATCTTAAATAAAAAATCTGAATGGAGAGTGTTCAAAATGACAAAATTTACCAAAAGGGACATTGAAGGCTATAACAGAGTTATGGCAGCGTTAGCAGAGGGCAAGGCATACGGCGATACAATGCAAGAGGGAACAACGGAAATCGTCAACGGCTTGTCAATCACAGTCGGCACAAGCACAACACAAACAAACTGGGATATGGAAAAAATTACCGCAAAGTATCCCTCAATCACAAAAGAGAAATACGGCAAGAAAACGCCACGCAAGGCAAGCGTAAAGGTTAGCATAATAACCAAGTAGGCAACGGCTAAACGGTAGTGAGTGGGTAAACACTCACTCACTACCAAAGCCAAAGCCAAAGCAACACAAGCAACACACAAGCAACACAAGCAACAACAACACAACAACACAACAACAATAAACCAATATGAAAGGGAATGAATAAAATGACAAACAACAATAATGTAATACTGAACAATGATGATGTTATCGAACAGATAACAGAGGAAATAGCAACAGAGGAAACAACAGAGCAAACGCTAAACTTTGAACCAATAACAAACTTTCAAGCAGACTTGAAAGGTGCAGAACGGTTGTTCTGGAAAGGCGTAAAACTGATAAACAGATACGCAAACATTACGGTTAATCAATGGGATAAGCAAGACGCAATATCAGCAATCTACATTGCAGTAATGACACAAGAACCAACAGAGAACGACAACGAATTAGCAAGCATAAGCAAAGCATATTTTGGAATAGAAACAAGAGAACAATTCAGAGCAGGCTACAACGCACTACAAAAGATAGTTTATCAGAACAGACAACAAGCAAGCAAACACGAATACAATCAAGAATACGGACTTGACGGAACGGCGGCAAAAGACGAACTACAAGAGATTGAACTTGACTTGACATTGCAAAGCCTTTTAACAGAGCAATGGAACAGCTTTCTTGAACTAAAGCTACAAGGTTACAGTTATGAAGAGATTGCAGAAATCACAGGATTTACAATCGACATTGTAAAGAAATCTTTTCCAAAGATTAAAGCAATCCTACAACAAGCGTTCAATGTAGACACAGAGGGAAGAAAAAAGGGAACACGCAAACGATAAAACAAAATGTGCAGATGGGGTTGACAGCCTCAACCCCATCTGATACAATAGGTAGTATAAGGAGGGTTAAACCATGACCACAGAGAGAGCCATAATTAACACAGAGATGATGAACCTATTTAACAGAGTTGATTGCAATACGATTAAAACACACGAACAGTTTAACACAGTAATAGCAGACATGGCAACACAATACGGATTAGACGTAATAGGGGAGAGCTACACCGCCATGTTAAAACACTGCAACCCCAAAGCCCAAATAAAAATTGAAAAGCTTGCGAGCGGGAGGTAATAAGAATGAGAAGAAGAAGAACAGGCGGAACAATCACAATGATACTGTTAGCACTGGTAATAATCGGAGGGTTGGGAGGACTTATAGCACACGCAGAAGCCGACAGACGAGCAGCGTATGAGTTCACAGACGAGGGAATGTGGATAGTGGAAAGTGGCGACACACTATGGAGAATAGCCGACTTCTACAGCGACAACCGCCACGACACCAGAAAAGTAATCGACATTATAATCACACTGAACCCCGAACTAAAAATAAACGGAAGGACACAAACCATTTACCCCGGACAACAAATATTCGTACCACTGTTCGAGTGCATGGACTGGGAGTATTACGAGGGTGAATAAATATTCACCCTCACCGCATAAATATTCAGCCGCTGTATAAATATGCAGGGGCGAATATTTATGCATTTTTTTGAATATTTATACAGGAGGGTGCCGAGTCGGCCCGCACACGTGCGCGTGCGGGCCGTTTTTTGTTTTGTGGACTCGGCGGGCGTATACAAGTGTCGCAGACCGATTCGGCTCACTGAGAAAAAATCCCAAAACCCGCCTCGAAAATTTTTTCAAAAAAATTTATGTTTGTTGGTACTTTAAGCCCCACTTGTTCAATAGTATTATGAAAGCACAAGAAAAAAGTTTTGAAACCCCTTGACAATGCAAGCCCCTTGTGGTAGAATATAAGTGAGGTCAGACCTTGACAGTTTGGCTATCTTATTTCAGGGAGTGTTCAAAAATGACAAATTCTTACAATTTCCAACCCGTTGCCAATTTCAGTGAATCACTTGAAGGAGCAACCCGCCTTTTCTGGAAGGGCATGAAATTGATTAACCGCTATGCGGATATTCGATTAAGCCCAGAAGATAGGCAAGACGGCATTTCTTGCATATACCTTGCCGTTCTTGAGTACACGCCGAGCGAAACGGAAACGCCGTTGCCCGAGCTGTCACAAGCCTATTTCGGCATTACAAGCCGGGAGCAATTCCGAGCCGGCTACAATGCTTTACAGAAAATGATTTACTCTAACCGCACAAGCGGAGCACCCGAGTATTCGCAAGAATACGGACTTGACGGAACGGCGGCAAAAGACGAGTTACAAGAAATTGAACTTGACTTGACCCTCCAATCCCTACTAACTGAGCAATTCCAACAGCTTTTGGAATTAAAGTTACAGGGCTACAGTTTCGCCGAGATGGCGGAAATAACGGGGTTCACGATTGACCAAGTTAAAAAACGCCAAGTGCAAATCAAAGACCTTATCCGAGCGGCGTTTAATGTAAATACCACCGATAGGAAAAAGGGAACACGCAAAAAGTAAATAAAAAATTGAGAAGAACGCCGCACTTTACGGCGTTCTTTTTCAATATATAAATGAGAGGGTGAGCGAAATGTTTGGAAACACCGCCGAGAATGAACGGCTGAAAAAAGAAAACGCCGAACTCCAAAAAGAGAATACTGCGTTGAAAGAGCAAATCGCCGCCTTACAGCATACCGTGGATACTATGGAACTAACGTTCTATCGTAAGATATTTCAACAAATACACTTTGATGTAAGGGGGTCTTTCGGTAATGAAGAAAAAGTTTGAGGTCTTTGGAAAGGGGCGTGAGGGCAAATGTTTACAGGGCGAGGGTAAATGTATTACTTACCCTGTAATTAACAGCCATATATTTGCACACAACGCCAGAGAAGCAGAAGCAATTTTTGAGGATTTCCACCCTGAGTGTGATGAAATCCTCCATCGTGAAACAAAAGAAATCGAGCCGACCGAGCAAGACATAGCCGACGGCTTGCTAAACGAGGAGGAATAAAATGAAAAAGCCCTATAAGAAACTAAAAGACCGTGCAGAAATGCACGGTTTTGAAGTTCTTAATGAAAATCATACACGCCGAATGCATCTAAACGCCGATATGCCGAGTCCAACAGGCATTTGCATTAACACACGAATCGGATTTTTAATGGACCAAGACGGCAATTTATATGTAGCTGATTTTTATGACCGTTTAATTCCACTCAATCCGATTTTCGTTGCGGTTGAAAAGTAAAAAAATCGGGGATGGTCTGCCCATCCCCGAGTCGGCCCGCGCACATGCGCGGCGGGCCGTTCTTTGTTTTTGCGTGCAGGCCGGCGAAATGGGTTGGGAGCTCTATACGGCAATGAGTCCTGAGATTTCCTAAAAATGGAAAAAAACTTTTTTAATTTGTTGGCACTTTAAGCCCGACTTATTCAATAGTATTATGAAAGCACAACAACACAACAACAACGCAACAACAACGAGGGCAACGCAACAACGCCCCGTCGCAAAAGTTGTGCCTTCCAGACTGAAAAAACTTTTTTAAGTTTCTGGCACTTTAAGCACTTGTATTTCAATATATAAGTGAGCAACATAACACGCCGAACACTTGAAAAAAAGTTTTTTAGTTTGGCACTTTAAGCACTTGTATTTCAATATATAAGTGAGCAACACAACAACACCGCTTCTCTTTTACCACTCCGCAATGGTAGCTAAAGGCTACACCAAAGCGTGGTGGTAGGCTCCTATCACCACGTTTTGGTGTAGGCTTTAGTAATAAGACAGCTACTCCCCACAACCGCACCTGCGGTAAATCATGAGCCGTTCAATTATACGGCAGACACTTGGGGGATAGATAGCCGTCAAATATGCTGAAACTACACTGTTCCTGTCCTGTCGGGGTGCACACTGACTAATAGGGAACACCGTTGCCACCGTCAACGGCGAAAACGAGTGGCTTGCTAAAATGCAAGTAAAACTAAAAAGGAGCAAATATTATGAATAACTTTATCGCTGGTAAAAGAGAAGCCCTCGGAAACAATAGTTCCAAGTATGGTTACAGTGCAGACGGTATGTGTGTCAAGGCAATCGGCGGCGGCTATCGTTCGCTGAACGGCACAATGGTTGATACTGCGGTATCGACCGACGCTTCCTGCCTTGTCAAAGAAGCCGTATATCTGAACACTGTCAAGCGTGGTCAGGTCATCGTGTTCGACAGAGCGGTGTGCAAGGTTATGAGTGTTGAGGAAATCAACGCTGGCACCGCCCAGTTCAAACTGCTCAATCTGGAAACGGGCATGATTGACGAGCAAATCGTCGATACTCGTGACCGCATTGTGTCGGTTATCTGGGATACTTTCGAGAACCCCGACAAGGCAATCGCTGGCGGTGTGGCGGCAATCTCCATGAACGAGTTTACGCCTGCACAGCTTTACGCTCTGCGTCAAGGCAAGACCACACTTGAGGAACTCCGCACTCCTGCCCAGTCCGAAACTTTGGAAGATGTTCTCACGAAAATCGTGAAGAATATCGTCAAGGCTGGCACTGAGGACAGCGTGCAGGGCTAACCCATAGGGAAATCGGGGAGCGGCGGCAATCGCCGCTCCCTTATAAATCCCTTGCCTCTTTTACCCCACACTTCAAAAAATGAGAGGGGTAATATTTATGGCTAAATCTTACACTTACAAGGACTTCGCACTTCAGGCTATCGCATTGGCGAACGGCGAGGAAATCGAGAACTTTGACGCCGAGCGTTTCATCGAAAAGGCTAACGCTCTTTACGAGCGTGAAACCAAAAAGTCCGACTATAGCAAGTCGAACAAAAAGCCGAGTGTGAGCAAGGTTTCCGATACTACAATCGCAAATGCCGAAGCAATTCTGTCGGTTCTGTCTACCGAGCCTATGACCACCGCCGAAATCAACGCCGCTTTGGGCGAGGAGTTCGAGCCTCTAACGGTTTCCAACGCTATCCGCTATATTGAGCGTACAACGGCAATCATCAAGAGCAAAAAGGTCGAGGAAGTCGTTCGAGTGAAGAACGGCGTAAAATGCAAAGACCAGTCGCCGAAAACGGCATACGCTCTGGCTGAATAATCAAGGTGGGGGCGAGTTCATACTCGCCCCCGTTTTGATAAATAGTCAAAGGGGGTGTATGCATGGCTGACCAAATCCCATACGAGAGCAAAGCAAAACGCCCGTCTAAAAAAGAATGGGCGGAACAATTGCTCAAGAAGATACAGACCGCCCTTGATGAGGGCAAATCGGGCGAGGAAGCGTTGGAAATGCTTACGGAACGGCAATACGACTTCCTTATAGACTACGGTGTAGACCTTGACGAGGTTATACTGTCGCCCGAACAACGCCGTAATATAGGCGAATTGATGAATAAGGGGGCAGGTCGTCCTACTTTTCCCAACGGTTACAATAAAAAGTATCCGCCGAAAAAGCGGGCATTTTTTGACAAACTAACCGATTTTATATTGGAGCAAGGCGGAGAAATCCGCCCACGCCCCAAGTGCAATTACCGCAATATCGAGTTTGACCTTGACGGCGATTATTACGAAATCGTGTTTAGTTGTCCCCCGAAGAAACAGGGGAAATAAATACGGGTGCTTTTCTGGGGCAGTTTTCACACCTAAAAGAAAACTGCCACCCCATACACTAATTGAAAGGAGTGTACAAAAAATGGCAGTAGATTTACGCAAGTTCACAGGGAGTCCGTTCCCTATCCCCGGTCAATTGATGTTACCAGCTCCACCTGTGGTGCTTATGCTCACAGGTCCGAAAGTCAATCTCACAAAGACCCCGAAACCCCGCACACCAAAACCGAAAAAGGTTACACCTCCGCCGAAAAAGTTCAGCGGTTCAATCAAGTTATACTGGACAGAGTTCGGCGACAAAGACGAGCGACTAATCGAAATCCATGACCCCGAAATTTATGCCGCTTTTGAAATCCTACATGGCATATACGAGTTAGAGGGTTTCGAGCGTTGGCAGAACCACCCCCAGTTTGACAGTTTTTACCAGTCCATCACTGACAAGGTGGACGTATACGTCAATCGCATAAAGCGGCTGTACAAATTGCACACAGACAAATGGGATTGGGATTGGGTAAATTAACCAATCCCCACACAGGGCGGCAATAGCCGCCCTATCATGGAAGCCGGCAGTCCAGAGGTTACTGTCATTTCCTCGGCGGTGCAACTCCGTCGCTTCCCACTCCCTTTCTGTTTCAATAGGCACCACTCACCCCCTTTCACATAGCCCCACTCCAATCGGAGTGGGGCTATTTTTTTGTCTATTTTTAACCACTCATACCCACTCCCCACGAGACGGGCCGCGCACCAGCGCGGCGGCCCGTTTTTGTCATATTATACTGGCTCGGCGTTTCGATTCGGCACACTGACCGCTGAGCGTTTCCCTCGTACTCCCGAAACTCCCTCTTCTTTCGCCATACTGTCCTCGGTGTTCTTTCTGTCGCCCCGCTGCGCGGTGCTCCTCCTGCTCGTCGCGCTTTCATTCAGTCTTCCCTTCCCTCGCGCTACACAACTTCTCAATACAATCTCTCTTATTCTTCGCTCCTCTCCTCTCATATACTGTCTATTCGCCGCGCTCCAACACCTCTCACCTTCTCTACTCTCTCCTTTGTTGCCGGCCCTCTACAAAATCTCCTTAATTTTTCTATTCTGTTCCCCTTCTTTACAAACTGTCCCTGCAGAAATAACATGGAAATTCCGACACTATTTTTACACCTCTCACTAACGTTGAGAACAATATTTATAGACCCTCCTATACTTATCTTATACCCTGGACGGCACACTATCCTTGCGCGGCGTTTGTGTTAAAATAATTTTTATGGTATTATATTTATATAATGATGGAGAGGAGTGATATATTGACAGACGCCCAGTTCATAGCCTCTGTGAAGCCCTCATTAGCTAAATGCATCGCCCGCGGCGAATACAAAGATATCAAGGTAGCACATGCCGCGATTAAGAAGCTAATACTACATGGAGGCTACCCGGATACTCTTTTCACTAACTTTCGAGGCGCCGGTTCATACAAGGAAGCCTGGCAAGTAGGCAGCCTCTGTATTAAGTTCGCTGAAGGTGGTTCGGCAATAAGAACAGAGATAGACACATACAATCGCGCAGCGGAATACAATATACAACATTTCTTCTGCCCGTCCTACTTCCATGAGCTACCTGCTGACTCAATGATACTGTGCTCAGAGATGGACGAGGAGCCGCTTCCATGTGACGACCCTCGATACAATCCTGAAGACCCTGATGCCAAGGATGCGCCCCGAGCAGCGTACTTGGTAATACAACCATGCGCCGGCTTAGTAGATGGGCTTACGGTATATGATAATCCCTATGACTATGAGGAGCATCCCTTAATACTAAATGATGGCAGCGCGCTGAGCGGCTATGAATATATGTGTATGGACGCTCCATATGAATGGCGTGAATCTGTAATACAACAGTACGGGGACGCCGGCTATCGAGACCTAGCCTGGGGACTGCGCCGTTTGGGAGTAGAAGACCTCCATGTGGGTAACGTAGGGTGGCTCGGCGAGAAGCCTGTGATATTGGACTGGCTTAGTTACACGGCTCCGTTAGTACGCCCTAGTTGACGTAAAAAAAATTTTTGTAGTATTCTATATATAGAAAATGAGGAAAGGGTGATAGTATGAAGAATACATTGAAAACTTATACTATGCACGGCGATATGACCCGCACACCAAGCGGCTTATTCGAGGTATATACTACGGCTACTTTTGAGTTCAATGACCTAATCGTACCAGGCAGCCGTACAATCGAAACAAATACAATAGTCGAGGTGTTTACTGGCGAGTATGAGTTCAACAGTCCAGACGATGCAGCCGACTTGCTCGACGATTTTCTCTCTCAAAATTCTGCTCTTGAGATTTCCTACGACCCTACCCCGGATGAAGACGCCCCCGCTCTTATCATCCAGGAAATAGGCACGCCCCGCAAGATTATCTTCTACTAAAGCGGCAGTGCCGCCCCAGACGAATGGTTTGACGCAAAAAAATTTTTGTGTTATTCTATATATAGAAAGTTAGATAAGACCTACTTTCTTAGGGTTCACCGCCAAGTTTACTTGTACGCCAAGTGAGCCCTTGCCGAAAGGCAAAAGCGCTTTTGCGCGTATCGCCGCTGGAGCGAATCAGTGCACGGATTTAATCGTGCGGCATACGAAGCTGTGGCAGTGAGACCACAACTCACTCTCCACAAAAATAACTTAAAAATTAAATGGAGGAATTTAACTATGGCAGTTCGTAAATTTTATGGTAGCGGAGACGCTAAAGGCTTTGCAAAGAAAAACTTTTTTGAGGCAGTACTGGCAATCGTGAACGGCGAGGAAGTCGACGAGGCAACAATGTCCCTCGTGGCACAGGCCGCAGAGTATGAGCTTGAGGGTATCGCCCTGGCTAAGGAAAAGGCCGGCACTAAGGAGAAGACTCCTACACTCGAGAAGCAGATTGCGAAGGATATCATCGGCGCCCTTGTTCCTATGCTGACAGCTGAGCCGCAGACCACTGACGAGCTTATCGCTCTCGCAACTCAGAAGGGTTTGACTACTTCCAAAGACACCAACTTCAGCAACCCTTGGGTTAACACCGTCTTTAAGGCGCTGGCTGAGGAAGGCAAGATTAAGAGAACTCAGAAGGTCGTTATCGTTAACAAGACCAAGGACGGCGTGACTCTTCAGTCTCAGGAGCCTAAGGTAGCTTACACACGTAACTAATCCCCGCTTCGGCGGCATAGGAGTGCTCGCGACCAACGAGGTAAATGAGGGGCGACGGCCCCTCAGCTCCTTGGCGGCTATTCCAAGCAGGTCCGATTCCATGCTGGTACGTCAGAAATCGGCTAAGCGGTTTTATGCTTTTTGACCCGCGGCGTTCAACTCGTAGGAAGGCGCCACCTAGAACTGCAGCGGTGACCCGCTGTTCAGATGGAATTAACAAAGCAGGCTATCACCCGTATAGCCAGAACATCACGGTAGAAGCGCCGTTACAGCTGCCCGGGAGAATGTGCAATTCCGCTGGCGGCGCTTCACGTGGCTCCACGAGAGCTCACCGTTAACTTCCCGACGGTGGCATGGTGCAACTCCATGCGGGGCCTCCTTTCCATGGTTCTGCCGGCACGTTCAGTGTGTACAACTGTTCGGCGAGTTCGACTCTCGCAAGAACCTACGCCCATGGGACCGGGCTATATAATAGTGTGAACCTACCTAACGTGTGAGTATGGAGAACTGCACGACACGAGCGGCGATGTCATGACTGACCCGCTTAGATGTGCCGCAAGTCTAGTGCGTGGTCCTGAAATGTAGGAGCGTAGAGGTGCAAATCCTCTGAGCGGCTCAGTTCGTTGTACCATCATACACATATATCTCGAAACAGGAGCGGGAGGAGCCGATTAGCGAACGCCAAAGTGCGGTAAAAGGCTAATTAAGCGGCCATGTGTAGTGGTTTTATATACAAATCGCTTTATTTTATCTATTTTCGCACAATTTTCATGTAAAAAAATCGTTATTTGACCCTATTTCTATGTAAAAATACTGCAAAACTCCTGTAAAACTGTTGAGAAAGCCCTCTTATTCGTCTTTTTGATGAAATAAGAGGGTTTTTCTCGATGAATTGCGATAATTTTAAGTGTTTTCGTTAAATTTCGCGGCATTTTGATTAAATATGAGTGATTATTGAGAATAAATCGTTGAATATCGAGATTTTTGGCGATATTTGACTTAAAAATATATTTAATGTATAATATAAGTGAATAAATGGAGAAAATGCGGTAGAAACGCCGTGCGCCGCCGAAGGAGCGAGAAAATGTTGAAAATCTATGAGAAAACAAGTCGAAACAGCGCAGAATGGACGCTGTAGAAAAAAGTATGCACGAATTGGTTTTCTAATAGGATTTATGATATAGAAAACCAATTCGTGCATACTTTAAGATTTTGCAGAAATTTTCTACATGAGCGGCGCGCACACCTCTACATCACTTTGAGCTCATACAGAAAATCATCAACATCATTCCGTAATTTTTTCTGATTTCATGCGCTTCTCTAATCAACACCACAACTTCCACGGCATCTCAACTCTGTAAAACTAACGTTTTACACAAAACTCAACAAATCTCAAGGGAAGGAGGAGCTGAGTGATAAATGATTCGAACAAGCACAATCAAAGCCAAGGTTTTGGTCCCAACGAGATAAATGATTTCTCAAACGTACCAGAACCGGCAGTAAAGACAAAACAATTCATTGTAAACGATAAGCCCTATGAAACAAACTCTTTAGCAGAATCAATAATTGACCTTGAGACTGGCGAAATGTTTCCAACACTACAGCCACTGTTACAACACTTAGCTCCTGACCTTTACGGCTCATACACATTTAATCCAGACTATCCAGATAACTTCTATCGTCTAGGAGATGCAACCAGAGTTCGTGTGATTCGTCGGCTACAATACTTGAATAATAAGCCGCCAGTCACTCCTCTCGTTCGTGAGCTAGCCCCGCTAGTTCAATGGATGGCAGAGCACACACAAAACTCTCAAACAGTGAGCCGTTCATTCTGGAGAGCTAAGTACGCAACTGATAACGATACAAACGAAGCCGTTGCTCTAATACTCTATTACGGCATCTTCTCATCTCACAATGCACACGGAAAGGCGATTCCCGGCTTCAACTATCACACAATCGACGAGGATGAACACAACATCATCATTCAAACTCACAATTCAAAGTTACTTCCTCGTTTCAGAAATGTGCAGATGGTCGCCGCAAAAGAGTTAGACAGATACAGCCGTACACAAGAGCATAAATCAGAGGACACCATTAAGAAACTTGCATTTAGAGCATTCTACAGCGGCTCAGAGAACAACGGCTTATGGCTTACACAAACTCCGGAGATACATCAGTATCTTCAAAAGCTGATTCAAGACATAATTAAGTATCCACGAAAGAAATTACCTGATTATGAGCCGCCAGAGGCATCATTCAATGAACAGTTTACAGTCATCGTGCCGAAACAGGGACTTGAAAAGCGTAACTACTATCGACCAAGCGGCTATGAGTCAATACCATTGGAACCAGACAAAGTGTACAAAACAAAAGAGCTTGTAGCTCTTGGAATTAGTCAACCAAACGTTTCAAAAGGAACTAAAAAAGGTTACTTTTTAAATGTCGGACATGGACAATATATGTTAAATCCAGACTTTAAAGGAGGAAACTAATGAATGACTTCAAAAGTCGCACCAATTGGTTTCCTAATAGGATTTATAATATAGAAAACCAATTCGTGCGACTTTCAAAGATTTTGCAGCCGACCATCAACAATAACAGGGGCAAGTATACGGCATCCCTGATAAAAGGAGGAAAATAAATGTACAATCGTTTTAATTACACTTACACTCAGGCTCAACCGATACTTGCCGAAGTAGAGCGTTATCTCGCCGCTTATGCAGAAAAGGTACCGGAAGCCGAACACGAATACCTAAATCACTTCAACCTTTACATCTTTGACAATCGCAAGTACATTACTATGAAGAAAGAAATCGGCTATCAGATGAAGCCGCTCTTCTACGCAGGATGGATGGAAGAAATCCCTTGGGATAAATATCATTCAGCTCTGTTCGTTTACAAGCAGGCGCCGACCGATGGCACACTCACACTTAGTAAGACTCATGTGCGGCTGCCACAGCTTTCATTCTTAATTACACTCACGCCGAAAGACTTCTTCTTGTTCTTCAATACAATTGCAAATCAAAAGAACTTACTTCACTTTGAACTCGCCGAAGATGAGATACCGGCTCGCTTCAAGTCTTGGTTCAGCAAGTACTATAAAGGTCAACGTATCAATTCTAAAATCGCCGACCGCCGCTGGGTACCAAGATACGTTATCGATACCATCGCCGAAATGTGGCAAGGCGATATAAAGGACGAAGCCGACGAACAGTCAGCTCAACTACTTCAATTGGCGGCAATGCAATACATTACAGTCATGCGTGATGACAGTTTGGTTTCGGTACCTGTCTCAACTGTCCTCGCTCTCGAGCTCGACTGGGAACAAATTAAAGACTCTGACGGCCAAGATACAGATTATTGTATCAGTATGCCGGACAGCACGTCGTTTGTTTTATTAGGGAGGTAATACAGTGAATTTAATAACAATCTCCACTACGTCATTAACTGATATTCTTGACAGATGTATATTGAAGCCGCGCTACAGAGCCGGTTTCGCAATCTCTGAGTACTACACTCGAGAAGCGGCTGAAGAGATAGATGCCGAGATACTTGATTATTGTAAACCGTACATTGGTAAAGCAACAGAAGTAACAAATAGTACAAGATATGAGTTCTTGAACGGCAGCACATTTGAAATTTTCTTGCCGTCCAAGTGCGGCTGTCGAGGCAAACGTATTCATGAGTTACACATCGACCCAAGAATAGATAATGAAATCATCTATTCTGTGCTATTGCCGATGCAATGTGTAAAATATCATTCGCCGCAAGAGCTAAGAGAACTCCGCGAGATTTGATGAGCCAATAAAAAAATTTTTTATTTTAATATTAAAACTTCTTTCTTATAGTAGAGCTCAAAATAACAACTCTACTATAAGGAAAGGAGGATACTAAATGGCTTACGCACATCAAAGAATAAGAAAGACTGCCGCTTCATGGGAATTCAATAACTACGCCGATTTCAAAGAAGCTCTATCGGCTTCTCGTGACCAGGACGCCGCGAATGCTCAACGGAACATGCTTTTCTCATCAGTAAATGTTAGAAGCATACCAGCGCCGCCAGTCTTTGCAGAGAACGCCGTAAAGCAAGCTGTTGATAGAATACAAGGTACAGTTACATCAGACGGCGATGGTGGTGGTACTTCAAAGAAGAATGTTGGTCAATTACTCGCCGACGTAGGAACATTGCTTAACGCTGTTAAGGGTGGCGGCTATCTAACCGAACCAGAAACTGATAAACTAAGACTTCTATTAGATGACTTAGAGAACCCATATATTGAAGGTGGCCGCTTTGAAAGTATGTTGTTAAATACAGCTATGATGAATATCATAGGCAAAGTAGGCAAACAGTTTATGGATAAGCCGCAAAACCAAGAAGCCGTGTTTGACGATGCTCTATCAAAAACAAAACTGCCGAAAGGCTGGCAACATGTACCAGACAATGTGAAAGGGCAAGTGGCTCAAGTAAACGAAGCGATGCTTGGCATCACAATGACGCCGACCACTAAATCATCGGCTAAACTACGTATTACAGCACCGCCGTCAGTCACGATGGGAAGAAAAAATGCAATCTCTAATGTAACCTTGGGACAGCTAACGCAAGGTTTACCTCAGAAGCTGTTCTTCGGCACACTAAGATACTTTTGGTATTCAGGTTCAGTTGATTACGATATCAAAGAATATCTAGTGCAACGCTACCTAAGAATCTGGAAGCAGCCGAACACGCCTTACGCCGTCGAAGATTTAGCTGGCAACATTATTAGAGCTACAACGCCGCGAATCAGTGGCTTTGCTGGGCAGAATGCTCCCGGCGCTAGTGATAAAATGAAGCAAAGTAAGATGCCAGGTGCCGATGCAAGAGACATCGCCGTTCGTACTTGGATTGAATCTAAGAATATTCCTGCCGCCCAATCTATTAAAGGGCAATTAAAGTATGGATGGGTGGGAGCGCAGTAAAATTTTTTCAAAAATTTTATTTTTAATCCTCGCTGCATACGCAATCTCTACTGCACTAACATCGTTCAAAATTCGACACATTTTTTACACGAAAATGAACACCAAATAACGGAAAATAAAGGAGATAATATAACTATGAGAGAGGTTTAATATGGAGATTTTCTCAATCGTTTTGATTGTCTCACTTATTGGAAACTTTGTTCGTGAGATACCAATTGTACCCAATAAGTTCATTCCAACCATCGGAGCTATCGTAGGCGCCGTTTTAGGAGTTGTGTTTGTACAACAAGGTTGGATATTTATTGAAGGAAACATTCTTGACGCCGCAATAACAGGTGTTGTAAGTGGTCTATCAGCTACTGGAGCACATCAGTTGTATACACAAGCCAAGAAATAAACCTATTACAGTATAAAAGGAGAATAACATGATACCTAAAAAGATATATTACTGTGCGTTTGGACCAATGAATCAAGCGCCAGAGCCGAACGGTAAGCTTGACGGCTATCAGCTAATTCGTATTACAGAAGAAGACTTTCCAATATACGAACACACATTGACCGCCGCTCTATATCAAGCCGGCGAATACCAAAAGCTTGTCGACTATGTGCTGCTGCATACAATCTATAAAGAGGGCGGCTTTGCAATCTATCCTAATACATTCTTTCATGATAACCTTGACCGTTATCTTGATTATGATTTGGTGTGTATGGAAAACAATGCCGCTTACTGCTTCGCCGACTTCTTTGGAGCCGCTGCAGGGCATGGAGCGATTCGCATGATGATGCTGCATTACAAAACAACGTATGCAAGAACGCAAACCTTCTTCGCCGCACAAGATATTCAACATGACTATCTTAATCAGCTTGTCGCCGACCAGCCGCTTCTGTTTGAAAACTCAATGGCTGTGAATCAGCCGCAAGAGATTGAGTTTAATCCAAACAGAGGACCTGCTGCGGCGGTTGTGAGTCTTACTGATGAATGTAATATGCGTTGTGAGTATTGTTTTAACTGCTTCCAACCACGTCGTTCAAGCTTTGAAACAGTAGACAATACTTGTCAATTCTTACTCAATAACAGGAGAGATGAAGAGCCGCCGTCACTTGCTTTCTTTGGCGGTGAACCAATGCTTGAATATGAAACAATAGTGAAGCCGATTGTGTTAAAGTACCACGAACAGATTGTATTCTCAATCACAACGAACGGTACATTACTCACTGAAGAAGTGGTTGACTTTCTCGCCGACCATAATGTACCAGTACTTCTATCCATTGACGGCGGCAAGACAACACAAAACAGACAACGTAAGCTTAAGGCAGGCGGCGATTCATTTGAAGCCGTCGAGAAGAATATACCATATCTTCTTCTTCGTATGCCTGAAACTGTATTTCGTTCAACACTTACAAAGAAAGCAATTCCAGAGTTATATGATAACATGAAGTATGCTGAACGAATGGGCTTTAGACACTACACATTCATTCCAAATGTTGATGAAGAGTATGATGAAGCCGACGCCGTTCTACTACAAGAACAGTTTGACCGCTTCGCAATTGAAGCAATGGAAACTATCAATGCTGGACAAATACCAAAACTTAAGATAAGCAATTTCTCACTTGGTATTCAACTATTACGCGGCGTGCTTGAAAACAGCGGTGGTGTAATGACTACTACTGAACGATGCGGTCTTTGTACAACATCGTGCGGCGTAGATGTGAATGGTGGCATACACGCCTGTCAAGAGAATAACTCTACTACTGATGAGCCGCTTGGCACAGTCTTAACTGGCATTGACAATAACAAACGCAACACATTCCTTGAAGGCTTTAGAAATGACTTTGATGAATTTGCTGAACGAATCTACAATTCAGAAGCAAATAAACAATTCGCCGTTTTCCTAATTAACTCGATGTGCCCTAAGCGGTTGTACTCTGATACTCACTATCAAGTGCCGCACGGCTGGTACATCTATGCAAAGGCTTTGTTCAACTCAAGCCTAACACTATATAAACTGTATCGCTACTCTGCGAATCCATACATGGCAGACTATCTTGGAGTAGACGCTTATGAAGGAGGTCCAATATGCTAATTAAATATGATAAGCCGTCGGTGCATACCGTACTATTTACTGAGGACTGTCCTTTAAAGTGCCGCTACTGCGACATGAGATGTCAGCCGACTTACAAAGAAGGATACTGTATGGAGAAAGAAGAGCTGTTCTCAATTGTAGACCAGTTAGTAACTGGGCACACTACGCCGAACCCAATGCGTCTTCTCTTTACAGGTGGAGAGCCATTCACCAAATGGAATTGGATTAAGGAAATCATTTTGAAGTACGGCAACTCAATCCAATATGCTTTCAACACAAGCGGCTATCTTCTTACAAAAGATATTATTAAGTTCTTGTCAGCTTACAATGTCACATGGATACTATCAGTTGATGGTGACGAGCAAATATCGAAATATCAAAGACCATCTGTGAACGGCAAGCAAGACTATTGGGAAAAGGTAACAGCCATCTTCCCAACTCTGCTCTACTACTTCCCAGATGTAGAATGGAAATCAATCTTGAGCCGCCGAATCATTCCTTATGTGCATCGTATCTGGGCCGCCGCAGAACAGCAAGGCTTCAGAACTATCTTCTTTGTGCCGGACTTCGGTGAGCAACCACGTAATTACCATTTACCAGATGGCTCGTCTGAAAAGAAGGTGCTTGGCGATGAATGGACTGAATCAGACTTTGAAAAGTTGCAAGAACAATATGACCTCATCGCAATGGATGTTGCCGCGGGGCTAGCTGCTGGTAAGATAAGGACTCTTGAAAGAGAGATGAAGAATACTTTATTTACTATCTTTAAGCCAGTTGTAGAAGATAGTCTTGAATGTGGAGCATATGTCGGCCGTAAGAACGTAACGCTGTATGGCCAGATTGACTCTAACGACAGCTGTTTGCAAGGTATTCCAGGCAATGAAACAAAGACAACTCAAGAAATTTTTGATGAGATTGTATTTCCAAAAACCTGTCCTCGTGATGAAGCATGCCCATTCTGGAATAACTGCAAGGTGAATGGCTGCATCAAAGATAACTTTGAGGAACAAGGTGACTACTTCACTAAGACTGAACTAACATGCCGCTTATCAAAGATTGCTGGCAACTCAGTCCTTAAACTATTAGCTTTTATGAACGAAATGGATTCTGATTTCTATACCGATTTCGTTACACTCTTGAAAGAAAGGAGTTGTTTCTGGTGGCAACATATCCCTCGTGTATAAGTAACTCACAAATATGCAACAACTGCTACGCATCACAAAGCTGTACTAACTGTGTTGATGGCAGTGGTTCGCATCCTTGCTCGGCGTTTTGTAACAGTGGATGTAATACAAAATGTAATAGCTGTCAAACGTTCTGCCAGCTAAGCGTTGAGAACATTAACAATCACTCTGATGTGCCGAGCTACACGCCGACCTGCGCCGTGCAAGATGAAATCATTTCAAAGAACTGGACGGCTAAATACTGGAATGATTTGCAAACTCGACTTAAGAAAGCCGCAACACTTGGATTGGTACAGACACAAGGAAGCATACCAAGTAGCACTCCCGCCGTTCAAGATACAAACTTAGGAACTGCTACTTCTCATCCAGCTAACTCTCTCATTGATGCCAAAAAATATAATGAGATGATTGCTATGATGAATTTCTTCAGACAAAGTCTTGCTACTGTGAATGCAGAAGATGTAATCAAAGCTGCAATGGCTAAACGTTTGAATGATGGTGCCGCGGGAGCTCGCTTCAACGTCGCTGTCTGCGATGTCTGTAATGTTACTGGACAGAACCGTAATGACTGTAACTGTAGCTGTCAATGCTCATGCGGCTGTAGTTGTAACTGTACTTGCGCTTGTCAGTGTAGCTGTTCATGCTCATGTAACTGTAACTGTTCATGTAGCTGTAGTTCAGGGGGTAGGTCATAATGGTAATCATTCTTATACCAACAACAAGATGCAATCTGAACTGCCCCTATTGTCTTAATCATTCTGCTCAAGGTCTGCCGCCCAACGAGGTGGCAGACATGAGCATTGAAACTGTAGATAAGATACTATATGACAATCGCATGGAATACATTCATGTAATACATGTGACTGGCGGCGAACCATGCTTACGATTCGATGTGATTGAACATATACTCACAAAGTATCCAACCTATCGTTTTGTAATCAATACGAATGGAACTATTTTATTTCCTGATAATATCATTTCACTCTTGAGCCGCAAATCAGAAGTAAGAATGTCAATAGACTCTATCGATGAGATACCGTCGCTTTACAATCAATTAAAGTTCAAAGGCCATCGTTTAATGGCAACCGGCTTGATTGATTTTGATAACCCTAAAAAAACTCTTGATCTATTCCAGCACTTTCAGATAATGGACTTAGAAAGATACATGTTGTCTACTGATTATCTTATTGATTTTAGTGCTGAGAACGATGCTAAAGTGATTAACTTTGCCGAGTTACTCTCAAAGCAAATATCAACAATTACTATGGATAAGATTGAGAGATATGCAGAGTTTCATAAATATTGTGAAACAAGAGATAGCGCCGCCGAACAGGAGATACAACCAGAAGTGCATCGCTATTCACCGGCCGGCATCCTTATTCCTACTATTGCTGGTGCGCATGTACACGAATCAATTCAACACGAAGACCACTTTCCTAAACTTACTGAGATGAGTAAGCGACTGGAAGATAGTATGGTAACATTCGAGTATGGCAACTACGACAGTGTGTTTAATGCAAGTGTTTATTATGCTTGCCTAATTTTTGAAACGTTAAGGAGGAATCTATATGGAAAGAGAGATTGAGATATATGCGCCGCTTTCCATTCAGGGAGCTCCCGCAATCTTATCTGATATCTTGCGGCTTCGAGAAAAGATAAAGAAACATTGGAATATCTTCATGCTTTTGTTTGAAGTAAGAACAAAAGCCGAAGCCAATGAAGTAATTAAATTGCTCGCCGACCAAGAGTTAGATAACACAAAACAACAGCGGCTACTTGTTAAGTGCCGGCCAGCACTTGTAGTTTATATGCAACAGCATTTAACACAAGATAAATTGTTCTTCGTAGACGTGATTGATGAAACTGACTTTCAACCATTTGAGCAGGTCAATCATAATCAAGTATTCACGATTGACTTCTGGCTTGGCGATGACACATATGAACAACTGTTTCGTTTCTATGAGAAGCAGTATCACAAGGGTACAGAACTAAATGTAAACTTAAAGTTGCATAAGCCGATGACTGATGAGAACATTGCGGCGATGGTACAGCTACTAACGCCGTACATCAAGAAACATTATCGTTATATCCCAGAAATAAAACATACTCGCGCTGACACGCCGGTGATGAATGTAAAGGGACTGCGTAATTATGAAATGTTTATTCGCAAGTATGTAACTAACTCCAATCAACTTTGCATTGAATTAACGGCTCCTAATACTTGGCAGTTAGCTACGAACAATGAAATCTATAGCTTTAAGACTTTGCATAAATGGAGCAACACCGCTGTGCTAGACCTGTTGATTGCCGACGGAGAAGAAAGTGAAGATACGTACTTCTATGGAAGCTGTGACGATTGTTCTAAATGCATTTGTGATTGTGCTGCAGGGCGACCGGAAGTACAGAATAGAAAATCCTTTGCTCCAAGCCAACTTTATTGTGCAGAGATGCGCTATGCCAAACAGATTGATGACATTTTAAAAGCTAGTCCACCGTTAATTCTGGAACGAGATAAGAAGGCTTTCATTCACCAAATTTGATTGAAAAAAATTTTTGTGTTATTATATTTATATAAAGTAAAGGAGGGAAGTTTATGAGTAATCAACCAACAGTCGCAGATTTTGCGAGAGAGTTCGCAAGAGAAGCTCACAAAGGACAACTTCGTCGCGACGGACGAGAATACTTTACACATCCCGAAAGAGTAGCCAGTTTGGTGTTATGGTACAAAGGAGATTCAAGTGAAATAGACCAGTTACTCGCCGCAGCCTACTGTCATGACTTGCTTGAAGATACAGCCGTAACCTATTATGATTTGGTAAATGCTTTCGGATATTGTGTCGCTTCCCTTGTCATGGAGTTGACAACAAATCCCGAAATGAAAAGTGGCGTAGGCGACAAAGGAAAATATCTTGCCTACAAGCTAAAGCATATGACACATTGGGCTCTAGTTATCAAACTTTGTGACAGACTTGATAACATTTCCGATACAAACGGTTGCACACCAGAGTGGAAAGAAAGATACATCAGCGAAACAATATATATCATTGATTATATTGAAGAAAACCGAAAGCTTACTCGTACTCAATTGGAACTGGTTGCCGCCTTACGCAAAGCAATTATTGAGATAGAATAAGAAAGGATTGGTATGGTATGGAACATAAAATGACTGACACGGAAGCTATCCGCAAGTTCATTTATGGTGGGAAAGCAGTATTTACAATTCGTTCTCAAACATCTGGCAAGCATTGGAGTTTCTCTATAAGAGAAACAAAAAAGAAAGATGGGTTCTTTGTGTTTGGTCTTGGCTATCAACAAGAGTTTTCTTATATGGGGCTTATCAAACATGACAGATACCATATAACAGCAAACTCTCAATACAGTCCAGACAATGAGCGGCACCTAATCATAGCTCATTTGCTTGAGTATATACGCCGGGGAGCACTTCATAAGAAATTTGAGTTCTTTCATGAGGGCAAGTGTGGAGTGTGCGGTCGCCCATTAACAGACCCTGAATCAATTGAACGTGGACTTGGACCGGTTTGTGCGAAGGGAGTAATGTAATGAAGCAGATGTTTATAAAGGTAATGTCTGGTATCAGTGCCGACGGATTTGAAATTGAAATCAAAGAGGGATTGGCTTCTCTCTTCGCTGAACAGTATCGTTATGGCTACAACGCATCTTTCAATCGCTCTTGGGCGGACGAAAAGAAGCCGTTTACTACCGAAATCGTTGCGGCTTTGATGACGGAGTACGGCGTAGCAAGAAAAGATATTATCGTATCGCAAGGTAAGAACGTATTTCGAGGCGACTTAGTTGATGCCGATAGAGTCACTGACTTTGAAAACAACTACCTAATGCATCTAAAATAAAGAAAATTGTACCCCACTTAATATTATATTGAGTGGGGTCTTTTCTTATTGACACAAAAAAATTTTTATGTTATTATAGTAATATAAGAGTAGGAGAGGAGAGGAGATAATTCTTATGGAATATTATTGCGAGAATTGCGGAGAAATCTTTCATGAGGACGAACTCGATGTAAGAAAATTTACTGATTGGGTTCCTTATGGAGATACGAATGTACCAATGGACTCTTACGAACATTACTGTCCTCACTGTGGCGCCGAGGACCCTGAAGAACATGAAGGGTATGAAGAGTGCGTCAACTGCGGTGAAAACCATTTTAAGAATGGTGAGTGCTACAACTGCGGCTATGAGCCAGATGATGAGGATGATGAAGGAGATGAATAAATGCAAGAAAGACAAATTGAAACGCTGGAAGGTGGCAAACATATCCGACTACGATGGTCGATGTATTTGGACGCTGAGCCAGCTACGGCGCTACGTCTTGCTTTGCGAGAAGCTTGGGTTAACGCCGCCGACGAACTTACTATTCGCCGTAAAACAAACGGACGAATCGATATCGATACACGAGCTGGTTGGTTATCAGTAAAAGATAATGGCGAAGGTATCCCAGTTGATAAACTCGCCGATGCATTCCTGAAACCAAATACCGGTTCGAACTTCCGTAATCGTACAGCCAACTTGATTGGTGCGAATGGTATAGGGCTGAAGGCTATTAGCCATACCGCCGCAGAAGTAGAAGTTATGTCACGGGGGCGCTTTATTCGCATCAAAGGTGGCGCAGAAGAGGGTGAACTTGTTGAAACAAAAGACGGCACTACGCCAGACGGTTTATCAATTAAGTTCAAGCCACTGAAAGAAGTGTATGGAGATGCAACGATTGATGAAGCTGCACTGTTTGCTGAACTTGATGAATCGGCGAAGTTCTACCCACACATCACATTCTACCTGAACGGCAAGAAGATTGCATATCCAAAAGGATTGAAGCTGCCGTCCACTGATGCATATTACGAATCTGAGAATGTAATCATCTCACTTTCCTGTAACGAAGGTGAGATTAAGCCGTTTGGCAACAGATTGTATTTGCCGCAGGGTGGTGCATTTATGACGCAGTTTAAGACGCAGTTCACTCGTGCTATCAATGATGTTGCGTCATTGAAGTTGACCGGTAATCAGATTCAAGCCGCTCTATCTGGATATGTAGCTGTATATGTAGACAATCCAGTATTCAGCAATCAGCAAAAGACTGGTATTTCAAATAAAGAATGTAATACTGAAATCACTCTCGCCGTAGCTGAAGTGGTAGCGCAACTACAGAAATCCGCTAAGTGGCAGGCAGTAATCAAACGGCTTGAAATGGAACAGAAAGCCGAAGAAGCCGCCGAACGAGCAAAAGCTAAGTTCTTAAAAACTCAATCCGATTTCAAAGCTAAGGCTCATGTCGATGCAAAGAAGTTAGTTGAATGTAGCAGCAAGAATCGTTCACAGTGCGAACTTTTCATTTGTGAAGGTGATTCTGCGGCAGGGACAATCAAGAATGCACGAATGGATGCCGCCATTCAAGCAATTTTTGGATTGCGTGGTAAGATTCTTAATGTCAACAAGGCATCGTTTGAGAAAATGCTTGAAAATAAGGAACTCATGATGCTGATTAAAGCATTGGGTGGCACACTTACAGAAACAGGAATAAGAGAGCCGGCTCCAGCTAGTAGACGGTATGGTAAAATCATTTTTATGAATGACCATGACGAGGATGGCTGGGCAATTGAGGCATTGCTACTCGGCTTCTTCTATAAATACTTCCCGAAAATGATTAAAGACGGCTGTCTTTATCGCATCGCACCTGCGTTGTTTACTTTAACGAAGGGTGATGAATATAAGTTCTACGCCGACCAAGAGTCAGCAATGGCTGCAAGCAAGAAGATGCCTGGTAAGTGGACACTCGACCGCCATAAAGGTTGGGGTTCAATGGAACCAGAAGTGTTCGCTCAAGCGGCGACAAATGAAAAGACTCGTCAATTGATTCAGATTACTATGGGTAATGCTGCTTTAGCAGCAAAAGCTATGGAACTGATGGAGATTGATGTTGCGGCACGTAAAGACCTAATGAGAGGAGAGTTTGAAATTGGCGACGAATAATACAATTACATTTGCAAAAGCAATAAAAGAAGATATGGAAGCCTATGGGCAGGAAGTAAACTTCAATCGTGCCATTGTTGACATCTCTGGTCTGAAGCGTGTTCAGCTTCGTATCCTATATACAATGTATAAGATGAAGCTGTTTCCAAATAAGCCGAGAGCCAAGTGTCCGGACATTGTGGGGAATGTAATTCAGTTGCACCCTCACGCCGATACAGCTATCTACGATGCTCTGGTGCGTATGGCTCAGCCATGGACACTTAACTATCCATTGATTGATTTCAAAGGTAATGCCGGCACAGAAGATGGAGACCCAGCAGCCGCCAGTCGTTACACAGAAGCTCGACTTTCAGAATATGGTATGGCTCTTATCGCAAATATTGAGAGCACCTCTCCATTTGTGCCAGACTACGCCGACCATGGAATGGAGCCAGAGTTTTTGGTTCCTGCATTCCCCTCACTGTTTGTAAACATTTCAAAAGGTATCGGTGTTGCTGCCGCTTGTAACTTCTTACCTCACAGTATTGAATCTATTGAAAAGGTTATTAGCGAAAGAATGAATGGAACACCTGATAATGAGATTCTTGCCAATCTCTTTCCAGTGTTTCCTACTGGTGGCATCCTAATGAATGGCGCTGATCTTGTAGGTATTTACCAAACTGGACGTGGCTCTGTTCGGCTAAGAGCTAAACATAAGGTTGTAAACAATAAGATTATTTTTACAGAGCTGCCTTATCAAGTGAGCCGCACATCTGTGATTGAGATATTGCAAGACCGAAAGGACTCTCGCATTCTGTCTGTATATGACACATCAGATATGAAACAGAAATCTATCACAGTAGAAGTGAGAGCCGGTGTAAACAAAGATGAGTTTATTGAAGAACTTTTCAAAACTACTCGGCTTGAAGATACATTCAGTGTGAATATGACGGTGCACGACCGTAAAAAAGTTGAGTTGCAGCCGTTTCTTCCATTGATTGATGAGTATATTGCTCAACAACACACTCGTATTGTATCTATTGCTGTTGCAACAAGAGAGGCGGCAGAACGTAAGAAGCATGAATTGGAAGGTTTTGTAATTGTTTTACCAGACATTGACAGAGTGATTGAAATTATCAAAACTTCTGCTAATAGAGGTGAAGCATCTACTACTTTGCAATCCGAGTTTGGTATTACCGATATCCAAGCATCTGCAATTCTTTCTTTGAAACTGTCACAGTTAACCAAGCGCGGTGTTGAAGAAATACAGGAAGAGATACTTGAATTAACAACAACTATCCAAACGCAGTATAAGTTGGAAACAGTGAAGGATGCTCGTGATACTAAAATCCTTGAAGAGGTAGCCGCCATGCCGCGTGGGCGTAAATATACAATGGAAGTACAGATGGGTACAATGCCGCAAAGTAGCGGAGCCACTGATAAAACAATCATCGCATCTAATGGAGATGAATTGACTCTTGGAGATAATGATGAAATATTGGTGGTTACTGCCGAACGACGTGGTTATCGAGTGAAAGGTAAACAACTTGATAAGATGCCGAAAGATGAGATTGTTCTTCTACACACACCGGAATGGGTGAACAGCCAGCCATCGTTAGATTTATTCGGCATGAAGATTCATCCATCAATTATTACTGTGCAATGTAAGAGCACACGAGGAGCCAATCTAAAACTATAAGTTCAAGAGGAGCAGAACAATCTACTCCTCTTGACACATAAAAATTTTTATGGTATTATATTTATATAAGATGAAAAGGAGACAAGAATATGCAGGAAATTCATATAATGTCAGGCTTGCCGGCGAGCGGTAAGACTACTTGCGCAACTGAGATGATAGAGAGAAATCCTAATCTCATACATCTTAGCCGTGATAAAGTAAGGGCCGATTTACGTGCTGAACTTAAAAGCACAGAATACTTTCCTTGTTCTCAAAATGAGGAATGGAATCATTGGATGAAGATTGTAAACGAAAAGATTGTTGAAGGTAAGTCAATCATCATCGACCAAACTACTCTTGGAGCTGGAGCACTCACAAAGTTGTTTAAGAGTTTGGTTTTACCGACCGATGCTTTTCTTCACATTCATATCTTTGTGGTACCTTTGGCACAGTGCCAGTTCCGCAATGGATTTCGTGAGGGGTTTGAATACGTGCCGCCCGACATCATTCAAAAAATGTACAATCAAGCATTCAAATCTCTGTCAGCAAGCGAAGTTCGGCGTTTGCTAATTCAATCTGGCAGAGAATTGATGAGTGTATCAGTTCATACTCATCAGTAAGGAGGACTATGTTCACAAAAATTTTAATTGTTCCTCGTCGGAAGGTTGGAATGTATTTGAAAATACAGGAAGACCTTACTAAAGTTTGCGTAATTTCAATTTCAACGCCGTTCGGCGATATGCTTAATCTCAGTAAGTTTGTTAATGATAGAACATTTGAAGGAATCAAAGGAATCGACGACCAAGTTCTTCATTTGGAGTTTGATGATATCGATGCTAATCCACACGGAGTATACATGCCGATGCACTTTCGTCATGCAGTAGAGATACTAAGGTTTTTTAGATTTTGGCATCAGGAGTTCGATGTTGATACAGAGAGAACTTTAATGATTCATTGTGATGCTGGCATTAGCCGTTCTGGTGCAGTAGGAACCTTTCTTTCCGAAACCTACAGTATACCAATGGAAGCTCTTCGTCGGTTAGACCCAAACAAACATTGCTTACGAGAATTGAAAACAGCCGAACGTTTTCTTAATACAAACAAATCACCAAAGGAGCAGCGAGAAGAAGATATCGCTGAGGTGAATTCTTTATTTAAAGGAGAAACAGATGCGTAATCCAAAAGGTGGGGTTGATATGGGTGGAGAGATTCCACATATCATTCTCTGTAATATGACGCTTGAAAAAGCACAAGAGATTATCGGAACCGTTTTGGGCGATGGTGGAGTGTATATGCCAGACTATGAAACCAAGACTATTCAAGCCCAAACAGCAGACGGCTATCCATATGTCTTTATATTGAACGATATACTGACCGATGAGCAATCCGATTGACATAAAAAAATTTTTATGTTATTCTATTTATAGAAAGTGAAGGAAGGAGAATTTGAATGTATAAAGACTTTGTTATGATGAAGTATTACGATACTTCTAAAAAGGACGAACGTGCCGCTGCACTTGCATCGGATAATTATGCGTTGCAATTGAAGCTTGATGGTGCGGGTTACATTCTGGGCGTGGATGCAGATGGCATTCCTCACTTAAATAATGGCAAAATGTCAAAAAAGACGAATAGTCTAATTGATAAGATAGATAATGTGCCGCACATTAAACAGTGGGCTGTTGAAAACATGCCGCCCGAAAGTCAACTCTGTGTGGAGTTGTATTATCACTACGACTGGACTTCTGGTCAACCTGTTTATAATGAGCGAGAGGAAAGTCGTTATCTCAATTCGATTATGCTTTCATTGCCGCCAAAGGCAATAGCTCGTCAAAATCAAAGTGAACTTGTTCATGTTCATATCTTTGACTGTTTGTTCTGGAACGGTGAAGAAGTTTATAAGAAAGACTTCGCTGATAGATGGACGTTAGTTAATACTACTTGGGAAAAATTATTCCATCAACACACTAGTGATTGGGAAATTATCGACAGTAGCCCTGAGTGGATTAACATAGCTGAAACAATCTATGAAGATAAGGCAGAAGCAATAGCTGAATGGCTTTCCTCTGGTAAAGAGGGTGGCGTTTTAAAGATGCTCCATTCGGCAGGTAAAGTTGACGCTTCTTATCATACTCGTCCAATCGGTAGCACACCGGCTCGTCCAAGACATACATCGTACAAGATTAAGGAAGTAGACACTGTTGATGCGGTTATCACCAGTATCATTCCTGCATCGAAAGCATATACAGGGAAAGACCCTGAAAATCATCCATTCCGAGACGAAGATGGAACACCTGTAAATCGTCTTTGGAAACTCGGTTATCCGGGTTCGTTCGGAATTGGGTTCTACAATAAAGAGGGAGAACTTGTCGAAACAGGTTCCTGTAATTCTGGTCTTACTGACGAGATGAGAAAGGAGATGGCGGCAGACCCCGAAGCTTTCATAGGATTAGTTGTCGAACTTGTGGCAATGTCTAAGGACAATGTTGCTGGTACTCTACGCCATCCTCGTCTGAAACAAATCAGAGACGACAAAGAGGCTACAGAGTGTACCTTTGAAGTAACATTTAACTAAACATGGAAGGAGCTATATCATGGAAACAGTAATGATTAGCTTCTTCACCCATCAAGACAAACTTATTCTGCGATTTGAATTAAACAAAGAAATCTCGCTGCCGCGTAGGCAACCGGATTACGACGGATATGTTATGGCTTATTGGGTGGAGAATGCTACCCCACTAATGCTTGACATTAGTGCGAGCCATATTACATTAACGGAAACTTTACCAGATGGTACAGAATATAAATTAACTTTTTAGAAGAATTAAATAGGGAGGGTTAGGTATGGGCGGATATCTTGATACTAAAAGATTGATGAGACAATGTCAAGCAATTGGTAGAAAACAAGCCGCAGAAGCGGATGCGAAAGGAGAGACAAATATGTCTGGATTTATGGAACAGCTTGGTGCGATTGTACCGAGTACGGAAACGCAAGAACCCCTAACAGAGGAAACAACGGTTGTAGAGCCGACAAAGAGAGATGCTGTTGCAGAGGTGCAGGAGTTCGAGAAATATCTTACAGAGTTCTTGCATATTATGCGAGATAGTAATAAGCGATATGACGCCGCCGTTTTGGCAGAGATGTATCCCAATCAAGCAACGCAAGATATCATGCACGCAATTGAATTTGCACCATCTCAGATTGATTTTGAATCTCTTATCCCTGTATTGCATGAGCTGCGTACTGAGCGCCGTTCAGCGAAAAAGGAATTGGAAGTTACCAGACTTATTAAAGAATGGTACAATAAACATGAGAAAGCATTTAATGAACTTCAGAATGTTCTCGGCGAAGTGAGAAAGGTTCTCAAGCGTCAGCCAAGAGATATGTATTGTTTCAAAACTGATGTGGTTGGACCGAAAGACAGTTGGATGACTGCCGACCCACTTGAAGACGATGAGAATGCTGAATAAAAGTTAAGTTTGACACAAAAAAATTTTTATGGTATTATTATTTTAGAAAGTGAGAGAGGAATTAAATTGAGTTTTCTACCGAGCCATTGGTGACGTTATAAACCGGTGAAGAGCGAACTCTTACTTTCTAAGAAAACAACGCCGCCCACAGTAGGGCAAAAACTTTCAAACTACTTAACGGATAGGGTTTTGCTCCCTACAGGGCGGCGTTGTTTTGTTAATATGCCGGAAACGAAAAGTGAACTGAAGCCATTAAGCACGTGTCACTGATGGTGTGTAGGGAGTGCAGGGTTGTAACCTGCCGTTCGGCTCCAATATTCCCCTTTAGCTCAGTTGGTAGAGCGCGTGGCTGTTAACCACGATGTCGCAGGTTCGAGCCCTGCAGGGGGAGCCACATGGACGAGATAGCTCAATTGGATAGAGCGCGTTAAAAAACGTGTCTTGCCAAAGACGTAAACAGCAATTTTATAATAGCCTGTTAAGCTCGTGGTTGTCGGTTCGAATCCGACTCTCGTCCCCTTATGGGAGGGTAGCTCAGTTGGTAGAGCACAGTAAATAAACGTGCCTTGTCAAAGGCGTAAACAGCAACTTTATAATGCTTGAGGAGCCTGGTGTCGCTGGTTCGAGTCCAGCCTCTCCCACCAAATTAAAAACAAGGAGCGATTTACATGGGTATGAAGTATAGCATGGGAAATTTAGGAGATGCAGAAATTGGAAAGTTTTTGCATGAAGATTTACCTTTCATCGCACCAGAAATAGACAATCCAGATGAGCTGCTACTTGTAGCAGTTGAAGACTGGACACCGGCGGACTTAGATTTTCTTGCAGACAGTCTGCCAAATGAAGAGCATATGGCACTCATTCTCAACCTGAATGAGGTAGAAGCCGCTGAAGATGAAGAGTGGTTGCATCAGGCAATTACCATCATTGAAAATATGGGCTTCAAAGATGTTACAAAAGACGTTGGGTATGAAACCCGAATGGCGTTCGTAAAGTAAATAATAGGGGAGTAACTTCCCCTTAGGCACACGCAGCAATCTTAAAACAATCAAACTTTTACTTTGACTTTTTTCGTGCCTAGTTTAACAAGTTAATCGCAGACGCATACAGCAATTTAATTCTAATAATGTGGCTTAAAACCAAATGAAAAAGAATGCTGCGTCTAGCTTATATAAAAAGGAGGAAACTTATTATGAGTTTCATGAGCGAATTAAACACTACGCTTGGTAACAGCGTACACAACCTATCTCGTACAGAGAATGGGGCTCTTGGTTACCGTAGTACACAACGTCCTCTTCTGGACATGAACTTCAAGGTTGCATCTTATCGTAAGATGAATGAGGTTCAGATTACGAACGACTTTATGAAGGCGTTCTATGATGACAAGTTGATGGCAATGAAGTGGCTCTTCTATGTCCGTGACATTCGTGGTGGACTTGGTGAGCGCCGTTTGTTCCGCGTCATCTTCAAGCATCTGGCACATGAACAGTTTAACTACATCGCACCTCTCGTACCTTTGATGGCAGAGTATGGTCGTTATGACGACCTGATGATTCTGTTCAATACTCCTCTTGAGGAAATCATGTTGGAGATTGTAAAGAATACTCTGGAGCAGGACATGAAAGATATGCGTGTCGGCAATTCCATTACGCTTATGGCGAAGTGGCTGCCTTCTGAGAACGCATCTTCTCCAAA